>Ga0116146_1000043_pt1 | contig 140701 bp, 119 predicted proteins | sample AD_JPNHG2_MetaG_FD_89748 | JGI IMG/M metagenome (GOLD analysis project Ga0116146, IMG submission 89748) | Active sludge microbial communities of municipal wastewater-treating anaerobic digesters from Japan - AD_JPNHG2_MetaG | ecosystem: Engineered > Bioreactor > Anaerobic > Digestate | place... | reverse complement strand
GCCACGCCTGCGAGGCCACGCGCGGCTGCGTGGTGGAGATGATCCTCAAGGACACCCACACCTGCGAGAACCACCCCGAGCGCTTCACGCGCTGGACCGAGATCGCGCGCGAGGTGGCGGAGGCGTTCTGACGGGGCCGCGCTCGCGGCTCACTTGGCGGCAGCCGGCGGCTTGAGGGCGTTGAGGAGGATGCGGGCGCCCTGCTCGGGCGGACCCTCCTTGGGGGAGTCCGTCAGGCGGATGGCCGTGAGTTGCTGCGCGAGGTCGCCTTTGGGGTCGAGGCGCTCCAGGGCGGCGCGCCAGGCGGCGATCATGTCGGGGCGCAGCGAGTTCTCCCAGAGCACGTACTCGGTGAGCTCCTCGCCGCGGAGCACCACGCCGCCCAGGTGCTGCGTCTGCCAGGCCTCGTCGGGCGCGGCCCAGAAGGCGAAGTAGAGGCTGGCCACGGGCCGATCGTCGAGCAGGTCGCGCCAGGTGATGCGGTTCTCCTTCTCGTCGCGGCGCCCGCTGGTGTAGCGGACCTCTGCGTTGGCCGGCAGGATGAGGGTGTAGCGCAGCTCGGTCTCGGTATCGAAGAACCGCAGATGGAAGAGGCCGTCGGTGAGCGGGCTCAGGGCGACCTCGAACTGTTTCTCGGTCAGTTTCATCTCCTGGAGTGCGGCGGCATAGGTTTCCTTGGCGACCTCGGGCTGGGCGAGGGCCGCGAGCTTCTTGCACAGCGGCGCGTCGAGCGGGCGGCCCATCCTGCTGGCCACCAGCGCCGCGGCCACGCCGATGGCGCCCTCGCGCGTCAGAAGGCGCGGAATATCCGCCGCCTCGAGGTACCGGTGCTCCTCGGCAAACTGCACGAGGAACGCCGCGGCGCCCACGAGGGTCTTCTCGGCGTCCTGGCCGATGAACTGCGCCGCCGCGCCCAGGTCGGCGTGCGCGATGAAGAAGAGGGCCTCCTTGAAGTCCTTGCGGAACGGGCCCTCGAGGAACTCGATCAGCTTGTCGAGGCCCGCCTCGTCCTTGAGCTGCTGGCGGGCGATGGTGACGGCGAGACGGACCAGCAGGTCGGCGGCCTCCGCCGCCTCGCGGAAGCGGGTGAAGTGGTCGGTGCGTCCCGGCCGCCGCTCCCGATAGTAGCCCACGTGCCCGAGGGGCGAGGTCCAGACCGTGTACGCGCCGCGGTTGCTGTGGGCGCCGCGCTGGAGATCGGGCGGCACCACCCGGAAGTCGCCCTGGAAGGCGACCGACGGGTCGTTCGTCTCCACCCGCTTGGGGTACTGGGCCTTCGCCTGCTCCACGAGCGCCGCGGGCGGGGCCAGCACCTGGCCCTTCTTCTCGGTGTCGGTGTGCCACGTGTGGTAGGTGCGCGAGAACGAGCCGTCGGCGCGCGGCTGCACCGTGACCTCCACGTAGTCGCGCTCGCAGCCGCCGCACGCCAGGAACGCCAGCGCGCAGGCGACGCGGAGCGCCAGCCGGCGGCCCCCCCGCACCGCCGGCGTCCCCCCGGGATGCCGCTCCACCATGTCTTCGCCCTCCGTAGCTCAGACGCGCTCGAGCCAGCCGTAGCGGTCCTCGGCCTTGCCGGTGACGAGGTCCAGGAAGGCCCTGCGGATGGCCAGGGTGATGGGGCCGGGCTTGCCGTCGCCCACGGGGATGCGGTCCACGCTGCGCACCGGCGTGACCTCGGCGGCGGAGCCGGTGAGGAACACCTCGTCCGCAATGTACAGCCCCTCGCGGGGAACGATCTGCTTGCGGACCTCGTGGCCCAGCTCCTTGGCCAGCACGATCACCGAGTGGCGCGTGATGCCGGGCAGGATCGAGGCGCCCGAGGGCGGGGTCACCAGCCCGCCGTCCTTGACGACGAAGATGTTCTCGCCGCTGCCCTCGGCCACGTAGCCATTGATGTCCAGGGCGATCGCCTCGGCATAGCCGTTGATCACCGCCTCCATCTTCATGAGCTGCGAGTTCATGTAGTTGGCGCCCGCCTTGGCCAGCGACGGCTCGGTGTTGGGCGCCAGGCGGGTCCACGACGACACGCACACGTCAATGCCCGCGTTGGCGGCCTCGTCGCCGAGGTAGGCGCCCCACTCCCACGTGGCGATGGCCACCTGCACGGGGTTGTTGAGGGGGTACACGCCCATCGGACCATAGCCGCGGAAGACGCACGGCCGCACGTAACAGGCCTTCTGCCCGTTGCGGTGAATCAGCTCCTTCGTCGCCTCGGCCAGCTCCTCGACCGTGTAGGGCACGGCCATGCGGTAGACCTTGGCCGACTGCATCAGGCGGTGGAGGTGGTCGCGCAGGCGGAAGCAGGCGGGCCCCGTGGGCGTGCTGTAGCAGCGCAGCCCCTCGAAGACGCTCGAACCGTAGTGGACGACGTGCGAAAGCACGTGAATCTTCGCATCGTCCCAGTTCACGAACTCGCCGTCCATCCAGATCTTCTGCGCCTTGGCCACGCCGCTCACGGGCTCGGCGGCCTTCGTCCGTCCAGCCATGGCTCCGACCTTTCCTCGCGACAGAGAGGGTCCTTGCTCTTCTTGGAGAGTCTACCCAACGCCGTTCGGTTTGTCAAAGGGTAGCGGCCCCCTGCGGGTGCTGCCTGGCGCCCCGCGTCGAGATGGCCACGGCTGGCGGCGGCAGGGTGCAGGCGTTTTCCGCCTTCTTGACGGAATCTTGATGCGCAAGGGGCGCGATTGGGTGCGGCCTTAATGCGCCGTGTGGTAGGGTGATGATGAGGGAAGTGTGCCCATCCTGGGCAGGAAGCGTGCCATGGCAAGTGGAGTGGCCGCACGCCGCAATGGGCTGGCGGAACCGGTCCATCCAAGGGCCGTTGCGGGAACCGTGAAGGCGGCGTTCCGTGTGGCGCCGCTGCGCCTGTTGGTCGCAGGCTACGCGGCGTTCACCCTGCTCATCGCCGGGTTGCTGTGCCTTCCCATCGCGTCGGCAAGCGAACGGCCGATGCCGTTCGTGGATGCGCTGTTTATGGCCATGTCGGGCGTCAGCACCAGCGGATTGTGCACGGTAGACGTGGGCACAGGTCTCTCGGGCTTCGGCCAAGCCGTGCTGCTGCTGGACTTCCAGGTGGGCGGCCTGGGCTACATGACCTTTTTCGTCGTCTTCGCGCGCCTGCTCTCGGGCGGACTGGGGATGAACCACAGGCTCGTCGCACGGGAGTCCATGGCCGGCCCCACGCTGGCGGACGTCACGCGCTTCTTCGCCTGGGTGGCGCTTGTGACCCTGTGCTTCGAGGCCGTCGGCGCCGCCGTCCTCACCGCCTGCTGGATGACCGAGTTCTCGTTCTGGAAGGCACTCTACTTTGGCGCCTTCCACTCGATCTCGGCCTTCTGCACGGCGGGGTTCGGCCTGCTCTCCGACAGCCTCGTGTCGCGGCAGGGAGACTGGGTGGTGGCCGCCACCGTCACGGGGCTCTCCCTGGCCGGCGGAATCGGGTTCCTGGTGATGGCGGACCTCTGTGGCCGGTTCCGCCGGCGCCGGATGGGCGAGGGGCCGCGGCGGCTCTCCGTGCACACGAAGCTCGCGCTCACCGTCACCGCCGTCGTGATGCTGGCGGGCACAGGGCTGATCTATGCGGCGGAACGGTGGCCGGCGGGCTGGACCGCGGCCGACCGCTGGCGGGCCTCGGCCTTCCAGGCCATCTCGGCCTCGACCACCGACGGCTTCAACACCATTGACATTGGGACGATGAGCGCGCCCAGCCTCGTCTTCATCATGTTCCTCATGTTCGTCGGCGCCTCCCCTGGCAGCACCGGCGGCGGCATCAAGACCACCACGCTCGGCGTCCTTGCCCTCTCGCTGTGGGGCCACTTCCGCCAGCGCGACCCCAACTTCTGCCGCCGCCGCGTATCGGACGAGACCATCGCCAAGGCGAACACGATCTTCCTGTCGTTCCTGCTCCTCCTGCTGCTCGACACGGTGGCGCTGGCCGCGACCGAGAGGGAGTCGTTCCTGCGGGTCCTCTTCGAAGCCGTCTCCGCCCTGGGCAACACGGGGATGTCCATGGGCATCACGGCGGGCCTCAGCGACGTGGGCAAGCTGCTGCTCACGCTCACGATGTTCGTCGGGCGCGTGGGGCCGCTGGCGCTCGGCCTCTCGCTGGTGGCGCCGCACGAGCCGGCACGGTACCGGTACGCCGCGGCCGAGGTGTTCGTGGGCTGAGCGCCGCACGGCTCGCCTCTTGCGCCACGCCGGAGCTTGCGGTAGACTGCGCGACATGGACGACTCCGCGACAGGCACCGCGCAGGCCGAGGTGAGCGCCGTCGCCGCGCCGGCGTCGAGTGCCTCGTGGGCCTCGTACGGTTGGGCTGCCGTCCTCATGGCTGCCTGCACCCTCGTGGCCGGTGTGTTCCGCCACTCGGGCCTGGCCGAGGCGAACATCGTCATGGCCTTCCTCGTCGGCGTGCTCGTGGTCGCCGCCTGGCACGGGCGGGGGCCGAGCATTTTCGCATCGTTCGCCGGCGTGCTGCTTTTCGACGTGCTGTTTGTGCCCCCTTTCGGCTCGCTGGGGGTGTCGGACCTCCAGTATCTGATCATGTTCGCCGTGATGCTGGGCGTGGCGTTGCTGACGAGCGCGCTCACCGAGCGCATCCGGCGCCAGGCCGCCGCTCAGCTTGCCATGGCTGCCGAGCGCGACCGCTTGCGTGAGGCGGCGCACGCCACACGCCTTCAGGCCGAGGCTGAGCGGCTGCGCAACGCGCTCCTCAGCTCGATGTCCCACGACCTCCGCACCCCCCTGGCCACTATCGCCGGCGCGAGCAGCAGCCTGCTCGAGCTGGGCAGCGTGCAGGACGAGGAGACCCGTCGCACGCTGCTGCGCACCATCTCAGACGAGGCGAGCCGCCTCAACCACTTCGTCGAGAACCTCCTCCAGATGACGCGGCTCCAGGCCGGCGGCCTCGTCGTCCACAAGGAATGGCAGCCGGTCGAGGAGGTCATCGGGTCGGCCCTGGGCCGCATGGAGGCGGCTTTGGCCGGGCGCCCCGTGCACACGCACGTGCCCGAGGGCCTGCCGATGGCGCCATTCGATGGCGTGCTCGTCGAGCAGGCGCTGGTGAACCTGCTGGACAACGCGGCGAAATACACGCCGGCCGGCACGCCGGTCGAGCTGTCGGCGGCCGTGGACGGCGGGCAGATGCTCCTCGAGGTGGCCGATCACGGCCCGGGCATCCCCGACGAGGAGAAGGGGCGGGTCTTCGAGAAGTTCCATCGCCTGCGCCGGCCCGGCGCGACGCCCCAGGCGGGAACTGGCCTGGGCCTGGCCATCTGCCAAGCCATCGCGACGGCCCACGGCGGCCGCATCTGGGCCGAGGACCGGCCCGGCGGCGGCGCACGCTTCCGCCTCGCGCTGCCCATCGAGGGGAGCCCTCCCCAGTTCCCCGCAGACGAGGAAGGGGCCTGAAGTGTCCGGCGCCAAGCCGCGCGTGCTGATCATCGAGGACGAGAAGCCCATCCGTGGCTTCCTGAGCGCCTCGCTCGCCGGCGAGGGCCACCAGGTGGTCGAGGCCGAAACGGGCCGCGAGGGCCTCGCCCAGGCCAGGATGTGGGTGCCCGAGATCGTCATCCTCGACCTGGGCCTGCCCGACCTGGACGGGCTCGAGGTGATCCGCGAGCTGCGCGAGTGGTCGCAGGCGCCCATCGTGATCCTCTCGGCGCGCGAGCAGGAGCGCGACAAGGTGGCCGCCCTCGATGCGGGGGCCGACGACTACCTGACCAAGCCCTTCGGCATCCGCGAGCTGCTGGCGCGCGTGCGGGTCGCACTCCGCCATGCCGCCCGCGGCGGCGCCGCCGACGCCACGCCCGTCACGATTGGCGACTTCACCCTCGACACCGGAGCGCGCCGCGCGTTCGCGGGCGACCATGAGCTTCACCTCACGCCCATCGAGTACAAGCTCCTCACCACCCTCGTCCGACACGCCGGCAAGGTCCTCACCCACAGGTTCCTGCTCAAGGAGGTCTGGGGCCCCCTGCGGACGGACGACGTGCATTGCCTGCGGGTGTTCATGGCCGGCCTGCGCCAGAAGATCGAGGTGGACCCCTCCCATCCCCGGTACCTGCTCACCGAGCAGGGCGTCGGGTATCGCTTCGCCGACGAGTGACTGTTCCGCCGCGGCTCGCCCTCGGCCCTTGACCCGCGGCAAGCCGGCGCGCTAACCTGGAGGGAGGTGCCACTCTTCCAAAGGAGCAACCATGCCGCATCGGACCGTTGGCGGGTGGCTCGCCGCCCTGCTCGCCGCCGCCGGCTGCACCACGCTGCCCAGCCTGCCCCTGCTCACGCCGCCCAGAGGCGCCGGCCTCGACGTCGCGCGCGACGGCACGCTGCGGAAGGACGGCAAGCCCTTTCGCGGCATCGGGGTGAACTACTTCGATCTCTTCTACCGCTCGCTGCGCGACCCTTCGGCTTCGCTCAGGGCAGGCCCGGCCGACGCGGGCTGCCACGAGGGCCTGGCCGAACTGGCGCGCCGCGGCATCCCCTTCGCACGCTTCATGGCCTGCGGCTTCTGGCCGAACGACTGGAAGCTCTACTTCGAGGACAAGCCGGCCTACTTCGCCCTGCTCGACAATATGGTGAAGGCCGCCGAAGAGCACGGCATCGGCCTCATCCCCAGCCTCTTCTGGGCCAGCGCCACGGTGCCCGACCTCGTGGGCGAACCGCGCGATGCGTGGGGCAACCCCGACAGCAAGACCCACGCCTTCATGCGAGCCTACACCCGCGAAATTGTCACCCGCTACCGCCACTCCCCCGCCATCTGGGGCTGGGAGTTCGGCAACGAGTACAACCTCGACGCCGACCTGCCCAACGCCGCGCAGCACCGCCCCGCCGTGGTGCCCAAGCTCGGCACGCCCGCCGCACGCAGCGCCCGCGACGACCTGACGCACGACGCCCTGGCCACCGCCCTGGCCGCCTTCGCCGACGAGGTGCGCAAGCACGACCCCCGCCGCATCATCACCAGCGGCCACAGCGCCCCCCGCCCCTCGGCCTGGCACCAGCGGAAGGAGAAGAGCTGGTCGCAGGACGACGAGAGCCAGTTCGCCGAACGCCTGCTGCTCGACCACCCCGACCCCGTCAACGTGCTGAGCATTCACGTGTACGAGACCTCGGGCAAGCGCTTCGGCCGCGAGGTGTCCGCCGCGGAGTTCCTGGCGCTTGCCATGCAAGTGGCCGCGCAGGCGAAAAAGCCGCTCTTCGTCGGCGAGTTCGGCGCGAGCGACCAGGCGCCCGACGGCGAGAAGGGCGCGAAGGAGCGTCTCGCCGCGCTCCTCGCCGCCATCGAGAAGGCCGAAGTGCCCCTCGCGGCCCTGTGGGTCTACGACTTCCGGGGCCAGGACAAGGACTGGAATGTGACGGCCACGAACGCCCGCGCCTGGCAGCTCGACGCCATCGCCGAGGCCAACCAGCGCATCAAGGCCCGGCTGCTGGCGAGACCGGCGGAGGCAGGGAAGGAGTAGGACGCATAGGACCGATGGGACAGGCAGGCCCCAGCTTTCGGTGAACCCTATCTGTCCTCTCGGTCCCATCCGTCCTATGAGGCTCAAGGAGACCTACATGACCAGCTTCGACCGCTACCTGGCCGTCGTGCGGGGCGAGGCGGCCGACATCCTGCCCCGAGTGCCCATCCTGATGCAGTTCGCCGCCGAGCACATCGGGTCCAATTACGGGGCGTTCGCCTCGGACTACCGCGTGCTGGTCGAGGCCAATCTGCGGTGCGCCGAGGAGTTCGGCTTCGACCAGGTGAGCACCATTTCCGACCCCTACCGCGAGACGCAGGGCTTCGGGGCCGAGATCCGCTACGTCCGCGACGGCGTGCCGCGCTGCGTCAAGCCGCCGCTCGAGGACGCCAAGGACCTCCGCCTCCTCAAGAAGCCCAACCCGCGTCGCTCGACGCGCATGCTCGACCGCGTGCGAGCCGTCGAGGCTTATCACAGGGCCGTGCCCCGCAAGTACTCGGTCCTCGGCTGGGTTGAGGGGCCGGCCGCCGAGGCGGCCGACCTGCGGGGCGTGACGAACTTCCTGATGGACCTCGTGCTCGACGCCCCCTTCGCCCGCGAGCTGATGGAGCGCTGCGTCGAGGTCGGCATCGCTTTCGCCAAGGCCCAGATTGACGCCGGGGCCGACACCATCGGCGTGGGCGACGCCATCGCGAGCCAGGTGTCGCCCGACCTCTACGCGGAGATGATCTTCCCCCTCGAACAGCGGCTCTTCGAGGGCATCCAGGCCGGCGGCGGCCTGGTCCGTCTGCACATCTGCGGCGACACCACACACCTCCTGCCCTACTTTGCCAGGCTGCCCGTGGATATCGTGGACCTCGATTGGCAGGTAGACATGGCGAAGGCGCGAGCGATCCTGGGCCGAGGCAAGACGATGGTCGCCAACCTCGACCCCGCGAACGCCGTCAAGCGCGGCACACCCGCCAGCATCCGGAAGGCCCTGCGCGCCGTCTACAAGGCCGCCGGCAACCCGCTCCTGGCCGGCGCCGGCTGCGAAATCCCGCCCGGCACGGCGGATGCGAACCTGAAGGCCCTCTGCGCCCCGATCCGCTACCAGTCGTGACAAGGAGTCGGCCGTGGACGCCGAGAAGATCAGAGTGGGTGTGATTGGTTGCGGCGGCATGGGCGCACACCACGTGCGCACGCTCGCCGACCACCCGGCCTTCGAACTGGTCGCCGGGTGCGACATCCACCTGGAGGCGCTGGCCCATCTGCCCCCCGGCGTCGCCCACTACCAGGACGCCGAGGCCATGTTCGAGCGCCACCGCCTGGACCTCGTGAGCCTCATCCTGCCCAACCACCTGTACGAGCCGATGGTGAAACTGGCCTGCGTCTACGGCGCCGACGTGTTTACCGAGAAGCCCTTCGGCCACAGTCTGGCGAGCTGCCGCGCCATGATCGGCGCGCTCAAGGCCGCGGGCCGCAGGGCGTGGGTGGGCGGCCAGCGAAAATACGCCAGCCACATTCGAACGGCGCGCGACATCCTGTGCAGCATGCACGTCGAGTTCATTCACGGCCTCTTCACCTACTTCTGGGCACCGGCCTTCGCCGACCCCGGCTGGCGCGGCGACCGGGCCAAGAGCGGCGGCGTGGCCGTGATTGACAGCGGCTGGCACGTGCTGGACCTCCTGAGCTGGCTGGTCGGGGACCCCGACACCGCGTTCTGCCAGCTCTCGCACCTGAGGGCGCATCCCGACATGGACGACAAGGCGGCGATCCAGCTCCACTATCGCTGGGGCGCCGTGGCCAGCCTGGTGATCAGCTACACCCTGCCCAAGAGCCAGCTCGAGCTCACCTTCGCATCAGGCGGCGAAAGCCTGCACCTGAATTACGACGGCCTGGCGCTCTTCGACGGCCCCAAGGAGGCGCTCCGCGTGCCTGCCGAGAAGGACGAGCCGCTCTTCCGCCTGATGTACGATGAACTCGTCAAGGCGCGTGGCGGCGACCGTTCAGCGCTGGTCACCGACATGTACCGGGCCGAGCGCATCATGGCCGTGGTGGACGCCTGCTACGACTCGGCCCGAACGCTCCGCAAGCGGCGCGTGGCACCCGTCAGGCACCCGCGCAGCGGCGCCTGAACGCCCCGGAGGCTTCGCCCATGGGTTCCGGCGACCTGTGGCTCTGGACGGCTGGCGGCGTGCTGTCGTACCTGCTGGGGGCCATCCCCTTCGGGCTCATCGCCGGACTCGCCCTGAAGGGGGTGGACATTCGCCAGGCCGGCAGCCGCAACATCGGCGCCACGAACGCGCTGCGGGTGCTCGGCCGCCCCATCGGCCTTGCGGTGCACGCGCTCGACATTGCCAAGGGCTTCGCGCCACCGTTCCTGCTCGCACCGCTCTTCGCCGGCGGCAGCGGCCAGGCGGCGCCGGCCCTGGGCATCGCCTACGGCTCGGCCGCCATCGTGGGCCACGTGTTCCCTGTCTACCTCCGGTTCCGCGGCGGCAAGGGCATGGCCACCAGCCTCGGGGCCTTCCTGGGCGTGGCCTGGCTGCCCACCCTCATCGGCGGGGCCGTGTGGCTCATCGTGCGGGCGGCCACGCGGTACGTCTCGGTCGCCTCGATGACGGCCGTGGTGGTGGTGCCGCTGGCCATGGCCCTCGTGCCCGACCCGACCCACGGGGGCGCACGCACCTGGTGCCGGGCAGAGCTGATCGTGTTCGGCGCCCTGGTCGCCGCGCTGGTGATCGCGCGCCACAAGAGCAACATCACCCGCCTGCTCCGGGGCACCGAGAACAAGATCGGGCAGAGGGCCGCCGCCCCGCCAGACGCGCGGCCAGGCTCGTGAGCCTGCCCAAGTCTCTCGCCGGCAAGGAGTTGCGGCCAGGATGAATAGGGCGGGGGCGGAGTGCGTCTAGGTTCATGGCCGAGAGCCGCGGCGCGCGCATTGTTTGCGGTGCGACGCGGCGGCGCGGTATAATACGCGCCGTCGCCTGATGCACCACGGCACGGCGTCATGGAGGCCATCGAGGATGAGAAGGGCACTTGCGGTGACCCTGGGCCTCGCCCTATCGGGGCTCGGCTGCCTGCCCCGCGGCGAGGTGCCCCCCGAGGTGGGCTCGCTCCGCAGCCAGCTCCGCCGAAAGTCCATCACCATCCCCGCCTGGACCCAGGAGGTGGTTGAGGAACTGGCCACCCGGGCCAACGACTATGCGGGCAAGACTCTCGTTGTCGAGAGCGCCACCCTGGCCGCTCGGGGCGAGGCGCGCCTGGGCAGCGACCCGTGCACCTTCCCACTGTCGGGTGGCGGCACGGTTGTCGTTCCCGCCGCGGGCGTGCCGCCCTGGCTCCGGTCGCGAACGGGCGCTCCTCTGAAGTTCCGCGCCACCCTGCATCCGCCGCGCCGTGGCGTCGAGGGCCCGGACGCAGGCGACCCCGTGCTCCACGCGCAGGCCATTGACCTCGCGCATCCCCTCGAGCTGGCCTTCGTGCAGATCGAGACCACGCCCGAGGGCACCTGGCTCGTCGCCCACATCGGAAACTACCGCGGCGAGGGGGCGCGGGCCACGCTGGACCTGCGCTTCGGCGAACTCCGCGAGAGCCGCAGGCTGCCCGCGGTGGCGCCCGGCCAGACCACGGCCGTGCGGCTGAGGCTCTTCGGCCCCGCGGCACCACCGTGGGAGAGCCTGCCCCCCAGCCTCCGTGCACTGCGCCTCGTCGGCGACGACGGCTCGGCCACCCAGGTGGACCTGGGCCGCTGGCTCGAGGGGCCGCCCGACTCGATGCTCGACTGGGGCTACACCTTCACCCCGCCCGGCACCGCCGTGATGATGCTCTCGAGCGACAAGCCCGAGGCGGAGCTCGAGCGGTTCGCCGCTCTCGAACTGCGCTCGTACCTGGCACAGTTCACCGACGCGAACATCGAGCCTCGCGAGCCCTTGCCCGGCGACGAGGAACCCCTCCCCCCGCAGCCGCTCCTCGTGGTGGGCACGCCGCAGCACAACAAGCTCGCTGCCCAACTGGTCCGGGCCGCAGGCCTCGAGGGCCGTCTCCCCGGCCTGGGCCACGACGGCTACCTGCTCAAGAGCCTCCGCCACGGCGGCCAGCCGGCCCTGCTCGTCACCGCGGCGGCCCCCCGCGGCCTCGTCTACGGCATCTACGCGCTCCTCGAGCGCTACGGAGTCCAGTTTTCGATGTTCGGCGCGCGCCTGCCCGCGCGTGGGCCGTTCCGCGTGCTGGACCTGGACGAGGCCCGCACCCCGCTCTTCGCCCGCCGGGCGCTTGTGGCCGAGGGGCCCACGCCCGACTGGGCGGCTCGCTGGTCCCAGTGGCAATGGCTGGCCATGGTGGACCTGGCCGCGAAGAACTGCTTCAACCAGGCGGTCATTCCGCTCGATGGCCTCGAGGCCACGTTCACCTACGAGGCCAAGCGCTCGCGCGATGCCCTCTTCCCCTTCGACATCCAGCCGCCCTACACCTGCGTCGCCGAGGCCTACCTCGCCCATCAGCGCGGCCTGGCCATCCTGGTGGACTACGCCCGCCGCCGAGGGATAGACGTGGTCTTCGCCCGGCGCGATGGCCAAGGCAAGCTCCGCACCGCGCCCCCGCCCGCCTGCGTGGCGGCCGCCGCGCCCGCCGAAGCAGCCGGGCAGGCCCTCGACGTGCTCGATGACCCCGGCGATTTCCTGGGCCTGGCGCGCGTGGAGGAGGCAGCGGCCTCAGCGGCCCGGCTCGTCGCGGCCAAGGCCACCGCCATCGCCGTGCCTTACCGCTCCGGCGCCGCCGCGCGGGCCTCGTTCCTCGCGCGCTTCTCCTGGGACCCGACCCTCACGCCGGAGGCCCACTTCCGCCGCTGGGCCGAAGGCCTGTGCGAGGGCCAGGCGGCCGTCACCCTCGCCAAGGCGGCTCTCGACGGCGACCGGCTGGACGCCGACCTCCTCGCCGCCACCCCCCGGCCCTTCGGCCAGGGCGCGGGGCTGGTCTTGCCCGTGGAGCCGGGCGACCCGGCGAGCGACTGGGCGGCGCTCCGCGCGCGAGCCACCAGCGCGGCCGTGGCTGCGCAGATTCAGGAGATCCGCGCCCAGAGCCAGAAGCTGCGCGACCTTCAGACCCGCATGGAGCCGATCCACGCGGCCTTCCGCGAGGCCCTCGAGGCTGCCGCGCCGCCCTGGGAGGGCCCCCTCTTCGAGGCTGCGCCGGCCGCGCGCCGGGCCGAGCGCATCGCCGAGAGCATCTACCGCTTCCGCGCCCTGCTCGGCGCCCTCGCCTCCGTGCAGGAGGGCGCCCTCGCCTACTACGCCGGCGTCACGAACCCCCCCGAGGCCCTGCCCCAGCTCGCCGTGGCCTGCACCAAGCTGCGCAAGGCCCGCCGCATCCTGCTCTGGGTGCTCAGCCGCACCGCCGAGAGCGACATGGCCCCCACCCTGGCCGACCTGGCCCAACGGCTCGACGAGCAGGCCGCGCGCCTGGCCGAGTGGCTCGGCCCGGCCGCCGACGCCGAGCCCGTCGCCCGCCTGACGCTTGCCGGCTCCGATGCCGTGGTCCACCTCTTCCGCTCGCGCACCGAAGACATCCTGGCCGCCTACAAGCTCACCGGCGACGAGGCCGTGCACCTGCGGCTCAACACCGCCGAGGCCCGCCTCTACCGCCGCGGACAGGAGCCGCGCACCCTGCGCGCCGAGGGCGGCCTGTTCCTCGTCCCGCTGGGGCCCGTGCCCACGTACCTGGTCGCGCGCCGGGCCGCCTGGCCCGGGGCGCCCGCCCCCTAGCCGCCCCCGAGGCCCTATGCCCGACCCCGACCTCTGCCGACGCTGCGGCCGATGCTGCTACGCCAAGCTCATCCTCAACGGGGAGATCGTCTACACCCCGTTCCCCTGCCCGTACCTGGACGAGGCGACGCGCCTGTGCACGGTCTACGAGCGCCGCCACGCCGTGAACCCTGACTGCCTGCCCGTGGAGATGGGGATTCGCCTGGGCGTGTTCCCCCCCGACTGCCCCTACGTGAGCAGCCTGCCCGACTACGTGCCGCCGCGCCTGGGCATGACGCCCGAGGAGATCGAGGCCTACGCCGACGAGATCCGCGAGCTTCAAGACGCCGTTCGCGCCCCGGCGAACTCTCGCCTGCCCCGAGCCGTGCCGACGGGGCGCAAGCGCTCTGCGCCGTAGCAGGGTCGTCGCCCCACGCAGGGCGCTCGCCTATCGCGCCTCGCCCCCGATGAGGCCGCGGAGCACGGCGTTCAGTTCCTCGATGGCGTACGGCTTGCGCACCACGGCCTGGAAGCCGTGTTCGCGGTAGCGGGCGAGCACGGCCTCGTCAGAGTAGCCGCTGCACACAACGGCCTTGACGCCGGGGTCCAACGCGCGCAGGCGCTCCAGGCACTCCTCGCCCCCCATGCCGTCGGGCACCGTGAGGTCGAGAATCACAACGTCGAACGGGCGGCCGGCGTCCCGGGCTTGGGCATAGAGTTCCACGGCCTGGGCCCCGTCGCGTGCGCACTCCACCTCGTAGCCGTGGTCGCGCAGGAGGCGCCGGGCGCCCCGCCGGATGATCTCGTCGTCGTCCATCAGCAGGACCCTCCCTGGGGCCGCGTGTTCGGCGGTCGGCGGTGCGGGGAGCGCGTCGGCGGCGGGAAGGTAGACGAGGAAGAGGGTGCCGGACCCGGGCTCGGACTGGACTTCGATGCAGCCCTTATGCTTCTTCACGATGGCGTAGGAGGCGGCGAGGCCGAGCCCGGTGCCGCCCTCCTTGGTGGAGAAGAACGGCTCGAACATTCGCGGCAGCAGTTCGCGCGGGATGCCGGGCCCGTGGTCGCGCACGGTGACACGCAGGTAGCGCCCCTCGGCCAGGGGGAGCAGGTGGGTCTGGTCCACCACGAAGTTCCGCGCCTCGACGTGCACGGTGCCGCCGCCGGGCATGGCCTGGCGCGCATTGAGGAGGAGGTTCTGGAAGACCTGGCCGATCTGCTGCGCGTCGGCGAGGGCGGGCCACAGGTCGTCGGGGATGTCGAGGTCGCAACGGGTGCCGGAGCCGGGCAGCACGAGGTCGGCCGTCTCGCGCAGGATCGGGCCGAGGACCACGGGCTGGCGCACGGGGGCGCCGCCAGCCGAGAAGGTGAGGAGGCGCTGGGTGAGGCCCTGGGCGCGCAGCGCGGCGCGGGTGGCCTCGGCCAGCGCGCGCGTGAGCGCGCCCTGGCGCGGCGAGCGCTGGCGCGCCACGGCCAGGTGAGTGAGCACGCCGGCGAGCAGGTTGTTGAAGTCGTGCGCGATGCCCCCCGCCAGCAGGCCGATGGAGTCGAGCTTCTGGGCCTTGAGCGCCTCGGCCTCCAGCCGCCGCCGCTCGGTGATGTCGTGGATGACGGTGACCACGCGGACCACGCGCGAGCCTTCGAGGATGGGGATCTTGCGGGTCTCGGTGGTGACCTCCCGGCCGCCGAGGGCGCTGGTCTCTTCGGTGACCAGCGTCTCGGCCGTCTCGAACACGAGGGCGTACTCGTCGCGGACCCGCGGCGGGAGGAAGGGGAACACTTCGAAGAGCGGGGTGCCGGGCCTGGCCTCGATGTGAAGTCCCAGCTCCCGCACCCAACCCTCGAAGCGGCGGTTGATCAGCACCAGCCGCAGGTCGGTATCCACCACGTGCACGGCGTCGGCCAGAGAGTCGAGGGTCGAGCGGTACTGGAGCTCGGCCACGCGCAGCGCCTCTTCGGCCCTCCGTTGCTCGGTGACATCGCGCCAGATGGCCAGCACGAAGCCCCGGCCGCCCAGCGCGACGGGCCGCGCGCTCACCTGCACGTCGCGCACGGCGCCGCCCTTCGTGCGCAGGCGGGTGTCGAAGATGTCGCCGCCTCGCTCGACGATCCGGCCCACGTGGACGGCCACTTCTTCGGGCGACTCGACGGCCTCAATGTCCTGGATCGTGATCTTCGCGAACTCGTCGCGCGAGTAGCCGACGATCTGGAGGGCCTTGTCGTTGAACTCCACCATTTCGCGCGTGCGCGCGTCGTAGAGCACGACTCCGTCGGAAGCCTGCTCGAAGATGGCGCGGAATCGCGCCTCGGAGGCGCGGAGCGCGGCCTCGGCCGTCTTCTGCTCGGTGATGTCGCGCATCGTGGCCACGATGCCGGCGGGCTCGCCGGCGTCGTTGCGCACGAGCGCGTTGTGCATCAGGGAGGGGAATGGCGTGCCATCGCGCCGCGCGTGCCACACCTCTCCCACGGACGAGCCGGTCGCCAGGATCTGTCGGAGGTCGGCCTCCACGGCCCGCATCTGCTCCGGGGTGTGGAAGATGGAGAGATGCCGGCCCATCGCCTCGTCGGGGCGATAGCCGTGCATGGCGGCGAAGGCCTCGTTGATGAAGAGGATGCGGCCCTGGAGGTCCGCCACGGCGATGCCTTCGGAGCTCTGGGCCACGGCCGACGAGAGCAGGCGAAGGCGCTCCTCGCGCGCCTTGCGCTCGGAGATGTCGCGCACCATGGCGAGCACGCACGCGCGGCCGCCGATGGTGGCGCACTTGAGGCTCACCTCCACCCAGAAGGGCACGCCCGACTTGTTCCGCACGCGCCACTCGAAGAGCTGCGGCTCGCCTTCGGCGGCGCGGCGGAAGCGCTCGTAGGCCGCTGCCGGCGTGAAGGGCGGATCGCCCGAGCTGAACGCGCCGGCCCGCCGGCCGCGGAGCTCCTCCAGCGTGTAGCCGTAGAGCTCGCACAGGGTGAGGTTGGCGTCCAGAATCTCGCCCGTGCCGGCGTCGTGCACGAACACCCCGTCCTGCACGGCGTTGAAGATCTCGCGGTAGCTGGCCTCGGAGGCCCGGAGTGCGTCCCCGGCGGTTTCCTGGCTGCGCATCAGGTCGCGGGAGACGCCCAGGACCATGGTGACCTGCCCCTCCGCATCCCGAAGGGGGATCAGCCGTGTGCTGATCCAGGTGGAGCCGGCGGGGTAGATGATGCGATCGTTGCGCGAATAGGGCTCGCCGGTGCAGAAGGCGTGCTGAAGGCTGCGCTGCTGGGCTCGCGCGATGGCGGGCGGGAAGAGCTCGGCCCGCGGCCTGCCGATGAGGGCCTCCGGGGCGCAGCCGAAGAGGGACGCGGCCGCGGGGTTCACGTAGCGCACGCGGTCCTCGCGGTCGATCACGAAGATGATGTCGTCGGAAGCCTCGACGAGCGTCTGATACAGCGCGGCAAGCATGCCCGTGCTGCCCCGGTCCCCGCTGCCGGGGGCCGGCGGCGATGCGCTCTGCCCCGCCGGGCCTCGTGACACGCGCCTGCCTCCTGAGGGATGGACCCGTGGCCTCGTTTCCTGATTATAGCCTGTGTGGCCCCTCAGCGTCAATCGGTGCACAAAAAACTCTTGCCGCTCCCCGCCGAAGTTGGTATCATGCGGTTTCCTTTGGCTGCCATCCACGTCCCCCGATTCCCAAGGAGACAGGCGGAAGCGATGAAGCTGGTACTCGGATTGCCCAAGGGAAGCCTCCAGGACGCCACTTTCGAGCTCATGGGGAAGGCGGGCTTCCACGTGGCGTGCGGCAGCAGGTCCTACTTTCCGTCGGTGGACGACCCGGAACTCAACCTGGTGCTGTTCCGCGCCCAGGAGATGGCGCGCTACGTACAGGATGGCGTGCTGGACGCGGGCCTGACGGGCCGCGACTGGGTGGTGGAGAACGACGCCCGCGTGGTGGAGGTGGGCGAGCTGCGCTACGCCAAGCAGCGCCTGAGCCCCGTGCGCTGGGTGCTCGCCGTGCCCGAGGACTCGCCGGTCCAGAGGGCCGAGGACCTCCAGGGCAAGCTCATCGCCACCGAGCTGGTGGGCACCACGCGCAAGTATCTGGCCGCCAAGGGGATCGAGGCGAAGGTCGAGTTCTCATGGGGCGCCACCGAGGCTAAGGCGAACCTGGTGGACGCGATCGTGGAACTCACCGAGACCGGCTCGAGCCTTCGCGCCCACAAGCTGCGCATCGTGGACACGGTGATGGAGTCAGTCACCGTGCTCATCGCCAACCCGAAGGCGTGGGATGACCCCTGGAAGCGCTCGAAGATCGAGAGCATCCACCTCCTCGTGCAGGGCGCCATCGTGGCCCGTGAGAAGGTGTGCCTGAAGCTCAACGCGCCGCAGGAGAGCCTCGACGCCGTGTGCGCCATCCTGCCCGCGCTGCGCAAGCCCACCATTTCGCAGCTCTCGGAGGAGGGCTGGTACGCGCTGGAGACCATCGTGGATGAGAACGTGGTGCGCCACCTGATCCCCGAGCTCAAACGCGCGGGGGCCGAAGGCATCATCGAGCTGCCGCTGAACAAGATCATCCCGTGAACCCTCCGGAGGCCGTCGCGTGCTCCGCATCGCCGCCCCCCTCGTGCTGACGCTCCTGTGCCTGCGGGCCCAGGCCGCCGAAGCCCCTCCCGCGAAGGCCGAGGCCCCGCCGGTCGCGGCCGAGACCCTCGTGCTCTTCGCCGAAGGAGTGCAGCTCAAGCTCCAGGAGAAGTACGCCGAGGCGATCGAGAAGTTCGCCCAGGTGGTGGCGCGCGACAAGGAGTCGGCCGAGGCGTACTTCGAGATGGGCTTCTGCCACTACCGCCTCGGCAAGAGCCAGGAGGCCGCCGCCGCACTCAAGCGCGCCCTCGAGCTCGACCCTGAGAATGGCCCGGCGCACGAGACCCTCGCCTTCGTCTACAACGCCATGGGTGCGCGCGACAAGGCCCTCGACGAGCTCGAGGCCGCCGCCCGCGCCGCCAAGCGCCCCAGAAACCACGAGGGCCTCGTCCAGCGCATCGCCTGGATCTACGAGCGCCAGGGCGACTACAAGAACGCGATCAAGTGGTACCAGTACCTGCTCGATTGCGGCTACCGCGACCGCAAGAGCTACCTCGCCCTCGGCATCCTGCAACTCAAGTCGAAGCTCTACGAGGACGCGCTGGCCAGCTTCCGCGAGGTCATCCGCCGCACCTCGTCGGAGGAGCCCGCGGTGGACGACGTGGCCGCCGCCTACGGCCAGCTCACCGAGGCCGAGCGCGCCGAGGCCCTGCGCCGCCATGAGGCGACAGCGGCAAACTCCGACGATCCGGCCACCCTCGAAGCCCTGGCCCTCGCCTACCAGGCCGCCGGGCGCACGGACGAGATGCTCCGCACCCTCGAGCGCGCCGCCAGCGTCGCGTCGGCCCGCACCGAGACCCAGAAGGAGTTTCTCGCCGAGCATTTCGAGGAGGCCGGCGACCTGCCTCGCGCCATCGAGTGGCGCCTCAAGATCCTCGCCAGCCGCAAGAACCCGCCGGCCGAGGGCTTCCTCCGCCTCGCCGCCCTCTACGCCAAGCACGAGGAGATGGAGAAGGCCGCCGACGCCTTCCGCAAGGCCCTCGCCGCCGAGCCTCGGCGCCGTGACCTGCTGACCCGCGTGGCCGACTGCTATGCGGAACTCTACCAGTGGGACAGGGCGGCGGCCGTCCTCGAAGAGTTCCTCAAGGACCGCGAACTCGGCCCCGCCGATGCCGAGGCCGTGTTCGACCTCGCGCAAGTCTACGAGCAGGCCGGCAAGGCGGACCTGGCCAAGGAGCGCAAGGCCCAGGCCTTCGGGCTCCTGGCCGCGGCCGTCGGCAAGAGCCAGAACAAGGCCACCGAGGCCCAGCTCCACCTGAGCCTCGCCGAGCTCTACTACAACGACAAGCAGCCCGACAAGGCCCTCGGCTACCTGCTCATCGCCCAGCAACTCGACGATGCCGACCCCAGGAAACTCCTTCTCCTCGCCGGCGGCTACAAGCGGGTCCAGAACTGGACCGAGGCCGCCGCCACCCTCGAGAAGTACCTGGAGAAGGACAGCAAATCGTTCGCCGCAGCCGCGGCCCTCTACGAAATGTCCACCTGCCTGGCGTGCGCCGGCAAGGCCGAGGCGGCCGAGGCGGCCCGCGAGCGCGCCGCCAAGCTGCTTCTCGACCTCGCCGAGGCCAGCCGCAACGATGCAGCCCGGGCCGCCGTGCAGTTGCAGCTCGGCGAGATGGACCTCCAGCGCAACCAGCCGAAGACCGCCACCGAGCACCTCCTCGAAGCCTTGCGCCTGGACCCCAAGCAGTCGCTCGCCCATCTCCACCTGGCCCAGTGCTACCAGATGCTGGGCGACTGGAGCCGCGCGGCCGCGCACACCAAGAGCTATCTGGACGCCACCGGGGGCGGCGAGGCCCGCGCCCGAATCCTCTATCGCCTGGGCGTGGCCCAGACCCGCAGCGGGCAGCCCGACCTCGGCAAGCAGAACAAGCTCCAGGCCATCCAGCTTCTCACCGAGGCGCTCGCCACGCTCGAGAGGGAGCAGCGCGGCACCCCGACCCACAAGGCCGAGATCTACCGCGACCTCGCCGGACTCTACGCCGGCGAGAAGGACCTGGCCAAGGCCCTCGACGCCATCCAGCGCGCCATCCAGCTCGCCCCGGCGGCCAAGCGCGCCGACTACCAGCTCGTGCTCGCCTCGCTGCTCGACGACCTCAAGCGCCACGACGAGAGCGAGAAGGTGCTCCTCGAAGCCTACAAGGCCGAGCCGACCAACCCCTCGGTGCTCAACCACCTGGGCTACTTCTACGCCGAGCGCGCCAAGAGCCTCGACCAGGCCGTGGACCTGGTGAAGAAGGCCCTGCACTACGAGCCGCTCAACGGCGCCTATCTCGACAGCCTCGGCTGGGCCTACTACCAGCAGGGCAAGCACCAGGAGGCGCTCGAGCTTCTCCTGCGCGCGGTCCGCCATGAGGAGGACGCCGTCATCCGCGACCACCTCGGCGACGCCTATCACAAGCTGGGCAAGCTCGCCGAGGCCCGCGAGGCCTGGGCCCAGGCCCTCCTCCTCGACCCCGAGATCGAAGGCGTCGCCCAGAAGCTCAAGGACACCGAGCCCCCCGCGCCTCCCAAGGCGCCCGAGAAGGGCGAGAAGCCATGAGCCATCCTCTGCCGCCCGGCGGCCCCTGGCGCCGCTCCGCCCGCAGAAAGCCCCCTCCCCGGGACTGGGCTCACGCGAAGCTCCGGCGCCGGTAGCGCCCGGTCCTTCGCCCGGTCTCCCCGCACGACCCGTCTCAGGAGGTCCCGAAATGTCCGGTCACTCGCATTGGGCTACGATCAAACACAAGAAGGCCGCCACCGACGCCAAGAAGGGCAAGCTCTTCTCGAAGCTGGCCAAGGACATTATCATGGCCGCCCAGCAGGGCGGCGGCGACCCCGACGCCAATTTCTCGCTCCGGGCCGCCATTGACGCCGCCAAGGCCGCCAACGTGCCCAAAGACAACATCGAACGCGCCATCAAGCGCGGCACGGGCGAGCTGCCCGGCATCACCTACGAGCGCCTGACCTACGAAGGCTATGGCCCCCACGGCGTCGCCCTGCTTGTGGACGTGGTGACCGACAGCCGCAACCGCACGGCCTCCGAGCTCCGCAAGATCTTCTCGACCCGCGGCGGCAAGATGGAGGGCTCGGTCGCCTGGATGTTCGAGGCCAAGGGCCTCATCACCCTGCCCGCCGACGCCATCGCGGAGGACGAGCTGATGGAGTTGGTCCTCAATGCCGGCGCCGACGACCTGGTGCGCAGCGGCGACACGTACGAGATCACCACGTCGCCGCAAGAGTTCAACCGGGTCAAGCAGGCCCTGGCCGACCGCGGCCTCACCCCCGAGGTCGCCGAGCTCACGCGGCTGCCCCAGCAGCTCATCAAGCTGGAAGGCGAGGCCGCGCAGAAGGTCATGAACCTCCTCGAGGAGCTCGAGGACCACGACGACGTGCAGAACGTCTACACCAACTTCGATGCCCAGACCGAGGCCACGGCGGCCAAGTAGCCGCCCGCTGCCGCAACGAGGGTTCGGCGTTCGGGCCTCCCTCCGAGGCCCGACGCCTGAGCGCCCCGCCATGAGCACTGCCCCGCGCGAATCCCAGCGCTGCTCGCTCTGCCCGCGCGCCTGCGGCGCGCGGCGGGCCGACGGGCCGCTCGGCTACTGCCGCACCGGGGCCGGCTTCCATGTCGGCTCGATCTGCCTCCACCGCGGCGAGGAGCCCGTCCTCGGCGGCGAGCGCGGCCTGTGCAACGTCTTCTTCACCCGCTGCAACCTCCAGTGCGTCTACTGCCAGAATCACCAGATCAGCCGCAACCGCGGCCCGATCGTCGAGCACGAGCTCACCCTGGAGCAGGCCGTGGCCTGCATCGGGCGCGCGCTCGACACCGGCGCGCGGCACGTGGGCTTCGTGTCGCCCTCCCACTGCGTTCCGCAGATGCGCGCCCTCATCGCTGCCCTCCGCGGGCGCTCGCCGCGGCCCGTCTTCGTGATGAACACCAACGCCTACGACCGGGCCGACACGCTGGCCGCGCTCGAAGCCGAGGTGGACGTGTATCTGCCCGACCTGAAGTACCTGGATGCGGAGCTGGCGGGGCAGCTCTCCGATGCGCCCGACTACCCGGCCGTGGCGGCGGAGGCCCTGAGGGAGATGTACCGCCAGAAGGGATCGCGTCTGGTTCTGGACGCCGACGGCCAGGCGGTCGGCGGCCTCATCATCCGCCACCTGGTGCTGCCCGGGCACGTGGAGAACAGCCTCGCCTGCCTCCGCTGGATCGCCGATCACCTCTCCACCGACGTGTACCTGTCGCTCATGGCCCAGTACCGCCCCACGCCCGCGGTGGCCGGCCACCCGCATCTGGGCCGCTGCCTGCGGCCCGACGAGTACGAGGCGGTGTTGAGGGAGCTCGAGACGCTCGGCTTCTGGCGCGGCTGGACCCAGGCCCTCGAGAGCCGCGAGAGCTATCACCCCGACTTCGCCCAGTCGCACCCCTTCGAGTGGTGAAGGCGCCCGCGGAGCTTGCGCCAGCGCAGCCGCAGCACGGTGGTGAAGAGGCCGGCGATCTCGCGCCACGACATCTTGGTCTGCCCCAGCCGGCGATTCTCGAAGACGATGGGCACCTCGACGATGCGCGCGCCGGCGAGCTGCATGCGCCAGGTGATCTCCTCCTGGAACGCATAACCCTTGGCCACGATGTGATCGAGGTCCACTCGCCGCAGCGTGGCGACGCGGTAGCACTTGTAGGCGCCGCTGCAATCGCGCGGCCGGAGGCCGAGGAGAAGGCGCACGTAGGCGTTGGCGCCCCAGCTCATGAGCCGCCGCAGCCGGCCCCAGTTGCGCACACCGCCGCCCGGCACGTAGCGCGAGCCGAGGATGAGGTCGGCGTCGTCGCGGCGGGCCAGGATGTCGGGCAGGTAGCGCGGGTGGTGCGAGAAGTCGGCGTCCATGGTCACCACGAAGTCGTAGCCGTGTTCGATGGCGTGGCGCATGGCCGCCACGTGGGCGGTGCCGAGGCCGAGCTTGCCCGCGCGGTGAAGCACGCGGATGTTGCCGTGCGTTGCGGCCAGCTCGTCGGCGAGCTGGCCGGTGCCGTCGGGCGAATTGTCGTCTACCACCAGAATGTCGAGGTCGGGCAGGCCGAGCGCGAGAAGGGCCTGGACGAGGGCGGGGAGGTTCTCGCGCTCGTTGTAGGTGGCCAGCACGATGAGGGTGCGGGGCATGGGCGCGCTCTCACAGGCCCGCGGCAAATGCCTGGCAGGTCTCGTGGCAGCGAGCGGCCGCGTCGAACGGGTCGGCGGCCCACAGCTCGGGGTTGAACAGCTCGAGCGAGTAATAGCCGTCGTAGCCGGTCGCGGCGATGCGGCGGACGATCTCGCGGAGCGGGAAGGCGCCCTGGCCGGGCAGCACGCGGTCGCTGTCGCGCAGGAGCTCGCGCGGCAGGCAGCGCGCGTCGTTGAGATGCACGAAGGCGATGGGGGCGCCGCGGAGGGCGTCGAAGTCCTCCATCTTGCTGCGGCCGGCCCAGAAGTGGAAGCAGTCGAAGAGGATGCCGAGGTTGTGGTGGTCGGCGTCGTTCACCACTTTGGCGGCGGTGGCCAGGGTGCCGATGAAGGGGAAGCCGGCGACGAACTCGAGGGCCACGCCGAGGCCGAAGCTGCCGGCGAGGTCGCACACCTCGCGGGCCTGCTCGGCCGCGGTGTGGTAGTCGTCGAGGGTGGGGGCGGCGGGGCCGTCGCCCACGCACACGATGGCCCGCGCGCCGAGCTCCTGGCAGAGCTCGAAGCGGGCCTTGGCGGCGTCGAACGCCTTGCGCTTGGCGTCGCCGGTCGAGGTGAGCAGGCCGGCGACGTAGCAGGCGCCCGCGGCCTCGAGGCCGTGGTCCTTGAGCAGGGCGCGGGCGTCGGCGGCCGGGCGCCCCTCGGCGACGAACCTCTCGACGTGGGGCAGCCAGAGCTCCAGGGCGGTGAAGCCGGCCTTGGCGCTGGCCTCGACCGCAGTGGGCAAGTCGCGTTCGCCCAGGGTGATCGGGTTGAGGCAGAACTTCACAGAGGCATCTCCTCTTCAGAACAGCTTGGCGACTTCGTCGGAATCGAAACGGGGCAGCGGCTGGCGCTGGCCGCCTCGGCGGATGGTGACGCCCTCGGCCCGTTCGGTCATGCGGCCGATGCGTCGCGCGGCGATGCCGTCGGCGGTCAGGGCCTCGAGCGCGGCGGCCGTGTCGCCGGGCGCCGTCACCGCGAGCAGCGCCCCCGAGGCGATGAGGCCCAGGGGGTTCAGGCCGTAGTGGCGGCAGAGGGCCTCGGTTTCGGGGAAGAGGGTGATGGCGTCGGCCTCGACCTCGATGCCCAGGCCGGCGGCGTCGGCCAGCTCGTGGAGGCCGGTGGCGAGGCCACCCTCGGTGGGGTCGTGCAGGGCGTGGGGCTGCGCGGCGCGGCACAGGGCGCGCGCGTCGCGCAGCACGCTGAGGCCGGGAGTGTCGAGGTAGCCGCGCGCGCGGTCGAGCAGCGCGGGGTCCACGGCGCCCCGCAGTTCCGTCGCCCGCTCGCGGGCGATGAGGGCCGTGCCCTCGATGGCGATGCCTTTGGTGAGCAACACGTCGTCGCCCGCGCGGCTGCGGGTGTTGACGACGAGGCGGTCGGGCGCCACCTCGCCGAGCAGGTGGCCGATGACGAGCGGGCGGTCGAGGCCGTAGGTGACCTCGGTGTGGCCGCCGCACAGCGTGATGTCGAGGGCCTCGCAGGAGGCGGCCACGTCGCGGAAGATCGCCTCGACCAGCTCCTCGGTGGCCGCGCCCTCGGGCAGGAGCAGCGTGGCAAGGAAGAAGCGCGGCGTCGCGCCCAGGCAGGCCACGTCGTTGGCATTGATGTTGACGGCGTACCAGCCGATGCGGTCGGTGGCGAAGGTGATGGGATCGCTCTTGGCCACCACCACCTGTGCGCCGAAGGCGAGGGCCGCGGCATCGCGTCCGATGCCGGGGCGCACGATCACGCGCGGGTCGGCCCGGCACAGGCCGAGGAGCCGGGACAGAGCGGCGGCCGGCAGCTTCCCAACGGGCAGCGGCATCGGGCTTCCCAGGCGCCCCTGCCGCGCACCCTTGCGTCACGGGCGGGATGCCTGTGCCACCACCGCGAACGTGCGCGGTGGCACGGGCTTCCGGCCTGCGGTGGGCTCAGAGGCGCTCCACGCGGCGCGGCAGGCATCGGTTCTCTGAACGCCGGCATTATAAGGCGCGGCGCGGCATTTGCAAGGGCTTTCTGCGCAAGATTTTGCGGCGGGCCGGGGCCGCACGGGGCGGCCCCGTGGCGATTGCCGACAAGAAATTACACCTCGTGACAGCCTTCGCCCCGCCGCAGGATTGCATCGGGCTTGCCCTCATGCTACATTGGCCCCATACGATTCCCCTCCACGATCCGCGAAAGGAAGGACCATGACTTCCCGCCTCATTCATCTGGTTCTGGCGTCCGCCCTGGCCGCCGCGGCGTTCGCCGGCGAGGAGCCTGCGCCCGCTGCCGGCGGCGAGGGAGCCGAGATCTTCAACCTCGCCAACGGCTACATGGCCCGCAAGGAATACGAGCTGGCCGTAGAGACTTACGCGCGCCTGCTCAAGACCACGCCGCAGTTCGCCCAGGCCGCCCTCGCCCTCTATCGCCAGGGCTGGTGCCAGCACGCGCTCCAGCGCTACGACGAGGCCGCCGCCGCCTTCAACCGCCTGCTCAAGGAGTTCCCCGCCAGCGAGGACCTGCCCAAGGCCCTCTACCTGCTGGGCGACTGCTACCTGAAGCTGGACAAGCCGGCCGAGGGCGCCCAAGCCTTTCTCGATCTCGTGGCGAAGTCGCCGAAATACGCCTTCGCGCCCAACGCCCTCCACCGCGCGGGCGAGGCCCTGCTCAAGCTCAAGGAGTTCGACCGAGCCGCCAAGGCCTACGCCCAGCTCATCGCCGATTACCCCGACTACCAGCACATCCCCTACGCCCACTACTCGCTCGGCTGGTGCCGCTCGCAGCTCAAGGACCACAAGGGCGCGGCCGAGGCCTTCGGCGCCGTGGTGGCGAAGTTCCCCAAGTCGCCCGTCGCCGGCGAATCGCAGTTCCGCCTCGGCGAGGCCCTCCTCGAGCAGAAGGCCTACGACGAGGCCCGCGCCGCATTCAAGAAGGTCCTCGACGACTTCCCCGGCGACTTCAGCGACGATGCGCTGCTCGCCATCGGCCGCGCCTGGTTCGAGCAGGAGAAGTTCGCCGAAGCCGCGAAGGCGTTCCAGGATGCCGTCGCCCGCTTCCCCGAGAGTCCCGCGAAGCCTCAGGCCCTCTACGACGCGGGCAACAGCCTGCTGTGCGCCGGCAACGCCGAGGGCGCGCTCCAGGCGTTCGACGCCGCGCTCGCCGCCGCGCCCAACACCCCCCTTGCCGAGAAGGCCCGCTATGCCCGCGGCCACGCGCTCCTGCGCCTCAAGAAGCCCGACGAGGCCCTTGAGGCGTTCACCGAATCGCTGAAGGCTCCCAGCCTACATGAACTCCTGCCCCGCGTCGTCTTCAGCCTCGGCGAGGCCTGCTTCGCGGCCAAGCGCTACGACGAGGCGGCGAAGGCCTACGCCCAAGTCGTCGAAAAGCACGCCGATTCGCCCATCGCGGCCGACGCCCTAAGCGCGCTGGCCTTCTGCCGCCGCGACCAGGGCAAGCTCCCCGAAGCCATCGAGGCCGCCCAGCAGTTTGTCAAGAAGTACCCGCCCGATCATCCGCTCTTCAGGCCCACGCTCTTCGCCCTCGGCGACTTCCAGTTCGCCCACAAGGCCTACGCCGACGCCAAGGCCACCTTCCTCCGCCTCGCCGAGCTCGGCCCGCAGGCGCCCGGAGCCGCCGACGGGCCGGACAAGGCCGCCTGGACCCTCTACCGCCTCGGCTGGTGCCACCGCAACCTGGGCGAGCTCGACGACGCGGCCAAGGCTTTCGCCAGGCTCGTCGCCGAGCACCCCAAGAGCGACCTCGCGCCCGAGGGCCTCTGCCTCCTCGCCCACATCGCCGACGAGCAGAAGAAGCCCGACGCGGCCGCCGCCCTCTACGCTCGCTGCCTGAAGGAGTACCCCGAGAGCCCGTACGCCGCGTTGGCACTCCTCGACCTCGGCCTGCTCGAGTTCAACCGCAGGAGCTTCGCCGACGCCGCCCAGCACCTGGCCGCCTTCCTCGGCAAGCACCCCGACCACGCCAACGCTCCCGAGGCGCGCCTGCATCTCGCCGAAGCTCTTTACGAGACCAAGGCTTATGACGAAGCTCTCAAGCACTTCACCGCCTTCCTCGAGAAGTCGCCCGACCACAAGCTCGCCGCCCGCGCCCGCGACGGGCTGGCATGGTCCCACCGCAAGCTCGGCCAGCTCGACAAGGCCCTCGAAGCCTTCGCCGCCGTCGCCGCCCAGGACGCCAGGAGCGACCTCGCGCCCCAGGCCCTCTTCGCCGCCGCCACCATCCGCATGGAACAGAAGCAGCCGGCCGAGGCGATCAAGCTCTTCGCCCGCGTGGCGGCCGACTACCCGAACCACAAGCTCGCCACCGAGGCCGCCTACCGCGCCGCCTCCGCCCTCTACGCCGCCGACCAGTACGAGGAGGCCGCCAAGGCACTCCAGGCGTTCCTCGACAGGAATCCGAAGGGTGAGTTCACGGACGACGCGCTCTACGACCTGGCCTGGGCCAATCTCAAGCTCAACAAGCCCGACGCCAAGCTAGCCGCCCTCAACCGCCTGCTCAAAGAGTTCCCCGAGAGCAGCTTCGCGCCCAGCGCCCACTTCCTGCTCGGCGAGCACGCCTTCGATGCCAAGCAGTACGCGGACGCCGCGGCCCACTATGCCGCCTGCGCCCAGGCCGCCCAGGGCGAGGAACTGGCCAAGGCCCTCTATAAGCTCGCCTGGAGCCACTACCACGCCGAGAAGTGGGACGCAGCGGCCGCCGCCTTCGCCGACCTCACCGCCAAGGCCCCCGACAGCGCCTTCGCCGCCGAGGCCCCCGACAGCGCCTTCGCCGCCGAGGCCCACTACATGACCGGCCTCATCCTCCAGAGGCAGAACAAGCACGACGAGGCCCTGGCCGCTTTCCGCAGGACCCTCGACGCCAAGCCCTCGCCCAAGTACGACGAGCGCGCCCGCTACCAGATCGCCCAGTGCCAGCAGGCCGCGGGCAAGTGGGCCGACGCCCTCAAGCAGCACAAGGCCACGCTCGAGAAGTACCCCGAGGGCGAGATGAAGCTCGACCTCGTCTACGGCATCGGCCTCGCCAGCCAGCACCTCGGCGCCTACGCCGACGCCCAGGACGCCTTCCAGAAAGTCATCGCCGCCACCAAGACTGACCTTGCCGCCCGCGCGCAGTACGGTCTGGGCGAGTGCGACTTCCTCCAAGGCAAGTTCAAGGAGGCCCTTGCCAGTTTCCTCGCCGTCGAAATCAACTACAACGTCGAGGGGGCCCCCGAGGTCGTCGCGCCCTACAACAAGTGGCGGGCTGCCGCGCTCCTCAAGGTGATGCAGTGCCACCTCAAGCTCGGCAACCCCGACCGCGCGCGCGCCTACGGCAGCGAGCTGATCAAGAAGTTCCCCAACAGCGAGGCGGTTGCCGAGGCGAAGAAGCTGCTCGAAGGGCTCGACGCCGGCAGGCCCGAGGCCCCTGCCCCACCCAAGGCCGAGCCGGCCAAGGGCGATCAGTAGAGGCGGCTCCTCAGGGTCTGGCGATCCTGGCTCGACTGAGCTGGTGCAGGGCGTGAGCATGCCGGTTCCTGGCGGGCCTGGCGGTTACTCGGGAGCGCTGCACCGAGCGACTGGCGGGCGTCGCCTGTCCATGCTGTATCAACCCTGTGAGGAGGGAAGTGATACAGCATGGGTAGATGGGCGAAAATGGGCGATTCTCGCGGCTCCGGCCATGCTCGCTCATCCGCGCGATGAGCAAGTATGGGGGCGGGAATGGCCGGAGGGCGTAAGGCGTTGGGGCATAGAGGGTTATGATGCGGCCCCCGCCGGCGCCGCCGCACCGCTCCCACGCTCCTTACTGGCGGCTACATTGAGGATCGCCAAACCCTGATGAGTCGTAGAGTCTATTCTCGTTCCAAGTATATACGCTGCAATTAGTTAGCATCTTCCATTAAGAAACGCCGTAAACGGCCTTCTGACGCGACTTCTCGGGCCTCATTGACCCCTGATACCTATGGGCCTGTCGGAGCTTGGCCTCTGCGCCTCAAGTGTAGTGTTGTGAATTGCTTATGAAAATCGGCCGCCGCACTCTTCGGCGCGCGCCGGACGCGTCCTACGCGATTTTGGGCCCTCCCTCAATCGCCGGGCTCCAGCAGCGCGAAGCCGCTCGCCGCGTCCCTCACGCGCGCCGCGGCCGTGCCCAGAATCTCATAGAGAATCGCCTCGCCGACCAGCCAAGTCGTCACGCCCGGGCGGAGGCAGCCGGTAAGGGTCACCCCCGACCGCCCCAGCGCGCCGTGTATGTGCAGGACCGGTCTCCCCATCTCGTTCGGCGCCAGGACGCCGACGGCCGCGACCTCGTGCGCCCCGTCCACCGGCAGCAGCATCGGCTCGGGCGGCGTCGCATCGGACCGCCGCGGCCCCACGACCACCTGCCCGCCGCCAAGCCCGCCGATGAGGACCACGTGGCCGACCCTGATCCCTTTCGCCTCAGCGAAGCGTTCGATGCACTCGGGCACCACATCGCCGTCCTCAAGGCGAATCACAAACACCCGTCCGATCGCGCCCTCAGCCGCTCTCACCGGTCTGGGCCTCCTGACTCGGTCGCTCGATTGTCCCTTCGCCTCTGGCCGCCGGCGGCATCTTGCTCATTGCGCCAGACCGCCGGCGGCAACCCTCATCATAGCCCCAAGAGGGCTGAAGGGCAACCACTCGGATCGGAAGCGCGACGGGCACCGCGTCGCCTGCGGCGTCTCACCTCACGCTCTCATCCGCCGGCAGACCGAGGTGCTCGTAGAGCTTGCGGCGGCCGGCCTTGTCGCCGTCCAGCACGCCGCGGGCATACTGGGCCACCTCCTCGGCTACCCGGCGCGGCACGACGATCACACCGTCGCCGTCCGCCACGACGACGTCGCCGGGGATCACGGTGACGCCGCCGATGACGACGGGGCGGTTGACGGACTCGATCTCATTGCGTCCAGGGCGGATGCCGCGGCCCGGGTGCCGGAAGTAGAGCGGCACGCCCTCGGCGGCGATCTCGTCGGTGTCGCGCGCCGTGGCGTTGGTGACCACGCCCACGCAGCCCTTGGCGGCCCAGCCCAGGATGTTGTTGGAGCCGATGCTGCCGGCCTCGGCGCCCTCGGTGCCCTCGATGACGAGCACAGTGCCTTTGCGCAGGAGCGGCACGAACGGCTCGGGCGAAAGCTTCCCATACCAGTCGCCCGCGGCGCGGTCGAACGCCTGCGGCTCGAGGCGGCCGAGGGGCGGCTTGTTGGTGGGCACGTAGCGCGCGGTGACGGCGATGCCGGCGATGCGGTGCTTGAAGTGCACGGTGTCGCGCCAGAGAGGGCGAATGTCGGGCGACACGAGGCCGAGGTCCTGGAGGCCCGCCTTGTCCATCCCGTCGCACACGTCGGCCACGCGCAGGCCGGCGAAGAGGGCGAGGAGGCGCTGGTCGTCCTCGTCGGTGTGGACGGGGGTGGGGATGAAGTTCCTGCCCGCACGGAGGTCGTCCATGGCATTCTCCTTCGCACCGGCCTCTGCGCTCACGCGGGAGGCGATAGGGTCTTCTGAATCTCGTCCCACGGCAACTCGTGCGGCGGGCGTCTGGATTTGGCGGCGAGGGCTGCGGCGGCGCCGGCCGCCTCGCCCATCGCCACGGCGTTGCCCGTGACGCGATAGCTCGAATGGGCGATGAAGTCGCCACTGATGCAGCGCCCCGCGAGCAACAGCCCGCGCACGTCCTTCGCCACGAGCGCGCGGTAGGGGATGTCGTAGGGCTTGGCCCGCACCCGCTCGCGCGTGATGCCCTTGTCGTGCGTCGGGTCGGTCGAATGAACGTCCACGGGGAAGTTCACGCGGCACACCGCGTCGTCGTGTCGGGCGCCGTTGGCCAGGTCGTCGGCCGTGACCTGGTAGAGTCCGCGCACGCGGCGGCCCTCGCGGACCCCGATGTGCTCGGCGGTGGCGACGATGCGCAGGTCCTTCCAGATGCCGCCGAGGCTGCGGAGAGCGTTGACGAGCTTGTGGACCTCGGCCCGGCCGCGCAGGGTGGCCTGGGTGACCTGGGCCGCGTCGGTGCCGGCGACGCCGTATTCGTGGTTGGCCATCAGGCAGAACAGGCCATCGCGGATGTAGAAGAGCGTGGGTTGGGCGTAGGAGGGCGACACGCCCGCGCGCTCCATCTCGGCCTTGAGGCGGCCTTTGGGGTTGCGCTCGCCCTTCGGCTCGGCGAGGCCGCGGACGAAGTGAGCCACGGCGTCGGGCGCGAGGCCGGCGACGAGGCAGATCAGGCTCATCGGCTGCGCCTGGCCCGTGCCCTCGCGGCCGTAGTCGAAGCCGCAGCCCGCGAGGGCCGCCAGGTCGCCGTCGCCTGTGGCGTCCACGAAGGCCTCGGCGGCCCAGGCCTGACGGCCGCTCTTGGACTCCGTGACGGCGAGGGCGAGGCGACGGTCGGGCGCGAAGGCCGCGACGACGCGGGTGTGAAGCTGCACGCGCACGCCGGCGGCGAGGCACAGTTCGTCGAGCACGAGCTTCATCGTCTCGACGTCGTAGCCCACGTCGCCGCCGTATTTCGCCACGGCGCCGCGTTTCTCCAGCTCGGCGATGATCTCCTGGATGATGCCCCGCTTGCTGCCCGAGTCGAGGATCCAGCTCAGGAGGCCGGCGGTCCACGTGCCGCCGAGGCAGCCGTGGGCCTCGAGGAGGCGCACGCTTGCCCCCCGTCGTGCGGCGGCGAGAGCGGCGGCCACGCCGGCCGGCCCGCCGCCGGCGACCAGCACGTCGGCATGCTCGGCGACCGGCACGCTTCGAGCGGGCTCGCTATAGAAGGCCATGGCCATTTCCTCTCCGAGAGCGGATGATCGTGCGGTGGCGCCCAGCGCCGCGGCTCCCGCCGCAGCCGCCTGGAGGAACGTTCTTCGGTCCATAGGTTCATCCCCCCTGCACGCCCGGTGTGGTCAGTCATCCTAGCGCACCGCCCCGCAGATGGCAACCGAGGCGGGCGCTGCCGCCCAGGGCGTTGCGTCAGTCGGGCCTTCGTGGTATGTTCCCGCCGTGGAGCGGGCTGCTCGGCGTTCACGCATCGCCAGCGGCCGGTGGGACATGATGCGAAGGAGAGCCGCCCATGATCCGGAGACAGGTCCTTGTGGTGCTCATCGCCCTCCTTGGCCCTGCGCCGGCCTTTGCGCGCAATCTGCTCGAGAATCCGAGTTTCGAGCGGGACCGGAACCGCGACGGCTTGCCAGACGGCTGGCATCGGGTGTTTGACGAGAAGCTCAGCGGGCCGTTCGCGCTCGTGGACGATGCGCAGGACGGCCGCCGCGCCGTGTGCCTGGAGACCGAGGAGTGGAATTTCCTGCGGCCCCAGCACATCGCTCAGAAGGTGAAGCTGCCGCGCGACGCCGCTTATTGCCGCCTGGCCGTCCACGCCAAGGGCCGCGGGCTCGTTTCCCTCACCATCGTGTTCCTCAAGGACGGCCAGCCGCTCCGCGAGCAGACGATTGACATGGGCTTCGGCAAGCAGCAGGCGCCCGAGGAGGTGAAGAAGGATTTCGCTCTGGAGCTGGGCTACACGCTCTACGAGACGCTCAGCGAGGTGCCCCCGGGGGCGAACGGGGCGCTGGTGAAGCTGGGCAACACCGCGGCAGCGCTCGACCGCCTGAACAACTGGGGCCGATGCTTCCTGGACAACGCGTCATTCGTCACGGGCAGCCGCGGGGAACTCGACACGCTATCGCAGACCGACGAGCCGGCCCGGCTGGAGCTGAGCATCACCGACGCCCTCAGGAACATCGCCCCCTACGCGCGCATCCGCTCCGAACCGCCGTCCTTTGACAACCGTCTGCTGACCGATGGCGACACCAAGACGGCGCCCGAGCCGTACCCAGGCGCCGACCGCGGTATCGTCTACAACATCCTCCTGCCTAAGCCGTTGCCCATCCGCAAGTTGCGGCTGCATCTGAACGGCCTCGCGGATTCCTACTCGATTCGCGGCGACGCGGACGGCGATGGCGTGTTCGAGGCGCCGCTCCTCCGCACCTCGGGCCTTCAGGGGCTGACCGGCTGGAAGACCCACACCCTGCCGGGCGGAGCGCTCAAGGCTCTCCGCCTCCAAGCCATTGCAGGCACCGAGCCGCTCTGGGGCTTCCGCCAGTGCCATCCCTTCGTCACCGAAATCGAGGTCCACGTCCCGCCCGATGCCATTCCCGACGCGGAACTCAAGGCCTGGGCGGTGAACCAATACCAGTTCCCCCTTGCGGGCGGGGTGCCGGCCATCGAGGCCAAGCCGGCCGAGCTGACGCTGGAGCGGCCAAAGGCCAGCAGGTTCCGCAAGCTCGTCTGCGCCGACCTGTGGATGTGGGGCATCCACTACGATAAGAAGACGCCCAAGGGCACCTGGACAAAGGAGAAGGTGAAGGAGAACAAGGGCTTCCAGGAATCCGCCCAAGTCTGCAAGGAAATGGGCGTGGACACGGTGTTCATTGATCTCACGAACTCGAGCTGCTGGGATCTCATGCCCTGGCCCAGCAAGGTGTGCAACGGCACGGAGGACAACATCCTGAAGTGCCTCATTGATGCCCTGCACGACGAGGGCTTCAAGGTGGTGACGCAGACGCTCCACAACTTCACCCCCTTCGAGCCGATCAAGTGGCACTACCCCTGCGAAGAGACCAGCCGCTATCCGGGCATGCGGCAGTTCCCCAGCATCCTCTACGGCGGGCACGTTCGCGACAACTGGCTCACCATCTATGAGGAGCAGGTGGCCGCGGGCGCCGACGGCGTATGCCTCGGCTCCGATGAGTTCTACTACCGCGGCCACTTCCTGGAGACCCTGCCCGCCGACGACGCGCAGCGGCGCGACTATGAGAAGCGCTTCGGCCACCCCGTGCCCGCCAAGGAGGCCGACACCCTCGAATACCGCCAATGGGTCGCCCACACCGAGGAGGGGCTGACCGGCCTCTTCACCTTCTGGAATACCGAGCTGAAGAAGCGCCATCCGGGCCTCTACACTACCACCGTCTTCATGCAACCCGTCCAGCGCTCGAACCTCTACGGCGAAGGCGTGCCCTTCGACCTCATCGGCGCGAGGAGCGGCATTGACGAGATCGGCAGCGACTACATGGACCCCTGGGGCATTCGCCTGCTCGCCGCGGCGAACGGCTGGCGGCGGACCTCGCAGTTCTTCTGGGGCTGGCAGAAGGCCGAGGAGCCGGCCCTCCTGCTCACCGCCCGCCCGCTCTGGATGCTCATGTACGGCGGCGCGAGCTGCAACTATTGGCGCTTCTTCCAGCTCAAAGAAAGCGGACACTGGAAGTCCGTGCAGAAGGGCTACGCGATGGCGACCGATCTGGAGGCTCTGGGCGTCCTGGACGCGCGCCCGCCACGCGACATCGCTGTCCTCTCGTCGCGTGCGAGCTGGGACTGGTGGCAGGTGCGGAGCTTCTACGGCAAGCTGCCGTGGCCCGAAGCCGACAGGGCTATCGAGGCCATGCGCGGCTGGTTCGCCGACGAGTGGGTGAACGACCGCCTTCTCCTCCGCAACGGCTACACCTACGACTGGTACTTCGCCGACAACCCCGCCCACCTCGAGCGACTCCACGGCTACAAGCTGCTCATCCTCCCCTTCGCCTACTCGCTCAGCGACACGGCGGCCGCCAAGGTGCGCGAGGCGGCGGGCAATGGCACGAGGGTCGTGCTCTTCCGCACCCTCGGCGAAACCGATGAATGGGGCGTGCCAAGAACCGTCCCCGCCCTCAAGGACATCGCCGACAGCGGTCAGGCCGTGGTCATCCCCGACGACATCCTCGAGGTCGCCGGCGACGACACCTTCATGAGCAAGCTCCTCGCCCTCATTGACACCACGCTTGGAGAGAAAGCCGCCTTCAAGCTCCACCGCTACGGCAAGCGGGTGGACGCCGCGCTCCTCGCCAAGGGCGACTGGGAGCGCTTCCTGTTCCTGATCAACTGGGAGGAGACGCCCGCGACGGTGGACCTCTCGGTCGCCGTGCCCGACGGCGGCTATACCCTGATGATGCGCGACGACGCCGCGTGGCACCGCGTCACGCTCGGCGGCAAGGACCAACTCAGTCCCGCCATGCTCCGCAAGTTCCGCCGAGTCCTCGCCCCGCAGAAGGCCGAGGTGTACTACCTCGCCCCGGCCACGAGCCGGTGATGCGGGGGACAGGTGGACAAGGCGTCAGCGGACCGCGACCTCCAGCGCGGAATCAGCCGGCAGGCTGAGCTCCTCCGACAAAGTCAGCACAAGCCTGCCCCCTGCAACCTGCGCGGCCGCTCCGACTGGTTTGCCCGCCACAGTCGCCACGACCGTGGGGGCCTTGAGAGCCTCGGGCACGGCGAGGGCGAGGCTCCTGAGGCGGAGCTTGCCCCAGCGGACCTCGATGCGGTTGGTCTGAGCGGCGCCATCGCGCTTCTGGGTGAAGAGGCCCCAGCCCTCGGCGGCAGTGAAGGCGGCCTTGAAGTCCTCAGGCGTCAGGCGCGGGGCGAAGCCGAGGTGGCCTTTCGGGCCGTGGTACTCGTAGCCGCACAAGGCGGTGTAGACACCCCAACTGGCCATCGCGCGGGCGTAGTGGTCGCCGCACTCGACTTCGTTGTAGGGGTTATGCTTCGAGGGGTGATAGCGGTCGTGCACGCCGCGGCAGATGGCCAGGGCCTCGGTGAGCATCCCGTCCCAGATCATGTTGCCGGCGACCTGGTACTCGATGCCGGTCCAGATTTCGTCGCGGTAGAGCACGCTCTGCGGCCCGAGGTGAGGGCTCTTGGGCCAGGTGCAGGTGAAGAGGCCGGCCTCGCCGGGCCGCGCGAACCAGCGCTGCGGCGGGTGCGCGGCGTTCTGCGGCCCCACGTCGGGCGCCCAGCAGTACTTCCAGATGGCCTGAAGCGCCGACTTTACCTTCTTCTCGGGATAGATGTAGCCGAGGCCGAGCTGGTGCGCCCAGCCTTGCCCGAAGAGCTGGTCGGCCAGGCAGCCCTTGCCATACTGGTGCTTCGGGAACTTCTGGAGGTCAACGTCCTGGATGAAGTACTCGCCGTCCCACAGGCGTTCGAGGGTGAGGCGGGAGCCGCTCTCGAAGATGCGGCGGCAGCGGGCGGCGAAGTCGGCGTCGCCCACATCCTTGGCCATTTCCTCGCCGGCGCGCAGGGCGGCGAGGTAGAGGGAGCCGACGAAGGTGTTCGGCCCCTCGAAGTTGATGTCGTAGGTGTTGTGCTGCGAGTTCTCGATGAGGCCGTCGTCGTTGGCGTCCTGCTTGATCGAGAACTCGAGGGCCTGCTTGATGCGGGGCCAGGCGCGGCGGAGGAAGGCGTCGTCGGGCGACATCAGGTGCTCGCGGTAGGCCTTGAGGACGCCGCCGCACTGGCCGTCGGCCGCGTAGGCGCGGTTGCCGCGGAAGCCCACGAGGCCGGTCTTCTCGTCGAAGGCCGCGCCGAAGTCCTGCATCTCGCGGATGATGCGCTCGACCTCGGGGAAGAGGCGCGCCGAGGCGTGGGCGTAGTTCCACACGTGGGTGCAGGTGCCCTCGCAGCAGCCCACGCCCTCCCAGGCCCAGAAGCGGCCGTTGCCCCACCACTGGCAGGTGTCGGTGGCCAGGTTGGCCACGGTCGAGTGCAGCCGGAAGAGCAGCCAGCGGGGCAGGGTGGCATCGTCGTAAAAGGTCTTGCGCCACAGGCGGCTGTGGCCGGCCAGGCGCGCGTGGTGGTCGAAGGCGTAGGCGGCAACCTCCTGGGCGCTCCTGAAGCGCTCGGCGTACTCGCGGCCGCGCGGGTGGTTCGGGAAGTGCCAGGCCAGGGCGAAGACGAACGTGCGCTTCGCCGCGGGGGCCAGCTCGACGGCCTGCGTGGCGAGCGCGGCGCAGCGACGCTGGCCGGCGGGATAGCTGGCGTCGGCCTCGGCGTGGAGGCCAGGCACGTCGAGCAAAGGGATGAGCTTCTCGGCCGACGCGCCCGCCTCGGCGAGCGCGAGGGCCATTGTGCCGAAGTCGGCCATCTCCTCGACGGGGCCGGACGGCCCCTGCCGCGGCTTGTCGGCCTGCTCGATCTGGTCAATGTTGATGTGCCCCCAGCCGCCCGATGCCTTGTCTACGATCTCGATCTGGGCCTCTTTGCCCTCGAACTCCTCGACGTTCCAGTAGTGCCATTCGAGGTGCTCGAGGTTCCGGCCCGTGGCGGTGCGGACGGCTTTGCCGCCGACGAGGAGGTTGATGCACGTTTGCCCCGCATGGCTGCCGCCGCCGATGAGGAAGTTGAGGAACTTCCGCTCGATCTTGAGCAGCGGCGAAGTGAGGGTGCCGTGCGGGCCGTCCTTGCCGAGATACGTGTTCACGAGGCCCTTGCCGAGGAAGCCCTCGACGGGCTGCTGCTCGGGCAGGGTGCCTCTGGCGGGGCCTTTGCCGAAGGCTTCGCCCGTGGTCTTCCAGTCGCCATAGGTCTCGCCCTCGAAGTCGGCGACGACGATCGTCTCGCGCGGCTGCTGCGCGCCCGGCGGCATCGGGGCCTTCTCGGCCGAGTGCACGGCCACCGTGCGGCCACCCGCGGTGGCGATGCGGCTGCGGCGCCGCGCGTGCACTGCCCCCATCGAGTTGCTCAGCACGGCGTTCTCCAGCCAGCCGGCGACGCTCGCCTTCGCGGCCTTTGCCGAGGTGTTCTCGACCGTGATGTGGAACAGCGTGGCAGGCAAGGCCGAATCGCGTGCGTTCAGCGGAATGAAGGGCGAAAACGCCTCCATCTCCACCTTCACGGGGAACTCCTTGTCGGCGTAGCGCACCACCGCGATGGGATACTCGCCCACGAACTCCACGCCGGGGAAGTCCTGCTCGTTGAGCTTCTTCACCACCGTCTTGCCGTCGGCCTCGACCACCACGGCGAAGCCCGATTCGACGGGCGACTCGGGGCGGTACGTGCGGTAGCAGCGGTCGCCGTAGCCCGTGTTGATGTGCTTGTTGAAAATCCACCACTGCGCCAGTGTGCCGTCGCCGCGCAGATAGAGCTGGCCTGCGGCGATGCCGCCGATGGGCATGCCGATGGTCACCAGGTCCTTGCCGCGCCACACCTCGGGCTCTCCCCGTTGCGTCAGCGCGGCCAGCCATTCGGGCGCCAGCTTCTTGTCCACCGGCACGAAGTGCTTGAACTCGTTCGCCGGCTCGGCCGCGAGGCCCGTGCCTGCGGCGAGACCCAGCATGACGATCAGGTCCAGTGCGGCGCGAGGCTTCATCGCCATCTCCTCTCGTTCGTTGCTACGGGAGCGGGAGTGCCCGCGGCATTCTACCGCGCCGGGCGCGCCCCGCGCAAGCCCCTCGCCTTGACAAACGCCTGCCGGCATGGATGATGAGCGGGCAACTCGAACGCCCCTTCCCGCTGCCGTTTAGGAGTGCCGTCCTTGTCAGGCAAAGCGTCCGTGCGCGTGGCGCCGATGAAGCTGGCCATCACCCGCTTCCACGAGGACCCGTTCCCGCCGCTGCTGCGGGTGGGGGCGCGGCCGGTTTACCCCTACCCGATGCAGGACGACCTGACCGACGAGATGGCCGAGTGCGAGTTCCAGGCCGTGGTGCTCGACAACGGCCTGCTGCGCGCCACCGTGCTGCCCGAGCTGGGCGGCCACCTGCTGTCGCTGCGCGACCTGGTGCACGACCGCGATGTGTTTTTTCGCAACGAGCCGCTCAAGCTGGGCCTCGTGGCCATGCGCGGCGCCTGGTGGGCCGGCGGCATCGAGTTCAACTTCCCGCACGTCGGCCACACGGTGAACACGGTGGACCGCGTGTCGTGGCAGACGCGCGAGGAGCCCGACGGCGCGGCGACGGTGTTCGTGGGCGCGGTCGAGCACCTCACGGGCATGGCCTGGAGCGTGGCTCTCACGCTGCGCCCCGACGACTGGCGCCTCCACACCCGTATCCGCCTCCACAACCGCACGCCGTTCGTCCACCGCATCTACTTCTGGTCGAACTCCGCGGTGCCGGCCCGCGACGACTTCCGCCTGCTGCTCCCCGCCACCAAGGTCTTCTCGTGGTGGTACGGGGCCGACCGCGACGCCAGCTTCCCGATGCACGACGGCCGCGACCTGAGCCGCTACGCCAACCTGACGCGCGGCGGCGACATTTTCGCGAAGGACCTGCGCGCCGACTGGTTCGGCGGTTACTACGACGAGCTGGACTGCGGCCTGGTGCACTATGCCTCGCGGTTCGAGGTGCCGGGCCGCAAGATGTTCTCGTGGGGCCACGGCGGCCACGGCGCGATGTGGGCCGAGCTGCTCAATGCGCGCGGCGAGCCGTACGTCGAGCTCCAGAGCGGCCGCTTCGTCCACCAGGGCGTCCACCGCTTGATCGCGCCCGGCGCGGTCGAGTCGTGGGAGGAGTCATGGGCACCGGTGTGGGGCCTGGGCGGCGTGGTGCATGCCACGCGCGACGTGGCGCTCAACGCCGCGCGCGAGGGAGGCGAGCTGGCCCTGCGGCTGTTGGCCCTCGCGCGGGTGGATGGCGCGCTGCTCGCGGTGCGGCAGGAAGGGCAGGCTCTGGCCATGGCGCGGCTCGACCTGGCCCCGGGCGGCTCGCACGCGCTGCGCGTGGCGCTGCGTGGCGACGCGCCCGCGACCGTGGAGCTGGGCGGCGAGGCCGTCACGCTGCGGCTCGAGGGCGACACGGTGCGGCCCGCACTCGACGCCGCGCCGCCGCACATCGGCCTGCCCGACCCAGCGCCCGACGACAAGCCTACGACCCCGGGCGGTTGGCTGCTGCACGCGCGCCACGCCGAGGAGCGCAACCATTTGGCTGAGGCGGCCGATGCCTATCGCGCGGCCCTCGCGCTCGACCCCGCCTGCGTAGCGGCCCTGGCCGGCCTCGCCCAGTGCCACCTCAAGCGGGGCGAGACAGCCGCCGCAAGAGACTGGGCGAACAAGGCCCTGCGCGTTGACCCGCAGTGCGAGGACGCGCTGTGGTGGCTGAGCGTCGCGTGTTTTGCCGACGCGCGCGGCGAGATCGCGCCCAACCTGGGCGCGCTGAGTCGCAGCGCGCGCCACGCCGCCAGCGCCGCGGCGCTGCTGGGCGAAGCCGCCCTGCGGCGCGGCGACCCGCTGGCCGCACTCGACCTCTTGGCCACCGCCTCCGAACGCAACCCGCACGATGCCCGCGTGCTGGCCCTCGCGGCCTACGCGGCCCGCCGCGGCGGCGCGCTCGACAGCGCCCGCGCCTTGCTCGATGAGTGCGCGAAGGAGAACCCCCTCGAGCCGCTCCTTTGGAGCGAGAGCTATCTCATCTCTCTTGTGGGCGGGACGTCCTTGTCCCGCGATCCGCGGCGTGGGGACACGCCGCCCACAGCAATGGATGGTGCTCTCGGGGAAGTCTTCGGGTCCGATCCTCAGACCTTCCTCGATGCCGCCTGCGACTACGCGCGCATCGGCGACTGGGAGGCCGCGGCCGCCTGGCTGCGCGGCGTGGCCTGCCGCCTGGCCGATCCCGCCCGCCAGGCGATGCTGCACTACCACATCGCCCACGCCCTGTGGAGCCTGGGCCGCGCGGGTGAGGCCCTGGCCGCGGCGCGCGAGGCCGCGCGCTGCTCGCCCCTGTTCGTCAACCCCTACCGCATCGAAGATGCCGAGGCCCTGCGCACCGCTCTGCGCCTCGCGCCCGACGACGCGCTGGCCCATCTGCTCCTCGGCCACTGCCTCGCCGCCGCCGGCCGCTGGGATGAGGCGGTGGAGCAATGGACCCGCTGCACCCGGATTGTGGGCGGGACGCCCCCGTCCCGCGGCACGCGGCGTGGGGACACGCCGCCCACAGCGCCTGGCGGCGAGGTCGCCGCCCTCGCCTGGCGCAACCTGGGCCTCCACCGCTGGCACAAACAGCACAACGCTTCCGACGCCCTGGCCGCCTACGCGCGCGCTCTCGACGCCGTGTCTTCTCGCCCCTCCACCCCTCCATCACCGAACCCCCAACCCCCAACACCTCTCCAGTCCGCCGCCTGGCGCCTGTGGCTCGAGCGCGACAGCGTGCTCTCCGGGTCGGGACGCCACGACGAGCGGGTCGCCGCCTTCGAGTCCGCGCCCGACGCCGTGAAGGCCAAGTGGCAGGTGCTCGCCCGCTGGGCCGACGCCTGCCTGCGCGCCGGGCGGCCCGAGGAGACCATTCGCCTGCTCTCGGGCTGCCGCTTCAAGCCCTGGGAGGGCGAGGCCCGGCCGCGGGTGCTCTGGAAAGAGGCCCACATGGCCCTCGGCCACCGCGCCAAGGAAGCCGGCCACCTCGCCGAAGCCCGCGGGCACTTCGAGGCCGCTGCCGACTACCCGCACCACCTGGCCGTGGGCCGGCCCACGCTGACCGACGACGCCGATGCGTTTTTCTGGGCCGGCTGGTGCGCGGCGCAGGGCGGAGACGCCTCGGGCGCCCGCCGCCTCCTCGCCGCGGCCGCAGGGGAGACCCAGCCGCGCGAGGCCGCAACGGCCGAGTTCAAGGCCCGCGCGGCCGAGCTGCTCAAGGCTCTGGGCTGACCGGCGCGTTCACTCGAACCGCAGGGTGCCGAAGCCGCGGTAGTTGTGGAAGTTGGCCCCCGAGGCGGGCGACCAGGCCCAGTGCGTGGCGGGCGACTCGTCGTAGTCTATGCGATAGAGGTTGCCGTGCCACAGCATGCCGCGCGTGGGCGGCACCCCGCCCAGGCCGCGCAGGAGGGCGAAGGGGATGAAGAACTCGGCGCTCCAGCCCTCGATCGTGGCCATCGAGGCCCTCGGGCCGCCGCGCACGGCGGTGGCCCGCCGCACCTGCCGCGCCCCCTCGTAATGCCAGGGCCGCCAGCCCATGAACACGCCGCCCTGGTTGGGGACCAGGATGGGCAGCTCGACCCCCAGCGGCGAGATCTCGTATTCGAAGTACAGCACCTGCCGCGGGTCAGGCCACAGGAACACCTCGACCACGTCCTCCTTGTAGATGTCTTCAAAGTCCTGCGTCATCGTGCACGTCAGGCGGCGGTCCTCGCAGTCGAAGAGGAAATAGAGGCCTGTGTCCGAGTAGAGCATCTTGGCCCGCGACTGGTAGGGCGAGCCTCCGCCCACGGGCGTGAGCGGCAGCCAGTCGGCCCTGGCCCACTCGCCCGCGGCCCCGTCGCCCGTCACCTCGAAGTCGGCCGTCCGCCGCACCGAAGCCATGGCTGTGGTCATGTGTGGCCCTTCTCTTCCCTGCGCCGCTTCAGCTCCAGAAGCACTCGGAGGTCCCTCGCGTCCTTCGGTCTGTCCGCGGCTCACTTCATGGGGAAGGCCGAAGCCCCGATCACCACGTACTCAACGGCATTCTCGTCTAACAGTCTCAACAGGTTCCTGATGTCCATAGCGCAGCAACATCCGCTTGACCTCGTCGGATCGCTGGATCATCCTCCGGAAGCGCTGGCGAGTCGTGAGCGAGAGCTGGAAGTCCAGCTCGAAGGCCAGCTCTTTGTCGGGGTCGTCGTGGTTGAGCTTGAGGATGGGGCTCACGGCACGGCTCCTCGATGCCTCCGCCATCATGAGCCGGGGCTTCCCCGCGCGCAAGCGCGCGTACGGCGCACCGGGCAGTGCGTGGGCCGCACTGCCCGGTGCAGGAACGACAGGGGGGCCGGCGGCGGCTACTCGAGCACCTTGGCAGCCGCGGCCAGGATGTTGCTGATCTCTTTCTTCTGGGCCTCTTCGTCGGCCGTGGCGGCCAGGGCGAAGTTGGCCTCGACCTTATTCTTCTTGGCCACCAGCACGGTGATGGGGACCTCGGCGTGGAGCTTGTAAGACGCTGGCCCTGCCGCGCCGTCCACCGCCACGGTGAGCGGCACGCTCAGGCCCTCGTTCTTGGCGAGGTCGGCGAGCTTCGCCTGGTTCGCCGCGTTGTTCTCGGCCAGCAGCACCACGTAAGCGGCGGCCCGCTTCTCCTTGTTGTCGGCCACGAACTTGTCAATCGCCTTGACCAGACCGGTCAAGCGGCTGTCCAGCGCCCGCCCGAAGACGACGAGCGTCGGACGCCCTCCGTAGCGTCAGACATAGCAGACTTGGCCGCCCTTGGCGAGGCCGGTGACGTCCTGGACGTTGAAGGTCGGCGTTCCCTCGCCGACCTGGGGCCCCGAGACGGGCGTCTCGGCGGCCCACGCGCCCAGGCAGCACGCGGCCAGCACCACGGCGGCGCCCACGACCACGACGCGCCTGTGTGCCATAGCCACTCCTCCTTCGTGTTCCGAGCCCCGAGACCGCCCCGGGGCTGTCGTATCCCTATGATGACACAAGTGGCGCGCAGAATCAACCGCGCGGGGTGTTGACTTGCGGGGAGGTTCGTGCTACACAGTGACCAGAGGGGGAGCTTCGTCCATCGTATAGGAGGCCGGGCCGTGAAAGAAAACCGCGATTTCCCCGCCAAGCCGCCCCGTCCGCGGTGCTGTCCCTGCGACGGCGGGGGGCTCTCGCGTCGGCGTTTCTTCGAGGCGGCGGGTGCCGGCGCGCTGCTGGGCCTATCCTACTCGCTCGTGAAGGCGGCGGAGGCCGCGGTCGCTGCCGGCGCCCCCGCGCCGCCGCGCCTGCCGCTCGTCGTCAAGCCCATCCTCACCTACGAGACGCCCACGCGGCGGCCCCAGACGAGCTGGCGCTCCTGGGGCGGTATCGAGACGCAGGCACAGGCCGCCGAAGAGGTCGGCCGCATCCAGGGCGAGCTGGACAAGCTGCGCGCCGCGGCCGACTTCCCGCTCACCTTCCTGCCCGTCGCAGCCGTCCGCGGGGCCGGCGAGGTGGCCAAGCTCGACGACCTGGCCAAGGCCGACGCCTTCATCATCTATGCGGCCGGCGGCGGCGCGCTCGACGCCATCGTGAAGACCGGCAAGCCCTGCCTCTTCTTCCTCCGCCACAAGAGCGGCCCCGTCTACCTCTGGTACGAAATCCTCAGCCCCCGCTACCTCCGCGCCCACTCCGACCGCCTGGCCCGGAAGACCGTGAATGACAACGACGTGGTCGTGGACGTGCCCGACGAGATGCTCTGGCGCCTCCGCGGCCTGTGCGGCCTCAAGAACACCATGGGCGCGCGCATCGTCACCATCGGCGGCGCCAGCGGCTGGGCCCACGGCAAAGCTCCCGCCCTGGCCAAGGACCGCTTCAAGCTCGACATCCAGGACGTCCCCTACCCCGAACTCGCCAAGCTCATCCAGGCCGCCCGCGCCGACGAGACGGCGACGAAGCTCGCCAGGGAGCGCGCCGCTGCCTACGTCAAGGCCGAAGGCGTGACGCTCGAGACCAAGCCCGAGTTCGTCGAGAACTGCTTCCTCCTCGAGCAGGTCTTCCGCGGCCTCATGGCCAAGTTCGAGACCCGCCACATCACCATCAACTCCTGCATGGGCACTATCATGCCCATGGCCCAGACCACCGCCTGCCTTACCCTGTGCCTGCTCAACGACGCGGGGTACAACGCCTTCTGCGAATCGGACTTCGTGGTCGTGCCCTCGGGGATGCTGCTCAACGGCATCACGGGCCTGCCCACGTTCCTCAACGACCCGACTTACCCGCACCACAACATCATCACGATCGCCCACTGCACCGGCCCGCGCAAGTGCAACGGCAAGACCCTCGACCCCGTCCGCCTCGTCACCCACTTCGAGTCCGACTATGGCGCCTCCCCCAAGGTCGAGATGCCCAAGGGGCAGAAGGTCACGAACATCCTGCCCGACTTTGAGGCCAAGCGCTGGGTGGGCCTCGCCGCCGAGATCGTGGACGCCCCGTTCCTGCCCATCTGCCGCTGCCAGATTGACGTGCAGTTCAAGCCCGACGCGCAGCTCGTGGCCGAGAAGATGCCCGGCTTCCACTGGATGACCGGCTATGGCGACTATCGCCGCGAGATCGGCTACGCCCTCCGCCGCACCACCATCGCCTGGGAAGACCTGGGCTGATGGCGATGCGGGGGAAGGAACCTTTCTTTCGAGAAAGGTTCCTTCCCCCACCCCCAACCTCCAAAGAACTTCCACTTGCAGGTTCTTGAGAGGGGTCTGGGGAGCGACTTCTTCCCAAGAAGTCCCTCCCCAGTTCCGCTTCTACAGCCGCCACGGGGCGCGGAGGGGCTTGGAGAGGTGGGCGTTGGCGGCAGGATCGTCGGGGAAGCGTTCGGCGGCGGGGTCCCAGCGGAGCCTTCTCCCGCCTGCGAGAATCGCGATCTGGGCGAGGTGGCACAGGCTCGTCGCCCGGTGCGCTGCCTCAACCGGCGCCGCCGTCACCTCCCGTGTCCTCACGCACTGAATGAAATCGGGGATGTGGCTCAGCGGACGCCGCAGGATGGTCTCGTGCGGGCGGATGACGCTGGACATCAGTGACTTCGGCTCTGTGGAGATGCCGCTGCACAGGGCATTCACCCTGCCCTCGGTGCCCTCGAAGATCACGCCCATCGGGAAGGCGCGATGGTCGTCGTAGACGAGCTTCAGCCCGTTGGCATAGGTCATCTCCACGTGCCACTCCACCGCCGTGTCGGTCATTCCGTCGCGCGGGATCACGCCCCGGCCCTCGATCTCCACGGGACCGGTCGCGTCGGCGTCCATTCCCCACTGCGCAATGTCGGTGAAGTGCACGCCCTGGCCCGAGATGAAGCCGAGCGTGTAATCGCTGATCCAGTACCAGTGCGGCGTCCGCACGCGGCGGGGCGAGTAGGGCACGAAGGGGGCGGGGCCGAGCCACAGGTCGTAGTCGAAGCCCTGCGGCACGGGGGCCGGCGGCTCATTGGGCGCGGGATGGCTCGGCTCGGAGGAGACGCGGACCTGCTTCAGCTCGCCGATCCGCCCGTTGCGGACGAGTTCGCAGGCGAGGGCGAACAGCCCCTCGCTCCGCCGCTGGGTGCCGTGCTGAAAGACGCGGCCATAGCGTTTCATCGCGTTGCAGATGGCGCGCCCTTCCGCGATGGTCAGCGAGAGCGGCTTCTCGCAGAACACATCCTTCCCCGCCTTCGCCGCCGCGATGCACATCACCGCGTGCCAGTGGTCCGGCGTGCAGATCGAGACGGCGTCCACATCGTCGCAGTTCAGAAGCTCGCGGAAATCGTTGTAGGTGGCGCAGCCCTTGTAGCTGCCCTTCGCCATCAGCTCCGAATAGTGGCGTTCGGCGGTCGAGCGGGCGGCGTCGCGGCGGGCCTCCTGCGGGTCGCACACGGCCACCACCTGGCTCGCATGGAGGAACGTCTGCATGTTGCTCGACCCGCGCCCCCCGACCCCGATGCACCCCACATTCACCCGGTCGCTGGGGGCCGGCCGGCCCTCCGCGCCGAGGGCCGAGGCATGCATGACCCACGGCGCGGCAAGTGCTCCCGTTGTTGCCGTCCTCAGAAGGCTCCGACGTGACACGACGTTTCTGGCCATGTCGGCAGTCCCCGTGCGCCATTGCCCCAACTCGCTCGCGCGGTCACCAGCAGACGCCCTCGGCCGGGCGAACCTACTATTGACGCGCGCTCCACCATCTGGTAGTATACCGACACGAGTGAGTGGGGGCAACACTCCCCGTAACCGTTCCCCGATTGTGGGGTTTCGCCATGGCAAGAGAAACGATTCGCGTGTACTGCGCCGGTCCTCTGTTCAACGCCAAGGAACAGGACGAGATGCGCGAACTGGCTCATGCGCTCGAGTGTGCAGGGCTCGAGACGTTCTTGCCGCAACGGGACGGGCTCGAACTGACCAAGGTGGTCCATGAACTGGTTGCCCTGGGAGTCGAGCACGCCAAGGCGGGCGACGTCACCGCAAAAGCCATCTTCGCTCTCGACGTCTACCAGGTTATTGAGAAGTGCCAAGCCATCGTTGTGAACCTCAACGGCCGCGTGCCCGACGAAGGCGCGGTCTCGGAGGCCGCGATCGCGTGGTGTTACGGCAAGATCATGGTCGGCTACAAGTCGGATTCGCGTTCGGTGTTCCTGGGACAAGACAACCCGCTAGTCACGGGGCTGTTCGATTTCCAGTTGTGCCGCGGCGCGCAGGAAGTCGTTACAGCAGTGAAGAGAGCCGCGTCACAGAAGGAAACGCGCACGACGCGGAGCAGGCGAAGACTCCACCAGATCGCCCAGTATCTCGACCTGGGGGGTAGAATCTGGGCTGCCGCCAACAGCCGCGACAGAATCGCTAACATCGCCGCGGTCCTGGCCGAGGAAGTGGCCACACACAAGCCAGACACCCGGCATGTTGTCGCTACGTGAAGCTCAAGGCTCCGCTTGAGGGGAGATCATGGCGCACGCCGATTCGTGCCCCAGGGAAGAGCGGGAGCGGCTTGAGGCAAGGGTCCTCAGATCTGTCGCAGCCAAGACGGCCGACCGCCGTGTCGCCGGGCGCAGGTTCCCCTGCACACCAGACGATTTCCGTACCGACTTTGAGAGGGATTACACGCGGATCATCCACTCGCGGGCCTTCCGCCGCTTGCGCCACAAGACCCAGGTGTTCATCTCTCCCCGAAACGACCACCTCTGTACGCGGCTTGAACACAGCCTCCACGTCGCATCCGTGGCGAACACGATCGCACGCGCCCTGCTCCTCAACACCGACTTGGTCTCCGCCATCGCGGCCGGGCACGACGTAGGACACGCGCCCTTCGGCCATAAGGGCGAACGGTGCCTCGACGAGTTGGCTCGAAAGGCGGGCCTGCCCGGCTTCTCGCACGAACTCCAGAGCCTGCGCGTCGTTGACCTGCTCGACTCCCCCTACGATGAGCACCGCGGTCTGAACCTGACCTTTGCCGTCCGAGACGGGATCGCGTGCCACTATGGCGAGGGCTTCGAGCAGACGCTGGAGCCGGACAGGCAGAAACAACCCGAATGTCTGGAGTCCATCCGCCGAGGTGAAGACAGACCGGCCACGCTGGAAGGCTGCGTCGTCCGTTGGGCCGACAAGGTGGGTTATATCGGCAGGGACCTTGAGGATGCGTATGCGGAGAAGCTCGTGGCTGAGGGCGAGCTGCCGAAGGTGGTCCGCCGGACACTCGGGACACGGAACAAGAGCATCATCGCCAACCTCGTCAGGGACATTGTGACGAACAGCCGTGACCATGACCGCATCAGCGTTGGCGCCTCCGTCCATGAGGCCCTGAACGCTCTCTACGAGTTCAGCAGGGAGCGCATCTACAGAAGCGAGACCGTCACACAGCGCTTCCGACAGATTGACAAGGCCATGCGATTCATGTTTGATGAGCTCACCAGCTTGCTCGCGGCCGCAGGGAACAGGCAGGATGGCGATCTCTTCCCCGACCAGGCACGACCGTGGTGTCTGCAGGTCTTGAGCGAGTTCCTCGTGCGCGATGTCCGGACATGGCGCGAGGAGAGGCCGGAGCAACTGGCCTTGGACTTTGTCGCAGGGATGACTGATTCCTTCTTCGTATCGGCCTTCGAAGAGCTATTCTTCCCCCGAAGCACGGTCTGATTCTCCCCACAACGACCGATCGGCCCGCGTTTGCTTCGCCCTCCCGCAGTCACACACCCAGCAGCCTCACAGCATTGTCGCGGGCGATCTTGGCGTGGGCGGCGGGGGGGAGGCGGCCTTCGGCCAGGAGGCGGCGCAGGAGGCCGACGATGGGGATGTCGGCCTCGGTCTGGTCGTGGCGCAGGACGTCGGTGCCGAAGAGGAGCTTGTCCTTGAAGCGGTTGAGAAACTCGATGCCGAAGGCGCGGTCGCGGGTGAGGGCATTGTGGCCGCTGCCCGCCGAAAGGTCGGCCCAGAGATTCGCATACTGCTCCATCAGGCGGGGGACGGCTCCGCCTGGGGCGACGGGGCCTTTGGGGTAGCCGCCGCGCTGTCCGGGCCGCACGTCGCCCGAGATATCGGCCCAGAAGGCGGGGCCGTGGCCGATGAAAATCGTGTGGGGCGACTCGCGGAGGGCGCGCTCAAGGCGTGGCAAGCCAGGCTCATCCACGACGCCGTACATGCCGCCGAGTTGGGGCATCATGTCGAAGAGGACGGGGAGGCCCGCCTCGCCCGCCTGGGTGTAGAGGTTGAGGCAGAGGGGGTCGTCGAACAGAAGATTGGGCAGGAACTCGCCGATCCCGCGGCAGCCGTGCTCTTTATATTCGGTCAACAGGTCGCGGAAGTCGCTCGTCGGGCTGTTGTCGCCAAAGCGCGGGTCAATGAGGCAGAAGGGGATGAGGCGGCCGGGGTGCCGCTCGCAGGCGGCGATGACCTCCTCGGTCGTGTTCCCGAGATACCAGCCCTCGGGGTTGTCGTGGAGGGGCAGGACGCAGGCCTGAGCGATGCCCCAGGCATCCATCTTGGCGACGAGTTGCTGGGCAGAGAGCGTGTCGGTGCGGCGCCTGCCCGTGCGGCCGATATGGGCGTGGACGTCTATCATCAGCGGTCACTCCTCTGCGCGAGGACGATGGTAGCGCCGGGCGCAGCGGGTGTCAATGAGGGGTGCGGGATAGGTGATCGGTGTTGGGGTTGGGCGGTCAGGAATGGGCGCGGGCGGGCGCGGGCGGTGTGATTGTCGCGCTTCCGCGCGAAAGCGCGACAATCGCGCACGCCTGCAATGGCCAGTGGCGTGAGGCAGTGAGCTTGATCGGGGCCCGGGGGCGGCCTATAATTCGGGCGGACGGGCCGGCGCGTTGGCACAGGTCGGACCAGTCGGACCAATTGGCCAGGGGCCCCAGCCCGGAAAGGTTGTGTCATGTCTCGACGGCTTCCTCCTGTGCTGATTCCGCTGGCCGTGCTCGCTGCCGCGTGCGCCGTGGCGATGGCGCTGCCATTCCGGATGATCGAGCCGGACGACGACGATTTCTTCTACGGGATGCATGCCTTCGCCCGCGGGAAGGTGGTGATGACGGAGGCCGAGGCACGCGAGCTGGCGAAGATTCCGCTGCCCGACACGGCGAAGGTGGGGCCGCAGATGGTGATGGGCGTGCGGTCGCCGCTGGGCTTCATCCGCGAGCGGTCGCCGGGGCACTACGCGCTGCTGGCGGCGTTCCACAGGGTGGGGCTGGACCGGTGGACCAATGTGTTCCTGGCCTTCGGCGTGGTGGGGTTCGTCTACTGGTTTGTGCGGCGGCAGCTCGAGGAGCCGGCCGAGACGGCGGTGCTGGCGTCGCTGCTGCTCATCGTGAATCCGACCTTTCTGACGACGCTCTACCGCGTGTACATGAGCGACTTCGATTACTTCGTGTGGGCGACGGCGGGGCTGGGGCTGTACTTCGCGGCGCGGCGCAAGCGCTGCCCGGGGCTGTGCGCCATCGCGGGGGCGATGCTGGCGCTGAGCGTGTTCTTCCGCAACACGAACGCGATCGCATTCCTGGCGATCGTCGCCTACGAGGCCGGGCTGTTCCTGCTCCGCTATCGGGAGCTGGCCCGGGCGCACCGCGGCGAGGGGGCGGCCGAGCCGCAAGAGCCATTCGGCTGGGGTCGGGTGGCCGCGGTGGTGGCGGGCATGGCCATCGGGCTGGTGCCGCTGCTGTGGTACAACTATGCCACGACGGGGCAGCTCCTGGGCAGCGGCTACCAGTATCGGCTGGCGCGGGAGACGGGCGGCGCGCTGTCGCTGCTCGACGGGCAGCCGACGGCGAAGTACTTTGCACTATGGGATGCCGAGGCGGTCTTCTCGCTTCGGCATCTGTTCCTGGGCGAGGCCCGCGGGTTCATGTCGCAGGGCTACACGCTCACGGTGGGCCTCACGCGGCTTCTGGCGGGCTACCCGGTTCTGCTGCTGGCGCCGGCCGGGCTGTTGCTGATGGAGCGGAGGCGGCTGCGCCCGGCCCTCTTCCTCGGCCTGTGGCTTGGGCTGTTCCTGGGCGTTTACCTGTGCTATCGGACGATTCGCGGGGACAGCTTCCAGTTCATGAGCCGGAAGCTCTCGCCGATGCTGGCCCCGCTGGCCATTGGCGCGGCCGCGCTGCTGATGCGCCTGCCGCGGGCGGCGCGCTATGCGGGCCTGGCGGCCGTCGCGGCTGTGAGCCTGGGCGTAGCGGGCGAGTTCTTCGTGCAGTTCCTCGGCGAGCCCCGCGGCACGGGGCCGGGGCCGCGGCCGGGTCTGGGGCGCCCCATTGGCCCAGTGCCGAGAGGCAAGGACGGGCCAGGCGAGCCGTTTGGCCCCCTGCCGAAGGGCGAAGAGCCCTTCATGCCGATGCCGAAGGAGGACTTCCCTGGCTTCGCGCCGAAGGCCAAGGGCGAGCCGCGGCAGATCGTGGAACGGCTGCACGCGCTGATGCGCGAGGCCGAGGCCCGCGGCCTGGACGTGTCGCGCGCGCGCGCGCTCGACAAGGCGTCGCTCGAGGCGGCGCAGCGGGGCGACTGGCAGGAGAATCGCCGGCTGCTGGAGGAGGCGGTGCGGCTCCTCGAGCGCGCGCTGCCGCAAGGCCCGCGGCCCGCGCCGAACCGCAAAGGCCCGCCAGGAGGCGAGTTGTGAAGCTGTGGAACGCCAAGTTCACGCTCTCGCTCGCCGTGGTGGCGCTGTTTCTGCTCGACGCGTTCTGGCTCGGGCCGGACCCAGTGACGGGCGCCGCGCGGCATCTGGTGCCCTATGCCGACACGGGGGTGGCGTCGTTCGCGTTTCTTCTGAGCCTTCTCTATGTGATCTCACACGGCTGGCAGTTTCTGACGGCTCGTGTGCGGGGCGCGGCCCCGCGTGCGGAGGAACCCGCACCCTCGAAGCGTCGGAAGAAGGGCCGCGGCGCGGACGCGCGCAAGGCGCGCTAAGAAGCGCCGCCGGCAGCCCTGTGCGCATTGTGTGGGTAACGCGTGGGTGCGCCGCTCTGCCGCCAAATTTCGTCTCATTGTTTTCTTGCAGAGTTCTTGCCCTTTCTCAACAAAGTGGGCTGGGTCGCCGGGGCTCGCTACCGGATTTGCCCCGACCGGGGATTGACATTTTTCTCTCGCGCGCTAGGATCAGCGCCCGTTGCGCCTACGGGCGCAGCCGTGCGTGTGCAAAAGACTATCTGCTACCTGAGAGCAGTGTTCGCGAAGGCATTGAAGCAGCCCGGACCTCTGCGGACCGTCCTGAGAGCCCATTCCTGAACCTGTCACCGTAAGTCGCTTGCTGTAATTGGCTTACGTTGCCAGATGGGGCACCGATCGCGTGGAGGAGATGAAGGCTGGGAGCGCGGCAGCTCACGGCTTGCATCTGCGGTTCTGCCTGCCGAACGCTGTGGGTAGCCTGTGGAAAACCCGTGCAGGGAAAGGCGGCGCACTTATGCCACAGGAAGCCCTCTGGCCTGCGATTCTCCAGGAAATCCAGCGAAACGTCCGTTCCCAGCAATTCGACACCTGGTTTCGAAGCATCGAGATGACCGACCTGTCGCCCCAGGCGGTCACGCTGCGGGTGCCGAACTCCTTCTATCACCAGTGGCTACGGCGGCACTACACCGACACGATCCAGCGCGCGGTGCTCACGGTGACAGGCCAGCGCCCGGCGGTGGAGTTCGTCGTCCACGAGACGCCCGCCTCTGCCCAGGTGGAACCTCCGCCCGGGCCAGAGCCGCGTTCCGCGTCCCCGGTTCTCACGTCGCGCCCTGAGCCGCGCCGGTACTACCCTGTTGACTGGGCTGCGCGGCTGAACAAGCAATATGTCTTTGATACCTTTGTGGCCGGCACCTCAAACGCGGTGGCGCACGCAGCGGCTCTGGCGATTGCCGAGAATCCGGGGCAGGCCTACAATCCCTTCTTTCTTCACGGCGGCGTGGGGCTCGGTAAGACCCACCTGATCCAGGCCATCACCCACCACCTGCTCGCACACAGGCCTGAGCTGAACCTGCTGTACCTGTCGTGCGAGAACTTCATGAACCATTTCATCGCCTCCGTGCAGAACAACGAGCGCGAGAAATTCCGGGAGATCTACCGCAACAAGGACGTCCTGCTGATTGACGATATCCACTTCCTGTGCAAGGGCGCGCGCGAGGTGACGCAGGAGGAGTTCTTCCACACGTTCAATGCCCTTTATAACTCAGGCAAGCAGATCGTGCTCTCGAGCGACTGTCCCCCGCAGGAGTTGACGAAACTCGAAGAACGGCTGGTTTCGCGGTTCAAATGGGGCCTCGTCGCCCGTATTGATGCGCCCTCCTATGAGATGCGTCTCGCCATCCTGCGCACGAAGGCCCAGCATCGCGGCCGCGCCCTGCCGGACGACGTCCTCCACTTCATCGCCGAGAATATCGACTCGAGCGTACGCGATCTCGAAGGCGCCGTCACCAAAGTGCTCGCCTTCTCCTCGTTGATGAACAAGCCCATTGATGTCCAGCTTGCCCGCGACGCGCTCCGCGACTCCGTGGACCACATTGCAGCGGCCATCACCATGGACGATGTCATCAAGGCGGTCACCGTACACTTCCAGGTCAAGCTTTCGGAACTCCAGTCGAAGAAACGAACGCAGTCTGTCGCTCAGCCGCGTCAGATCGCCATGTATCTCGCTCGGACCCTCACGCGCCACTCACTCGAGGAGATCGGCGGCTACTTTGGGGGCAGGGACCACACCACTGTCATGCACGCCTGTGACCGGGTGCGCGAACTCATTGAGACGCGGCCATCTGTGGCCGGTTCCATTGAGCATCTGACCACCCAACTCCGCTCCAAACGGTGATGACCACCCGTCCTGAGCAGTGGATAGGTAGGGGGTAGTTTCTGTGTCTTTGGTGAGCCATTTCCTTCCTCTATCCACAAGTCCAGTCGGTTTGTACTTGGCCGTGTGCGCAACCTCACCAGACACAACGACCCACTCGCTACCAGTCAGCCATCTACCCACAGCTATCAACACTGATGCACTTAACATAAGTGTCAGTGCATCAAGCCCTTATAACGCTGCTTCAACGATCTGTTCACATGCTCACAGCCTCATTTAACATTTGCTTTTCTTTGTCAAATGACTACATTAAGAGGAAGAACCTGCCCTCCGCAGCTACCCTGATGCGAGGGAAACCCCAGCCTTAGCAGGAGGCTCAGACCCGATGAAGATCAAGTGCCAGACGGCGCCGCTTCACACGGCATTTCAACTGGTCGGCAGCGTGGTGCAACAGCGGCCTACGAGGCCCATTCTGGCTGATGTATTGCTCTGCGCCAAGGAAGGCCAGATTGAGCTTCAGGCGACAGATCTCGAGATCGGCATTCGCCTTCAGATTCAGGGCGGCGAGGTGATCGAGGAGGGAACCATCGCGGTGCCGCAGGCCCGAGTGGCCTCGATTCTGCGTGAGACCGCAGAGGAGGCTCTTGAGATCAAGAGCGAGGATGGACACTGCCTGATCACGACGACGGACAGCGAATTCCGTCTGCCGACCGAGGTTGTCGAGGAGTTCCCCGAGCTGCCTACCTTTGATGAAGGGAAGGCCTATGAGTTCGACCGTAAGGAATTCGTCGAAATGGTGACCAAGACCTCCTTCTCGGCGCACAAGGGCAAGCACCGCTATGCACTCAATGGCGTGCTCCTGGTGATCAAGCCGAGCAAAGTGGAAATGGTGGCCACTGATGGCCGGCGCCTGGCCCACATCGAAAAGAAGGCCAAGAACCCCGCCGGGACGAATGAGTCGTTGATTGTCCCCACGAAGGCGCTGGACCAGATCATCAAGGTGCTGAACGATGGCGATGAGAAGGTTCGGATCAATGTGAGTGAGACCCAGGTCGTGGCGCGCACCCAGCAGGCGGTTGTCTCCTCGCGTCTCGTCGAGGGCCACTTCCCGCCTTATGAGAGCGTGATCCCAAAGGATCACGACAAGAAGGTGGACCTCGATCGCGAACGACTCCACTCGGCCGTGCGACGCGCGGCGCTGGTTACGAGCCCCGACTCCAGCACCGTGCAACTGTGTTTCTCCAAGAATACCCTTGAGGTCCGCTCTTCCGCGCCGGAGGCTGGCGAGGCGCGCATCAGCCTGCCCATCGAGTATAAAGACGAGAAGGTGGACATCAGCTTCAACCCGGAGTTCCTCACCGAGTTCCTGCGGGTGTTGGAGGAGGAGAGTGTGCGACTCGAGTTCCGGGACGCCGGGAGCGCCGGGCTGTTCCGCGCGGGGAAGGATTTCCTCTACGTGGTCATGCCGGTCAGCCGCGAATGAAGAAGCCAGCGGGACCACAACGGCTGGGGGAGATTCTGAACAGCTTCCTGGAGTGCAAGGGCCTCACCAACCGATTGAAGCACCTTGAACTCTACGGAGCCTGGGAGGAAATCGTCGGCCCGGGTATTCTCCCGCACACGCGGGTGGCAGGGTTCGCCCACCACAAGCTGTACGTGGACGTCGACTCCGCCGCCCACCTGCACGAGTTGCAGACGTTCCACAAGACGGAACTGCTGAGGGAGTTGCGTTCGAGGGTGCCGGGCACACGGGTTCTCGACATCGTGTTTCGCCCCTCGGCGATGCCCAGGAGGTAGTATGACGGACACGCAGGACTCGACCTATGATGCGAGCAAGATCAAGGTGCTTCCCGGAATCGAAGGGGTTCGACGCCGGCCGGCCATGTACATCGGCGACACGGGCATGCGAGGTCTCCACCACCTCATCGAGGAGGTGGTCGCCAACTCGATTGACGAGGCCATGGCCGGCTTCTGCACCGAGATCAACGTCCAGATCAACGCCGATGGCAGTGTGACGATCGCCGACAACGGCCGCGGCATCCCCGTGGACCTGCATCCGACGGAGAAGAAGCCCGCCGTCGAGGTCATCATGACCATGCTCCACGCCGGCGGCAAGTTCGACCACCACACCTACAAGGTCTCGGGCGGCCTCCACGGGGTAGGCGTTACTGTGGTGAACGCCCTGAGCGAGTGGCTCGCCGTCGAGGTGCGGCGCGGCGGCGAAGTCCACCACCAGCGCTACGAGCGCGGCAAGACGGTGACCGAACTCAAGGTGATCGGCAAGAGCAAGAGCAGCGGCACCGCGATCACGTTCAAGCCGGACAGGGAGATCTTCGCCGACACCACCTTCCACTTCGACACGATTGCCAACCGAATGCGCGAACTGGCCTTCCTCAACCGCGGCATCCGCATCACCCTCCGCGACGAGCGCAGCGATAAGCAGCGCGACTATCAGTACGAGGGCGGCATCGCCGCCTTCGTCCAGCACCTCAACGAGGGCAAGGACGCCATCCACAAGGACGTCGTCTTCTTCGAGAAAGAAGAGAGCGGGATCATCGTTGAAGTCGCCATGCAATACAACGACGGCTACAACGAGAACGTCTTCTCCTTCGTGAACAACATCAACACGATCGAAGGCGGCACCCACCTCTACGGCTTCCGCTCGGCCCTCACGCGCACCATCAACGCCTATGCCAAGGCCCACAACCTGCTCAAGGGCGACAACGCGCCCCAGGGCGAGGACGTGCGCGAGGGCCTCACCGCCGTGATCAACGTCAAGGTCCCCGACCCGCAGTTCGAGGGCCAGACCAAGACCAAGCTCGGCAACCGCGAGGTCCAGGGCATTGTCGAGGCGGTCGTCAACGCCAATCTCGGCACCTACTTCGAGGAGAACCCCAAGACCGCGCGGGCCATCGTGGACAAGGCGGTGGTCGCCGCCGAGGCCCGCGAGAGCGCCCGAAAGGCCCGCGACCTCACGCGCCGCAAGAGCGCCCTCTCCAGCGGCAGCCTGCCCACCAAGCTCGCCGACTGCTCGAGCCGCGACGTCGAGACCACCGAGCTCTTCATCGTCGAGGGCCAAAGCGCCGGCGGCAACGCCAAGCAGTGCCGCGACGCCATGTTCCAGGCCATCCTGCCCCTTCAGGGCAAGATCCTCAACGTCGAGAAGGCCCGCATCGCCAAGATGCTCAGCCACGCCGAAATCCAGACCCTCATCCTCGCCCTCGGCACCGGCATCGGAGCCGACGAGTTCGACGTCGCCAAGCGCCGCTACGGCAAGGTCATCATCATGACCGATGCCGACGTGGATGGCGCCCACATCCGCACCCTGCTGCTCACCTTCTTCTTCCGCCACATGCAGGAGCTGATCCGCGACGGCTACGTCTACCTCGCCCAGCCGCCCCTCTACCGGGTGCGCCGCAAGAACCGCGAGCAGTACTACCTCACCGACGAGGACTTCCGCGCCGCGCTGATCGAGCTCGGTCTCGACGGCACCACCCTCACCGCCGTCAGCGACGGCGCCACCTTCAGCGGCAGCGCCCTGCGCGAGCTGGTCGGCCTGCTCCTCGAGATGGAAGACCACGAGCGCACACTCCGCAAGCACGGCATCACCCTCGAGACCCTCCTCGCCAACCGCCGCGAGCAGGACGGCAAGCTCCCCATCTTCCGCGTCCACGTCGCCGGCGAGCACCACTTCGCCCACTCCGAGGAAGAGGCCCGGCTCATCGCCGGCCGCCTCGCCGCCGAGCGCGACGACGAAGAGGTCGAGGATGGCGAAGCCGTCCTCAACGGCTCGCTCACCATCACCGAGCTTCACGAGAGCCGCGATATCGAGAAGACCCTCTCGAGCCTGGAACGCCGCGGCTTCCCCGTGGCCGATTACTTTCCCGACCCCGACCCCGACGCGCCGCCCAAGTACCGCCTCAGCTACGAGAACGACGCCCTCGAGCTCAAGAGCATCAGCGAGATCGCGCCCGGCATCCGCACCGTGGGCGAAAAAGGCATCCAGATTCAGCGCTACAAGGGCCTGGGCGAAATGAACCCCGACCAGCTCGGCGTCACCACCATGAGCCCCGAGAGCCGCACCCTGCTCCGCGTGCGCCTCGAGGACGCCGTGGAGGCCGACCGCCTCTTCAGCCTGCTCATGGGCAACGCCGTCCAGCCCCGCCGCGAATTCATCGAGCACCACGCCCTCGAGGCGACCAATCTGGATGTGTGACCCGGTTCTGGTCCAGGTGGACATGGTGAACGCTGCGGACGTGGCGGACGGCCCGGCGCTACCCTGTCCACGGTGTCCGTTGCGTCCATACTGCCCATACGGAAGGCGCCACCCATGACCCCCGTCGGCGTCGGCCTAGTCGGCTCGCAGTTCGTCTCGACGATCCACGCGGAGGCGCTCAAGCGCGTGCCGCGGGCCCGGCTGGCCGCCGTGGCCTCGCCCACGCCCGGCCACGCCGTCGCCTTCGCCAGAGCCCACGGCATCCCGCACGCATTCACCGATTACCGCCGGATGCTCGAAATGCCCGAGGTGGACCTGGTGGTGATCGGCGCCCCCAACGATGTGCATTGCCAGATCACCTGCCACGCCGCTGCCGCCGGCAAGCACGTGGTGTGCGAGAAGCCCCTGTGTCTGAACCTGGCCGAAGCCGACCGCATGATCGCCGCCTGCCGCAAGGCGGGCGTCAAGCTCATGTACGCCGAGGAGCTCTGCTTCGCACCCAAGTACGTCCGCCTCAAGAAGCTCGCGGACGACGGGGCGCTGGGCAAGCTCACGCTCCTCAAGCAGAGCGAGAAGCACGACGGGCCGCACGCGCCGCACTTCTGGGACGTCGAGCGCTCCGGCGGCGGTGTGGCGATGGACATGGGCTGCCACGCCATCGAGTTCTTCCGCTGGATGCTCGGCAAGCCGCGCGTCCTCGACGTCTATGCCGAGATGGGCACCTACGTGCACGGCAAGAGGACCCGCGGGGACGACAACGCCCTGCTGGTCCTGAACTTCGAGGGCGGCGTCACCTGCGTGGCCGAGGAGAGCTGGACCAAGCCCGGCGGCATGGACGACCGGGCCGAGGTCTACGGCTCGGCTGGCGTGGCCTACGCCAACCTGCTCCAGGGCAACGCCATTCTCACCTACTCGGCCGGCGGCTACGATTACGCCGTCGAGAAGGCCGGGGCCACGAAGGGCTGGTCCTTCACCATCTACGAGGAGGCCTGGAACTACGGCTTTCCGCAGGAGATGGAGCATTTCGTGAACTGCGTGGCCGACGACCTGGAGCCGCTGGAGACGGGCGAGGACGGGCGCGCCGTGCTCGAGGTTCTCTTCGCCGCCTATCGCTCGGCGGCCGCGGGCCGCAAGGTCAAGCTCCCCTTCCGCACCCGCGCCGCCAAGCCCTACGACCTGTGGCGAGGCGGGCGCCCATGACACTTGTTTGTAGTGCGGCCTTCAGGCCGCATCTGCAAGAACGGGCTGAAGCCCGCACTACGAACGATCGGGGGATCCGATGATGACCGGCAAACGCGTGATGGTCGTGGGCGGCACCGGCAAGATCGGCAAACACCTGGTGCCCAAGCTCGTGGGCCTGGGCAACGAGGTGCACGCCCTCGCCCGCTTCGGCAAACCGGGCCAGCGCGAGCGGCTCGAGGCCCTGGGCGTGCGCTGCTTCACCACCGACGTCACCTGCCCCGCCGCCTTCCACGGCATTCCGAACGACTACGACGCGGTGTTCCACGAGGCGGCGCTGAAGTTCGGCTCCGAGGCCGACGCCGAAGCCACCGTCGAGATCAACGTCCGCGCCGTCGGCCGCGCGATGGAGCACTTCGCCGGCACGCGGGCCTTCCTCTTCGCCTCCAGCGGCAACGTCTACGCCGACGCGGCCGAGCCGGCCTCCGAGGCCACGCCGCCCCGCCCGCCCAGCCTCTATGCCATGACCCGCCTCGGCGGCGAGTGGATGGTGGACTACTTCAGCCGCCGCAACCAGACGCCGGCCGTGCTCCAGCGCATCTTCTACGGCTACCACGAGGAGTTCGGCGTGCCCACCGACATCGCCCGCCAGATACGCGACGGCGAGCCGGTGGACCTCACGACCGAACGCGTGAACTGCATCTGGCTCGACGACCTGATGGACGCGATGATCGCCTCGTGGCAGGTGGCCAGCGTGCCGCCGAAGGTGCTGAACCTCACCAGCCCCGAGACCTATGCGGTGCGCGACATCGCCGAGCGCCTCGGCGAGCTCATGGGCCGAAAGCCGACGTTCAAGGGCACCCCGAAGGGGACCAGCCTGCTCGGCGACGCGAGCGAGATGGCCCGCCTCCTCGGCCCGCCCAAGACCAGCCTCGACGAGGGCCTCCGCCGCATCGCACGCTCCGTGCTGGCCCGCGAACACCCCCTCGACCACCCCACCCAATGGGAGAAGCGCGACGGGTTTGGAAAATGAGCGGGAGCGGGAGGGGAACTCTCTCGCAGAGAGTTCCCCTCCCAGCCTCCCCTCAGAGACTCTTGCGACAGGAGACCGGCCTTGACCTCGCGCGAACGAATGCTGTGTGCGATTCGCGGCGGGCGGCCGGACCGCGTGCCCGTGTCGCCCTGGGGCTTCGGCCGCATCGCGCCCGACAGCGCCCTGGGGCGCGAACTGGTGGCGGCCTGCGACCTGTGGATCGAGGCCTGGGGCGGCGGCTTCTCGTTCTGCGGCGCGCGCCTCGTCTCCGAAACGGCCACCGAGACGACCGCCGACGGCACGCTCACCACCACGATCTACCACACGCCGGCCGGCGACCTCCGCTCGCGCCACCAGCGCACGGCCGTCACCTCGGCCACCATCGAGTTCCCCTGCAAATCGGCCGCCGACGTCGAGAAGCTGCTCTCGGTGCCCTACGAGCCGCTGAAGGCCGATTTCGCGGCGTTCCACGCCACAAGGGCCCAGTACGGCGACGAGGCCCTCGTGTGCTCCGGCGTGTGCAACGCCGTCTGCTGGCCGGCCACCGTGCTGTCGCCCGAGGACTTCTGCCTGCTGTGGGCCGACGCGCCCGACCTCTTCGTCGAGATGTGCCGCGTGGCCTCCGCGCGGCTCGACGCCTTCGTGGAGGCCGCCTGCGGAGCGGGCGTGGACGCCTTCCGCATCATCGGCGGCGAGTACGTCACCGTGCAACTCGGGCCGGCGGCCGTCCCCAGGCTCCTCGCCCCTTTCGACACGCAGCAGATCGAGATCATGCACCGCCACGGGGCCGTGGTGCACTACCACAACCACGGGCCGATCATGCGCTTCCTCGAGCCGCTGGCGGACCTGGGGATCGACTCGATGGACCCTTTCGAGGCGCCTCCCTGGGGCGACTGCGACCTGGCCGAGGCCAAACGCCGCCTGGACGGCCGCACCTGCATCGTGGGCAACCTCGACGACATGGAGGTGCTCGACAAGCTGCCCGAGCGCGAGGTGTGCGGCCTCGCCGAGGCGCGGCTCGAGCAGGCCGGGCCCGACGGCTTCATGCTCGGCGGCACCTCGTCCGGCACCTACGGCGAACACGCCGCGCGCAACTTCATGGCGATGGTGCGGGTGGCCGACGCCTATGCCAAGAGATGAAGAGCGGGGGAACCTTCTTGGGGAAGAAGGTTCCCCCGATCCCCCTCCAAGAACTCTCAAGATGGCCTACGCGCGGGGATGGGCCTTGCCGTAGACGCTCTTGAGCTTCTCGGTGGTGACGTGGGTGTAGACCTGGGTGCTGGCGAGGCTGGCGTGGCCGAGCAGCTCCTGCACGGCCCGCAGGTCGGCCCCCCGGTTGAGCATGTGCGTGGCGAAGCTGTGGCGGAGCGTGTGCGGCGTCACCGTGGCGGGCAGGCCGGCGGCGCGCGCGTGCTTCTCGAAGAGGCGGCGAATCCCGCGGTCGGACAGCCGGGTGCCGCCCTTGTTGAGCCAGAGAGCGCGCGCGCTGACGCGACGGCCGCCGGCGAGCGAGGGCCGGACGGCCAGGTAGTCGCGCAGCGCCTGAAGCGCCGGGCCGCCGAGCGGCACCAGACGCTCTTTCTTGCCCTTGCCCCGCGCCTTGAGGACCTCGCCCAGGAGGTCCAGATCCTCGAAGCTGACCGCCGCCAGCTCGCTGATGCGCATCCCGGTGCTGTAGAGGACCTCGAGGATCGCGCGGTCGCGACAGCCGGCCGGATCGGCGGGGTCGGGCGTGGCGAGGAGGCGGGCGACCTCAGCCTCGTCGAGGAACACCGGCAGGCGCTTCTCGCGGCGCGGCAGGCGCAGATCGCTGGCGGGGTTGTGGTTGACGATGCCCTCGCGCAGCAGGTATCTGTAGAAGGAGCGCAGCGAGGCGATCTTCCGCGCGGTGGTGCTGCGCGCCGCCCCCTGGTTCCGCAGGCGGGCCAGGTAGCCGCGGAGCTGCACCGTGGTGACCGCGGCGGGGTCGAAGTCGTCCGCCCCGCGGGCCGCGAAGTCGGCGAAGCCGGCCAGGTCGGCGGCGTAGGCGCGGAGCGTCTGGGGCGAGTAGCCGCGCTCGCCCTCGAGGTAGCCGAGAAACCTGTCCACGAAGAGCGACACGTCGGCCTCCCGGCCGCCCGGGGCGGGTCAGTCCTCGGGCTCTTTGGCGAAGAGGAAGCACTGGCGCGAGCAGCGGATCTCGTTGATGCGCACCTCGGTGAGAATGCTCTCGATGAGGGGCATTTCGCTCAGATGGGTGCGGGCGGCCCAGAAGACGACATCGGTGTTCTCGGCGCCGCGGCGCACCAGGGTGGCGATCTCCTCGAGCAGGGCCTCGTGGCCCGCAAACAGGGTGCGCAGGCGGCCGAAGCGCCAGACCTCCAGTTCCTCCCAGCAGCGCTGGCCGAGCAGGTGTTCGAGCCACCGGTGCCGCAGCCAGAGGGTCCAGTAGCGGCGGTGCCAGTCGTCCACCGCGTCGTGGCCGAGGTCGTAGCCCCGCTTCTCGCTCTCGAGGTACTTGTGGCGGTCCACCTCGGCCTGGGCTTCGCGGAAGAGGCTCTCGGGCTTCACCGCCGGGCCTCCCCGAGGATGCCGAGAAGCATCTCGAGATTGCGCAGGGCGGCCCGGGCGTCCACCAGGGGCGGGCCCTCGCCCCGCGCGGCGCGGCAGAAGCGGGCGAGCGAGGTCCGCATGAAATCGTCGCACACGCGTTCGCGGCCGCCCAGGCTCACCATGCCGCGGTAGACGCCCTGCTCGTCGGCGCGGGTGCCCACCTCGGCGATCTGGTCGTTGAGGCCGAAGCGGCGCGGGAAGGGGGCCTCGGGCAGCTTGGCCACGCGCACCGTGGCGGCCACGGTGCGGCCCGCCGCCGCCACCTGGAACCGGGCCGTCGTGCTCTCGGCCTCGATGGCCGCCCGCACCGAGCCGGGCCGCAGCTCGGCCTCGGGCAGCAGCGCGAGCAGCACGCTCAGCGGATGGGGCAGGAGGTCCACCACGATGTCGCGGCCGCGGGGGCCGTCGGGCTTGAGCTTCGAGGCCATCTCGCCGAAGAAGCGCTCGGGCGCCGCCACGGCGTCGGGCGCGAGCTGGCGGTACTCCTCCGCCGCGGCCGCGTACTGGGTGTTCACCGCCAGCACGAGCCGCTGGCGCTCGGCCACCCGCACCAGCCGCGCCGCCTCGGCCGCCAGCGTGGCGCCGGGCGCGCCCGGCCGCCACACGAACGGCTTCTCGCACAGCACCGCGCAGCCGGCCTCGAGCGCTGCCAGCGCGTGCTCGCCGTGCAGCGGCGGCGGCGTGCACACGCTCACCGCGTCGGGCCGGGCGCTGGCCAGCAACGCGTCGAGCGACGTGTAGCCGCGCCCCTCGAACCCGATCGCCTGGCGCAGGGCCTGCGCCGTGGCCTCCACGCTCCGCGGCGACGAGCCCAGGAAGGCCACCACCTCGCAGCCCAGCTCGGCGTACCACTTGGCATGGTGCCGCCCGAACCCCGACGCGCCCAGCACCGCGACCCGAAGCGACATGGCCCCGAGGACTCCTGGCCCCCAAGGAGACTACTTCAGCGCGCACAGCCCCCACACCACCGCGGCCACCGCGGCCACCACGCCCAGCATGCAGCCGAACACGACCACGCTGTCGCGCGCGATGGCGCGCAGCCCCTGCTTGCGCGTGGCGCTGTAGGCCACCGCGATCACCGCGCACAGCACCAGTCCCGCCACGTAGCGCAACGCCGACTCGCTCACGAGGAGGCCTCCGCCGTCGGTTCCGCGGGCCGGTCGGCCAGATAGTAGGCGTCGGCCAGCACCAGCACGTTGAACGCCGCCGACACCAGCGTGAACGTCATCCCCAGGTCGGCCACGGGCGATGGCCCGGGCGACACCAGGTTTCTCAGCCACGCCGCCGCGCCGGCGCCGGCGAGCGCCTGCCGCGCCGCGTAGTGCCCCACCGCGGCCGCCATCGCCAGCGGCCCGTTGAACATCTGGAGAAGGAACGCCCACTTGTGCCCGTACACCGACGCGGTCACCAGCCCGCCCATTGCGAGGCCCGCCAGGAACAGCCCGATCACCGACGCGCCGTAGAGCAGCGCGCGGCCACGCAGCCCGGCAAACCAGTGCCCGGCCCCCGGCAACAGCCACGCCAACAGCAGCGTCTGGCCCGGGTCCCGACCCGTCGCCACCGCCTCAGGAGTGATCGCCGACATTGCGCTCCCTTCCAATCACACGCAGAATGTACACCAAACCCGCCCGCAAATCAACCGACGCGCGGCGCCCCCGCGGCCCCCGAAGAGGCCCGAACGCCCCACCATCATACTTGCTCACTTCAGGAGGGAGGAGATTGAGCAAGTATGGCCGGAAAGGCCGCCGCGCCGCCCGGATCGCCCAAACGCCATACTTGCTCATCCCAGGGGGGGAGGAAATTGAGCAAGTATGGGTGGAGAGGCCGTAGAGCCGCCCGGATCGCCAAAGCGCCATACCTGCTCATCTCTCGGCGGCAGAAGAGCTGAGCAGGTATGGCGGCGCCGTGTCTGGTTTCCAAGACACGGCAGGCGAACGCGGGCGCCAGGATTGGGGCGATGCCCGTTCCCGGACGCGCGGTTGACTCGCCGCGCGGGGACGTGCTATACTCCGCCTCGCGCCGCAGGACGCACTCACCACTCCGCGCGGAGGCGGTTGCCATGAGACGACGACGGACCCTGCCCCTCCTCGCCCTCGCGCCGCTGGGCCTGCTGCTGGCGGGCTGCTCGGGCGGCGGGGCGCACGACGTGGACAAGCTGCTGGCCGACCTCTCGAACGCGGCGACCCGCTCGCGCGCCGAGCGCACGCTGGCCGAACACGGCCGCTCGGTGATCAAGCCGCTGAGCAACCTCCTGACGCTCAAAGACATCGAGAAGACGGTGAACGACTACGGCATCCGCCGCGACCCGCAGACCCTGCGAGCGGCGGCGGCGGAGGCCCTGGGCGTGATCGCCGCCAGGGCCTCGCTGGCGAAGGCCGAGGCCGAAACGGCGGCCGCGCCGCTGCTCGAGGTGCTGAAGGGCAGCGACCACGCCCTGCGGATCGCCGCCGCGAAGGCTCTGGGCCACTTCACCCAGCTCTCCGCGCCCGCCAACGACCTGGTCCTCGCCTTCCGCGGCGACGACGCCGAGCTGATCGCCGCGGCCACCGAGGCGCTCGCCCGCAACGCGCTGCGCTCGATCCACACCCTCGCCCCGCCCCAGGAGCCGCCGGCCGCCGCCGCCGAGAAGGACTGGGGCCGCCTGCTCGAACGCATCGCGAGCACCGACGACGACATCCGCCTCGACACGGTGCGCGAGCTGGCCGCCTCGCGCGACCCGCGCGCCGCCGACCTGTTGCTTCAGCGCGCGGCCGAGGACAAGGCCCGCGACGTGCGCTATGCCGCCCTGTGCCACTGCCTGGAGATCGCCAAGACGGGCCAGCCCGCGGGCTTTCCCGAGAAGCTCCAGGCCCTGCTCCCCGCCATGTTCGCCAAGGACGACGACAGCCGCGTGGCGCTGCTGGCCGCGCGGCAGCTCCAGCCACACGCGCCCGACCTCGTCGCCGCCTTCCTCGACCGCATCGCCACCGCCACCGCCCGGTGCCGCGACAAGCTGTTTACCGACGCCCTCGACCGCCGGCTCGACGCCGGCGCCCGCGCCGATGCCATCGAAGCCCTGGTGCTCCTGCCCAGCGGCGAGCGCGACGCGAAGCTCGCCGGCCTGCTCGACCCGGCCGCCGGCGAGCGCGCCCGGATCAAGCGGGCCGCCGCCGGCGTGCTCGCCACCTCCGAATCCGACGCCGCGCTCAGCGCGCTCCGCCAGGCGATGGGCGACGACGACAGCATCGTGAAACTGGTCGCCGCCCAGGCCCTCGGCCGCAAAGGCGACCTCGAGGCCGTGAAGTACCTGGTGGACCTCCTCGGCGACGAGGAGGTGAAGATTCGCGCCGACGCTTCCGACGCCCTCGGCACCCTGGGACCCAAGGCCGTGCCCGTGTTGCTCGAGCATCTTCGCGGCGCGCTCGACCGCATCCAGAAGAAAGCAGAGGGCCGCGCAGCGAAGTACACGGCCTGGGGCATCGTGGCGGGGCTCGGGCGCATTGCCGAACAGATCGGCGCCGAGGCCGCCGCCGCGGCCCTCGACCCCATCACGCTCGCGGCCGAGTGCAGCGACCCCGACGTGCGTCGCGTGGCCGCCGTGGCCCTCGCCCAGTTCAAGGACCCCAAGGCCATCGCGGCCCTCGCCCAGCGTCTCAAGGATACCGACGAGAGCGTGCAGTGGCACGCCGCGACGGCACTCGAGGCACAAGGGCCTGCGGCGCAGGACACCTTTGTGGCCGCCCTGCAGGACGACGCGCTCGTGGCGCTGGCCGCCGGCGCGCTGGGGCGCGTGGGCGACGCCGAGGCCCTCAAGCCGCTGCTCGACCGCCTCGGCACCGCGGCCGACGACGCCAAGGCCGAGGTTGTGTGGGGCGTCGGCGAACTCCTGCGTCGCCACCCCGCCTCCCCGCACGCCGCGGCGGCCCGGAAGGCCCTCGAGGCCGCCAGCAGGGCAGACGACGACTCCGAGGCCGCTCGCGCGGCCAGCTACGCCTTGCAGAAGCTCGCTCAGAGCTCCCCGAAACCGCACTGACACCGCGCCGCAACTCCCCGCGCGCTCGCACCGTAGCGTTGGCCCATGCCTGTTCCCTTCGCGGCGCCGGGCATACAACCCTTAGTGTCTCCTGGCTCTCGATCCCCCATTCTGTAGTCTTCTCCCCGAAAAAGCGTGCCAAATCGCCAAAAGGCCCTTGACAAGCGCGGGGCAGGCGATAGACTGTTAGGGGCAAAGTGGGGGAAAGCGGGGAATATTGGAGCACAGCGGCAGTGTTCCTCGGCGAGTTCACCCACAGCCTTGACAAGGAGTTCCGCATCGCCCTTCCCGCCCGACTCCGCGAGGCGGCAGGCGAGGCACTCGCCCAGGGCCTCTGCCTGACATGCGGGGCGGAGCCGTGCATCGTGGCCTACACCCAGGAGCGGCTGGCGAAGCTGCTGGCTGACCTGGAGGCCGATGCCTCGCTCGGGAAGACCGCCGTGCGCGACTTCAAGCGCGCCCTTGGCAGCATCACCACCACCGTGGTGCCCGACAGCCAGGGGCGCATTCGGTTGCCGGACTTCCTGCGCGCCCACGCCGCAATCGAGAAGGACGTGACGATTGTGGGCGTGGTGGATGCGATAGAGTTCTGGGGCGCCGCCGTCTACGAAAGCCGCGAGACGGCTCGGCGCGCGGCGTACCAGCGGCTGGCTCCCCGCGTGTTCGGCTGATCCCCGCCAGGAGACTGGCCCTGTGGCGCGCCTCGTCGCATTCCTTGTCGTCGTGGCCCTCGCGGTCGCCGGCGCCCTCTTCCTCATCTCGGAGCGCGCCGCCGTGACCCACGCCGGCTACCGCGTGGCGCGACTCGAGGGCGAGCACCGCAGGCTGGTCGAGGCCAACCGCAAGCTCGAAGCCCAGGTGGCGCAGCTCAGGACGCCGGCCGCGCTCGCCGGGAAAGTCAGAGACCTCCAGCTCGAGCTCCTCCCTCCCGACCAACTGGTGGACCAGCAGCTTGCGAAGGCCAAGGAGGAGGAGAAGGCGAGAGACAAGGCGCCCACCGTGGCCCGTGCGAAGAAGGGGCACTAGCGCCCGCGCCGCGCGGGCGGGGAGCGAACAGGTGACGCATGACACTGCGTGAAGCCATCCTCATCGGGTGTCTGGCCGCGCTGGGTGTGGTGAGCTTCCGCGAGCAGAGCGCCGCGAACCAGGCGCATCTCGCCGCGCTGCTCTGCCGCGAGCGCCGCGAGACCGCCGCGCTGGCCGCCTTGCGCGAGCGCGGCCGCGCGCTGCGCCGCGAAGCCGAGGCGCTGACGGCGGACCGCTACTACATCGCGCGCTTGGCCCGCGCCGATCTTGGCTGGCGGCCGGCTCCGGCCAGCGACCCCGGCCTGCCGCCCCTGGACGTGCCCGCGATGCCGCCCTCGGCCCTGGTGCAGAGTCTGCCCAGCGTGCCGCCCACGCTGCCGGCAGTGGCTCCGCCCCCGGCGCCCCGGCCTCCTGCTCCGCCCGCGGCGTCGCCGGCGCCGAGCGGGCCGGCGCGGCCGGCCCCCGACCGCTCGGGCGCGCAACGCACCCTCGCCGCGCTCGGCTACAGCTCGGTCGAGCATTTCCAGGCGAAGATGATGGGCACCCGCTCCGACGGCGTGCTCGACGAGACCACCGTCACCCGCGCGCAGCAGCTCTCCGAGCTGCTCCGCCGTCTCGGCTATGACTCGGTGAAGACGTTCCAGCAACGCAACCGGCTCCCGGCCGACGGCGTCATGGGCCGCCGCACCGAGCAGCGCGCGCTGGAGCTTCTGCGGCGCAACACGCCCGCACGGTCGCGCAGCTACGTGGCCGTCAATGGCCGTTGAGCGGCCGGCCGGCGGGCGGCAGGGGCCCTCGCCAGCTTTCTGGTTGGTGAGGGGGGAACAGCTCCGGGCGCCTGACAGGACAGGCGTCCCGGAGCCCCAACACTGCTCTCAGGAAAACGCAGGTTCCCCCCTCACCAACTCTTTCTTGTTGACGGGTCAATGGAAGCCAGGGAGAAGGAGAGGGAGACCTTCTTGAGAGAAGGTCCTCTCCTCGCCCCACCCTTCCAAGAACCTCTACATTGGGCGGCGGCTTCGCCTGGCCTCCCAGGCCAGGCGAAGCCGGCATCCAGCGTGAGAGTTTCTGAAGAGGGGTGCGGGCAGGAACTTCTTGTCAAGAAGCGCCTCCCCGCTCTGCATCTCTTGAGGTTCTCCTATGAAAGCGGTTCTTCTGGCGGCGGGCAAGGGCACGCGGATGCAGGGCTTGTGCGACGTGTTGCCCAAGCCGCTGCTGCCCGTGGCCAATCGCCCGGCACTCGTGCACACCATCGGGCAGTTCGAGGCCGCCGGCGTGCGCGAACTGCTCCTCGTCATCGGCCACCAGGCCGAGCAGGTGCGCGCCGCGCTCGGCGGGCGCTGCGGCGGGGTGCGGCTCTCCTACATCGTCCAACGCGACCCCAAGGGCACCGGCCAGGCCACGGCGCTGGCCGAGGATTTCGCCGCCGGCGAGCCATTCCTGATGATGTTCGGCGACATCGTGACCTCGCGCCGGCACGCGGCCGATATCGTGCGCCTGCATGCCGAGGAGAAGCCCGACGCAGTACTGGCCGTGCGCTACTTCCGCGACCCGGCCTCGGGGGGCGCGGTGTACGTCGAGGGCGGCCGCGTCACCCGCATCGTCGAGCGCCCGAAGCCGGGCGACACCACGACCCATTATATCAATGCCGGCCTCTTCGTCTTCCCGCCGCTCATTTTCGACCGCCTGCGCCGCGTGGGCCTTTCGCCCCGGGGCGAGTACGAGCTCACCGACGCCATCCGCATGCTCCTCGACGAGGGGCTGCACGTGCGCGCCTACGATCTGCCGGGCTTCTGGGTGAATCTCACCGACCCCGCGACGTATCTCGAGGCCCAGCGCGAGCTGTTCGGCGAGCTGGGCCTCGACCCCCCCGTGGCGATCGGCCCAGGCAGCTCGATCGGCCGCTGCCGCCTCGGCCCGCACGCGAGCATCGGCCGCGGATGCACGGTGGGCGACGGCGCGCACATCCGCGACGCCGTGGTGATGGACGGAGCGGCCGTCGGGGCGGAAGCGGTGGTGGATTGCGCCGTCGTCGGCCTCCACGCGGCGGTTCCCCCCGGCGCATGCCTCGTCGGCACGCCGGCCCAGCCCGCGGTGCTCCCCCACGTGCTCCCCAGGTAGACCCCGCCCGCTACGCCCACTGGGTGCAGGCGATGGGGATGCCTTTGCGCAGGTTGCCGAAGCACATCTCGTCGCAGTAGGTGCAGCGGACGATCTCGGCGAGGCGCCCCTCCCTGACCTTGATCGGCCAGTCGGGGTCGGCGATCAGGCCGCGGCCGACGGCCACCAGGTCCGCCCTCCCCTGCTCGAGGGCCTCGACGGCGCGCTCCACGCGGTCCAGCCCATTCACCGTGATGACAGGCACGCCGAACCGGCGGAAGGGCGCGGCCCGGTCGCCCGGCGCCTCGATGCTCGACGGCGAAATGTCCAGAATGTCCACCCCCGCCTTCACAAGCTGCTCGGCCAGAGCCACGCTCTCCTCGATGCCGTAGCCGTCGCCGACGGGCGTGTGGCGGTAGAGGAGCAGGCGGTCGGGTCCGATGCCCTCGCGCGCGGCACGCGAGATTTCCAGGGCCAACCGCATCCGGTTCTCGAGAGAGCCGCCGAACTCATCCTTGCGGATGTTGCGTTCGGGGCTGAAGAAGAGGTTGAGCAGGTAGCCGTGCGCGCCGTGGGGCTCGACGCCATCGAAGCCGGCCTGGGCGCAGATGCCCGCCGCGGCGCGGTAGGCGGCAATGATGGCGTGAATCTCCTCGCGCTTGAGGCGAGCCGGGTGCACCGGCTTGCCGAACGTGACGGGGAAGAGCTGGATGGCGGCGAGCGCGCCGCCCGCGTGAATGGCGTCCACGAGCGGCCGGAGGGTCTCGGGCGTCAGCTCGGTGCCGAAGCGGTTGACCGAGGTGGCCTCGACGATGACGAGGGCCACGCCGCCCCGCGCGTGGCGGCCGTACCATTCGACGCCGTCGGCGCCCGTAAGGCTTCGCAGGACGACCATCGGCGGCATGACGAGGCGGTTGCGGAGCGTCTTGCCCTTGACGGTCAGGGGCTGGAACAGCGCGTGGGTGTCAACAGCGGCCATGTCGTCCTCCTGTTCACTTCTTCGGCGGTGCGATCACGTCGCCCGGCGGCGCCTGGCCGAGGGCGAGGCGCATCGTGGCCTCGGACCACATCTGCCGGGTGACGTGGTCCTCCATGATGTGCTGGTAGAAGCGGATCCAGGTGGTCTCGGAGCGCTTGCGGCCGTACTCGGGGTCGCCGCCGGGGCGGTTCTCGTCCTCGAAGCGGCCCGCGTCGCTCGTCGGCACCAGCTCCTCGGGGTAGTGCAGCACGTGGCGGAACATCCAGTCAATCTGGTGGAGCCACTCGTGCAGCTCCATCTCGCCGTCGGTCTCGCCCCGGAAGGGGTAGTTGGTGTGCCAGGGCACCATGACGAAGCCCGCGCCGCCGACATCCTGGATGCTCGCGAACGTGGCGGCCACGAACGGGGCGGGCACGTTCGGCCCCTCGTCCCTGTCGTACTTCACGTAGGCGAAGACGGTGTCGTACTGCTTGCCTTTGACGAGCGGGTCGGTGAATGGGCGGAGGAGGTGGGGCGCAGGCGAGAACGGCCCCTTGCCCTTGCCGTGGAGCGTCGTGAGCGGCTCGTCCACCACCACGATATCGGGGTCAATGCGCAACCTGCCGCTGGAGAACTGGAAGACGTGCTTCGCGAAGCACTCGAAGCTCGCGCGGATCTTCTTTTCGTCGGCGGGGCTGATGGTCTTGTGCACCTCGATGGTCTTGTCGCCGTCCTTCCAGGCGAACTTCAGGTGGCGGAAGATCACCACCAGCACCCTCCAGGGGTTGGCCTTCGTGGGGTCGGTGTTGCGCGGGACCTTCGGGCGCAGGGTCTTGATGTGCGCGCGGGCCTCGGTGCGCTGCTCCTCCGTCGTGATGCAGCGGTCGAGCACCCGCTCCCAGGCGTCGAGCGCGGCGGCCCATTTCTCGGCTCTCTCCGCCTCGAGCGCCGCCGCGCGGCAGACCGCGGGGTCCTGCGGTTTCGGCGCCTCGGCGCCAACCGCCATGAACGCCACAAGGGCGCTCCAAAGACACACGGCCCAGGGGGCACACAGCCGGTCACGCTTCGTCACAGCGGCCTCCGGTCACTTGGCGCCTTCGATCACGTAAAGGAAGATCGAGCCCGGCGGCATGCCGCCCTGGCCGCCGCCAGTCTCGGCGTTGATCGCCAGGACCCCTTCCTTGAGGGCGGTTGCCGGCACCTCCTGCGACTGCGGGGCGATGTTGAGCTTCTGGCGGTTGTTGGCCCGCGGGTCGCCGGTGAGCTTGTGGACCGTGATCTTCGCTGCCTTGGCGAAGGGCAGCCGCAGCGTCACGGGCGTGTAGCCGTCGCCGAAATCCGCCCCGTCGTGCGCGCCGTCGAGCTTGCGCGAGACGACGAAGACGCTCCAGCGGCCGCCGTCGCGCATCGCGTAGGCGCCGAGCAGGGGATATGTGGCCGTTGCCCGGCCTGTGCGGCGTTCGAGGGCGGGCACGGCGCGCGTCTCGACGGCCACCAGGTCGCCCGAGGCATGGCGGTTCCGCATCGCGAGCAGTTGCCAGCCGGGGCAAGGGCGGAAGCCGTTGGTGAACCAGGTGTGGCTGTTCCAGTAGTTGCCCTGGCCGTAGCCGAGGAAGCACTGGTCGGTCCAGCCGAGCTCATAGCTGCCGAGCCACGCATCGGCGCAGGCGACGGCCATGGCCAGGCTCTTGCCGTAGTTCTCGTTGGCCTCGCGCTGGGCGGCGTTGTCGCGGCCGGGCAGCGCGTAGCCGCTGGGGCCGCCCTCGTAGGCGGCGATGTCGTAGGGGTGATGGGTCCGGGCGAGCTGCTCGCGGGCGTCGCGCATCCGCTCCTGGCCCGCCCGCACGCCGGTGAGGAAGCCCAGGAGGGTCTCCTGTACGCCGTGGTCGTCGAAGACGCCGGAGGACTTGTCGCCGGTCTCCCACTTCGGCCCCACGTAGTTGGCGTGGCCCAGGATGTCGGCGTGGGGACAGGTCTGCATCGCCTCCTCGCCATAGCCGCGCACCTGGCCGTCCTTGTCAATCCGCCCGTCGTAGTTGGCGCCGAGGCAGAAGCGGATTTTCTTGTCGAGGCCCTGCGGCTTCCAGTGCGGGCTCTTCTTCATGTTCTCGATGAGGTAGCGGCAGAAGAGGCCGTATTCGGGGCCGCCGGCGTGCACCCAGTTGCGGGTGCGGAAGCCGAGCCAGTCGTCGAAGACGCCGTTGTGCCAGGTCTCGTTGCCGAACTCGACGATGATCTCGGCGAACTCATCGGTCCAGGGCGTGCCGAGGCCGCGCTGCTGGAAGCGGCGGAAGGCCCAGGGCTTGGCCTCGGGGGTGTCGGCCTTCGGGTCGTAGGGCGCCGCGAGGTACTCGACGAGGGCCAGCCAGTCGGCCTCGTCGTGGCAGAGGTGCTGGAGGACGAGCCAGGGGCGCATGCGCGAGGCGGCGTCGGGGCCGGTGCAGCGGTCGAACTCGAGCGCCATGGGCAGCGTCATGGCCATCGTGCCGCTGACGGCGGTGCGCCAGTCGGGCCGCACTTGCGAGGTGGCGTGCCACGAGAGGATCGAGGCCATCGTGGCGTCGCGGTCGAGGAACCAGATGCGATGGGCGCCCTTGCGTCCCGCCGCGGGCTGCGAGGCGAGCAGCTCGTCGAGCACCACGGGATGCGGCACGTAGGGCTTCTCGAGCGCCCCGGGGATGTCGGTGCGGAAGATGCGGCAGTTGTCCAGCCACAGCGTGCCCGGGCCGCTGAAGGTGAACGTGTGGCCGAAGTGCCAGAGCTTGGCCGGCCGCTCGGGTCCGACGAAGTCGAAGGTGAACAGCTTCCACTCGTCGCCCACCGCGAAGGCGTGTTTGATCTCGGGGTAGCCCTTGCCATAGGAGAAGGCCACGGCGCCGCCGTTGGCGAGGCCCTGCTGGCGGAGCCAGACCTCGAGGCGGTACTTGCACCCCGGCTCGAGCTGGCCGTACCACACCGACTCGCCGCCCATGTCGGTGCCGATGAACACGGTCTGGCTGATCGAGTGCTCGCCCTCGGGCGCCCGGACCTGGAGGCAGGCCTCCCCTGCGTCGCGCATCGCGGCCGGCACAGGCTTCGGGTGCGGCACGAGCGAAAGCGACACCCTTGAGAGGTCGGCGTTCCAGTGCCACGCGGGCGAGTGTGCGGGGTTGCCGATGCCCCGCACGCGCGGGTGGACGGCCCGCATGTCGAAGGGGTCGAACTTCTTCTCGACGACCACGTAGTCGAGCGGCTCGAGCGCGGGCGCGCCCTCGGCGAGGTACACGCGCTTCTCCTGCTTCGCGAGGGGCGCCGTGGCGCGCTTGAGGCGATAGGCTACGACGCCGGGCGCGGGGCTGGGCTTCCAGGTGATCGTCACAAAGCCGTCGCCGGCGGTCGCCTTGACGTCCGTGGGCGGCTCGGGCTTCTCCGCGGCGTTGCCCTTCTTCGCCGGGGGCCTCGCCTTGCTCTTCGGGGCCGGGGCCTCGTCCCAACCCTTGGGGTTGAGCACGTAGGCCCGCGTGTCGTGACGGCCCCGGGCGTCGGTGACCCGGAGCCAGAGCCGCACGTTCTCCAGCACGCCCGCTGGTGTGCCCGTGAGGCGGCCTGTCGTGGGGTCGAGCTTCAGGCCGTCGGGCAGGGGGGCCGGCTTGCCCTGGGCATCCACGGCCTGCCAGGCGAAGGGCGGCTGGCCGCCGAAGACGGCGGGCGGGGCGAAGTCGAACGCCTTGCCGGGCAGGAGGAGCGGCACTTTGTCCTCGTTGGCGATGACGATGCGGGGCGGGGTGCCGAGGCCGGCCTGCGGCGTGGCGCTGGCCTCGCTCGCCACGTCGGATTCCTGGTTGTCCTTGTCCACCGCCACGACGGTGTACCAGTAGGTTCTGCCGTTTTCGACGGCGGAGAAGTCGGTAACAGAGGTGTTGCCGTGGCGGATCCAGGCGTTGGGGAACACGTCGCCGTAGGCCGAGACGACCCAGCCGCCATCGGGGAACCCGGGGCTGCCGGCGGGGATGACCTTGGCCCTGCCAAGGAACTTCACATGGTCGGCGAGGCTCAGGTCCAGGTAGCCGTCCTTGGGCGGCAGGCCCTTGCCCTCCTTGTCCGCGAGGCGGTAGATGCGCACGTCGGCGCCGCTGAGGAAGCCGCTGGCCCACAGGTCGTACCACGAGACCCCGCCGCCGTCAATCTCGAACCAGTTGGGGCCGACCCTGATGGCGCGGTGGAGGTTCTGCCAGTGGATCGGCTCATTGCCGGGGTTATGGACGAAGTTGTTGGCGGCCCACTCGATGGCGCCGCAGCGGCCCCAGCCGTTGGCGCCCAGGGGCGGCACCTGGGCGGCCGAGCGCAGCACCCGGTCCGTGACGGCGAACTCGGCGGGCGCTCGCGGGTCGGGCTTCAAGGGCGGCGTGGCCTCCCCGGCGACGGCCAGGCAGGAGGCGGCCAGAACCAAGGAGGGTAGCAGGCGGCGGGCGTGTTCCAGGGGCATGAGGCTCTCCCGAAAGAGGGGGTCGCGTCGTCCTCGGGACACGGCATCACGTCTTGGGCTTGAGGATGCGGCAGCCGAGCGCGCGATAGGTGTCGCGGAGGGCGGCATATTGCTTCTCGGAGGAGTAGAGCCCGACGACGGCGCCGCCCGAGCCGGCGAACTTGCAGGGGGCGCCCAGCTTGCGCGCGGCCTCGACCATCGCGATCTGGCCCGGCTTGAGGGTCATGATGCTGCGGCGGAGGTCGAAGTTGGCGTTCATCAGCTCGCCGAGCCGCGCAGTGTCGCCGGCGACGATGGCGTCGCGGCCCTGCTCCGCGAAGCTTGCGAACTTCTTCATGGCCGCCACGACGACGCGATCGCCGCGGTCGAAGCGGCTGCGCAGGTCGCTGTGGGTCACCTCGGTGCCCTCGGCGTGCTCCTCGCTGTAGGCCACAAAGAGGTTGGGCAGGCAGTCCTTCGGCAGGGGCTCGTAGGCGCCGTAGCCCTGCGTCTCGAGGAGGTGGCGGGCGAAGTCCATGTAGACCACGCCCTCGTAGGTCTGGATCACGCGGTCCTGGAGGCCGGCGGGGATCTTGAGCTCCTCGGTCTCGGCGTGCAGGGCGAGCGTGGGGAGAATGGTCTTGGGGATCTCGAGGTCGTAGAAGCGCATCAGGGCGCGCATCACGGCGACCACGATGGCGCTGGAGCCGCCCAGGCCGACGAGGCGCGGGATGGTGCTGTGATAGCGCAGGGTGAAGTTGCGGTGCGGGAGCACGATGTTGCGGGCGGCGAAGTGCTCGGCGAACTTCTTGATGGCGGCCTTGATGAGCCGCACGCCGCCGTAGTAGCCGTAGAGGCGGGTCTGGTGCACCAGGTCGTCGAGGCTGCGGAAGCGCGAGCGGTCCTCGTCGCTGTCGAGGATCTCCAGCTCGGGGCTCTCCCAGAGGGTGACCTCGGCGGTGAAGTTGCGGATGATGAAGGCGATGGTCTTGCCGTAGTAGCCGTCGGACGGGTTGCCGAGGAGCGCCGCGCGTGCGTGGGCTTGGGTGCGAATGATCACGGGGTGCTCTCTCGCGCGGACGTTTCCGAGGTGCCGTTGCTTCGCCGCCGGGCGCGGCCGGGCCGCGCTACTCTTTCTTCTTCTTCGCGGCCTCCTCTTCTTCTTCGAGCTCGGCGGGGGTCTTCTCGCCCGCGGGCGTGTTGGCTTTCGCGCGGGGCGCCTCCTTGGCCGCGGGCGGCTCTTCCTCGGCCTTCGGTTCCGCCTTGGGTTCCTCGGCGGCCGGCGGCTCGGCCTTCTTGGCGGGCGGCCCGAGGCGCTTCGGCGCCGGCGTCTTGGGCTTGGGCGCGGCGTGTTCGGTGTCTTCCTTGGCGCCCGGCTCGTGCGGCTCGACGCCGCCGGGGGCCTCGTGCTCTTTGCCCTTCTCGAGCGCGGGCGGGGCCTTCTTCTCGAGGTGGTCGCCCCGGAGATAGAAGGCGTAGATCTGGCCGTCATCGGTGCCGAGGAAGATGTGGTCGCTCACGGTGTTTCGGACGAAGTAGGTGAAGGGCTCGGCGGAGACGGCCCACTTCTTCTCGCCCGTCTTGCGGTCGATGCACCAGATCTCCTTGCCGGCGCCCTGGATATAGAGGTTCTCCTGCCCGACGGCGACGGGCCAGCCGCCCTTGGGCACGCGCCAGATCAGCTTGCCTTCCTTGGGCTCCACCGCGTAGAAGGCGTCGCCGTCGGCGGCGAAGTAGACGGCGCGTTCCTCCAGCCAGACGGGCTGGGTGACCAGGCCCTGGACGGGGTACTTCCAGTGGGCGAGGCCGCTGAAGCGGTTGACGCAGTGGACGAAGAAGTCGTCGGCCGGGAGGATCATGTTGGTGAGGCCGAGGACGGGGGTGACGCGGAAGGCGTCGTGCGCCTTGTAGGTCCAACGGGCCTGCCGCCCATTGGTGGAGTAGGCGAAGAGGTTGCCGGCGAGGTCGGGCACGTAGACCAGCTCGTTCTGGGCCTTGACGGCGGCGACGACGTTGTCGTCGGGCACGAAGGCCCATTCGCGGACCCGCGTCTCGCGGTTCAGGGCGATGACGCGGCGCTCCCAGGAGTTGATGATCACCTCGTTGCCATGCACGGACGGGGGATTGGAGGCGGGGAACGTGAGGGCGAAGCGGCGACGCGGCCGGCCCACCATCCGGTCGATCTCGTAGTAGATATCCTTCGCGATGAGGAAGATCGCGTCCTCGTCGCTGTCGTAGGCGCCGTTGCTGGGGCCGGGCAGGCTGTAGAGCCAGTGGAGGACGCCGGTCCTGGGCTCGAACGAGAAGAGGTCGAGGCCCTCGGTCTCAAGGATCAGGCGGTCGCTGAGGACGGCGCTGCGGCGGAAGGGGTGGTCGCCCGTGTCGAGGTGCCAGGCGAGGATGATGTCGTTGCCGCGAAGGAAGTGGGGAGCGAGCATGGGGGAGTCAACCAGGCGGTCGGTTGCGACCGGGGTCTTCGCCTTGGGCTGGCTGGCCACGCCGGGCACGAGCGTGCGGCCGGCGCTCAGAAAGGTGTCGTGGGTGTCGCGGAAGGCGCGCGCGGTGGTGGCCGAGACGGCGCGGCTGGCGTGCTCGAGGCCGCGGCGGCCCTCGGTCGTGACGCTGGCCAGCCCCTGCGTCACGTCGTTCTTGAGCCCGGTGGCGTTGCTGCGCACGGCGACGACGGCCGCGTCGAGCTCCCGGCCCAGGCTCCGCAGGGTGCTCAGGGTGTGGAAGCGGACGTGCTCGATCCACGTCTTGGGGCGTTCCTCGGCCGCGAAGGCGGCTGCTGCGATGAGGAGCAGAGCGGACGGGAAAGCCAGCGTTCTGTTCTGCATGGTCGGGCGTCCTTCTCACTCAAGCGCCGACGCGTTCGGCAATCTCCGGCAGAAAGGTGCCGGACAACCCTGTGTAGATGGGGAACTGGAGGCAGAGCTCTTCGACCTGGGCCCGGAGGCGCGCGCGCAGGGCCTCGTCGTCGGGGCGCCGCAGCACCTGGTCAATCCAGTCGGCGATGAGGGCCATCTCCGGCTCCTTCATGCCGCGGGTGGTGACGGCGGGGGTGCCGATGCGGATGCCGCTGGTCTCGCGCGCGCTGCGGGGGTCGAAGGGGATGAGGTTCTGGTTGAGCGTGATGCCGGCCTCGTCGAGGAGCTGGCAGGCGAGGCGGCCGGTCATGCCCACGTTGCGCAGGTCCACGAGGAACAGGTGGTTGTCGCTGCCGCCGGTGACGATGCGGTAGCCGCGCTCCTGGAGCGCGCGCAGCATGGCCTGGCAGTTGGCGAGGATCTGGGCCTGGTAGTCCTTGAAGTCGGGGCTCAGGGCCTCTTTGAGGGCGACGGCCTTGCCGGCGACCGTGTGCATCATGGGGCCGCCCTGGATGCCGGGGAAGACCTGGGCGTCAATTTTCGCGGCGTGCTGGTGCTTGCACAGGATGATGCCGCCGCGCGGGCCGCGCATGGTCTTGTGGGTCGTGGCGGTCACGAAGTCGGCGTAGGGCACGGGCGAGGGGTGCAGCCCCGCCGCCACCAGGCCCGCGGGGTGCGCGATGTCGGCCATGAGCAGCGCGCCCACTTCCTGGGCGATGGCGTGGAACTGGTCGAAGTAGATGAAGCGCGGGTACGAGCTGGCGCCGGTGACGATGAGCCGGGGGCGGTGCTTGAGGGCCAGGTCGCGCACCTGGTCGAGGTCGATCATCTCGGTCTCGCGGCTGACGCTGTAGGGCACCACGTGGTAGAGGGCGCCGCAGAAGCTCTTGGGCGCGCCGTGCGAGAGGTGGCCGCCGTGCGCCAGGTCCATCGCGAGAATCGTGTCGCCCGGTTTCAGGAAGGCGAAGTAGACGGCCATGTTGGCCTGGGTGCCGCAGTGGGGCTGCACGTTGGCGTGCTCGGCGCCGAAGATCTGCTTCGCGCGCTCGATGGCGAGGCGCTCGGCGACATCAATCCACTCGCATCCGGCATAGTAGCGGGCGCCGGGATAGCCTTCGGCGTACTTGTTGGTCATGACCGAGCCGGTGGCCATGAGCACCGCCGCGCTCGTGTAGTTTTCGGCGGCGATCAGGTCAATCCGGGTGAGCTGGCGGTGCAGGTCGCGGCACACGGCCTCGTGGATTTCGGGGTCCACCAGGTGCAGCGGGTTGTCCATCGCTTCGGCGCCCATCAGGTCCTGATTCCTCTCATGTGCCGGCGGCCTGCAAGGCCCCTTCGCTGAGCTTCTTCTTGAGGTACGCCTCCATGAACTGGTCCAGGTCGCCGTCGAGCACGCCGTCCACGTCGCTGGTCTCCACGTCGGCGACGAGGTCCTTGGCCAGCTTGTAGGGCTGGAGGACGTAGTTGCGCCGCTGGCTGCCGAAGGCGATCTCCATCTTGGTGCCGCTCAGGGCGGCGAGCTCGGCGGCGCGCTCCTCTTGGCGGCGGGCATAGAGGCGCGCCTTGAGGATGCGCATCGCCACCGCGCGGTTCTGGTGCTGCGAGCGCTCGGTCTGCGCGGCCACCACGATGCCCGTGGGCAGGTGGGTGATCCGCACGGCCGTCTCCACCTTGTTCACGTTCTGGCCGCCCGGGCCGCCCGAGCGGAAGCGGTCAATCTTCAGGTCCTTCTCGTCAATCTCGATGTCCACCTCGGCCTCGTCGAGCTGCGGCGCCACGTCCACCGACGCGAACGACGTGTGCCGTCGGGCCTGCGCATCGAAGGGCGAAATCCGCACGAGGCGATGCACGCCCACCTCGGTGCGCAGGTAGCCGTAGGCGAAGGGGCCGCGGACGTCGAGTGTCACGCTCCGCAGCCCGGCGGCATCGCCCTCCATCGAGTCGACGATCGTCGCGTCGTAGCCCTTGCGCTCGATCCAGCGGCTGTACATGCGGAGCAGCATGCTCACCCAGTCGCAGGCCTCGGTGCCGCCGGCGCCGGCCTGAATGGTCAGGAAGGCGTCCTGGCTGTCGTAGCGGCCGCTGAGCATGGCCTTGAGCTGGAAGCGCCCGAGCTCGTTCTCGAAGGCCGCGAGGTCCCGCTCCACGTCGGCCAGGGCCGCCTGGTCCCCTTCGTCGGCGGCCAGGGTGAGGAACTCGTCGAGGTCCTTCGCACGCTTCTGGAATCCGCGCAGGGGGTCAACGATGGCCCGCAGGCGTTTGAGCTCCTTCACGGTGCGCTGGGCGGCCTCCTGGTCGGCCCAGAAGTTGGGCTGGCCCATGCGGGCCTCGACCTTGGCCAGCTCGGCCTCTTTCGACGCGATGTCAAAGAGACACCAGGAGTTCTTCCAGGGGCCGCCGGGCTTCGGCCAGGCGCTCCCGCAAGTCGGTTTCCATGCACACCCTCGCTGCCCGCACTGGGCGCAATTCGACACAGGGGCTATATTGTACGGGTAAATGCAGCGCTGTCAAGGCTTTTTGCCCAGCGAAGCCCGGGCAGGATGCCCCGCCCGCAGCGGCTCGGACGGCCCGCGGACGCGCGCTCTACGGCAGTTCCTTGAGTTCGATGTCCTTGAACCACACCTTCATCTTCGCCCCCACGTGGAGCTGGAGGGCGATGATCCCCTCTGCCGCGCCCTTCGCCGGGTCCTTCTCGGTGTAATCCACCGTCGTCGTGCCGTTCAGCTCGATCTTGATCCGGGGGCCGTCGCAGGTGATGACGTAGTCGTTCCAGTCGCCCTTCTTGACGACCTTGGCCACCTCGTCGGGCTTGACGTCGGCCAGGATGCCGCGGCCCCCCTCCTCGTAGAGAATGCCTGTGTAGCGGGATTCGGCGATGTCGGGCTGGTAGCCGCGCACCACATAGTCGGGGAACTGCTTGCTGCGCACCTGCACGCCTGAGTTGCCGTTGCGCAGCTTGAACTTGAGGCGCAGGACGAAGTTCTTGTAGCTCTTCGTTGTCGCGAGGAAGGTGTTGTGCTTGATCGGCTTCTCGTCGGTCGAGCCGGCGATGGCCCCGTCCTCGACCTTCCACAGCTCGGGGTCGCCGCTCCAGCCCTCGAGCGTCTTGCCGTCGAAGAGCGGCTTGAAGCCTTCGTCGGCCGCCCGCGCCGCCAGGCCGCCCAGCGCCAACGCCGCCAACGCCACACAGCCCACGTTGCGTACCATCTCTCGCTCCGATGTCCAGGGTGGCTGCTGCCTCGACACTCGCACACGCGGGCCACATTCTAGCCCTGCCCCCTCCTGAGTGTCAAATGGGGAAGTTCTTGAAGAGGGGTGCGGGGGGAAACCTCTTCCCAAGAAGGTTCCCCCCGCGTTTTTGGGTCTATGTCTCTCCCTCTCGGTGCCGCGCTTGGACGGCATCGAGGAGGCGTGGCAGCAGACGGCTGGCGGCGGCGCCGGCGAGGCCCAGCACGGCGCCCTTGAGGCCACCTCGTGCTTCGGAGGCGGGGGCGGGCGCGGCCTTGCGGCGAACCGCCCGCGCGAGCAGCAGCCCAGCGGTCGCGGCCGCCGCCGCCGTCGCCAGCGGGTGCTTGCGGGCCACCTGGGCGGGCGCATAGTGCTCGCGCACGTGGGCCCACGCGCCCTTCAACTCGGCGAACAGGGCCTCCGTGTGCGCTCGGGCCAACCGCCGGAGCTCCTCTGGCGACACGCGCGAGAGATCGGCTGGTTCATCGCTCATCCGTCACTTCTTTCCGCCGCGGAACGCCATCAGCGCGGCCACGAACACGGCCGCCAGGATGAGGCCGCCGAGGACGACATGGCCCACCCCGGCCCCCAGCCACGCATCCAGCACCCTGGCCACGCCCACCAGCAGGAAGGACGCACCGATCAGGCCCACCACAGCCAGCACCACGAGCAGCACGGCCCGCCGCAGGGCGTTCTGGACGCGCCGCTCCACATCGCCCACGAGCAGCGACACGTAGCAGCGCATCACGCCCGCGGCGTGCTCCGTCGCCCGCCTCAGGTGGCCCAGCAGGCCATCGCTCTCGCCGTTCGGGTCCGGCTCAGCCAATCGAGAGCCCCTTCCCTCTCGCGCCGCATCGCGGCTGCCGCTCAGCCCCTGTTGCGGCCGACGAGCAGGCCCACAAGGAAGCCGATGGCGCCGGCCAGCGCGGCCACCACGCCCACCGCCGCCACGGGATGCTCCTTGGCCCATTCCTTCGTGCCCGTGACGGCCCGATCCTTCAGCTCCTTGGTCACCTCGGCCAGGTCTCTCTTCAGCGCACCGAACTTGTCCCGCAGCTCCTGCGCCTCAGCCTTCGTTACGGTTTCTTCCATCGTGTACTCCTCCTCTACAGTGGTCGTTGCGAATCCGCGAACTCCCCCGACGGTCCAACCACAACACATGGACTATACCACAGGCAGTCGCGCAGTGCAATGGGCAGATCGAAATTGCGGGGCGGTTGCGATGTCTGAGGGTGTTGAACGCGGGTCGCGTGCGCCAGGAATGGCGGGCGCTGGGGGCCTTACCAACCTCCCGCGGGTTGCGAACCCGCGGGAGGTCCCTGACTCCCATGCTGTATCAACCCTGTGAGGGGGAGAGTGATACAGCATGGGTAGATGGGCGAGAATGGGCGATTCTCGCGGCTCCGGCCATACTCGCTCATCGGCGGGATGAGCAAGGATGGGAACGGGAATGGCCGGAGGGTGTAAAGCATTGGGGCATAGATCGTTATGGAATGGCCCTCACTGGCGCCCCGGCACCCGTCCCACGCTCCCCAACGGCGGCCACGTCAGGATCGCCAGACCCAGGTGAGCCGAAACTGCCTGCGGCCTCTCGCTCTGGCGCGCCAGGGGCGGGCCACCCTCCCGAAGGCTCCAATACCTTCGGGAGGGTAAGATGAGGCCTCCAACCTCCCGCGGGTTCGCAACCCGCGGGAGGAAGAAGAGGCCGCGGAGCGGCCAAGAAGCCGTCCCCACGCAGAGCGTAGGGACGAGGAATAAGGAGCCGAGCGTGGGGACGAGGGAAACGTATTGGAAACGTCGGGGGAGCTTGCTGGTCGGTTGCAGGCGCAGTGAGTGTTCCTGGCGAAGGCCAGAGTTCATATCGCAACCGCCCCACGCGATCGTCATGGGCTTTGATCTCCCGCCCGGGGCGCGCTATAATCCCGCCGCGCCCACGCGGAGCCGCTCCCCTGCCTCCTGCGCCAGGAGTTGCGCCATGCGCTGCCCTGCGAGCCAGTGCCTCATCCTGCCCCGTCGGTTCGCGGCCTGCGTTGCAGCCTTATGGCTGGCCGCCACAAGCGTCGTGGCCGCCGAGGCGGAGGCGCCCCCCAAGCCGCCGGCCGAGGCCGCAGCCAAGGCCGAGCTGCCGCTGCCGCCGGTGCCGCCCCTGGCGCCCCCCGGCCCGCCGCCCGCGGACCCCGAGCCCTCGCTCTATGGGGCTCCCGCGGCGATGGCCCACGGCGCCCTGCTCGTGATGGTGGCCGAGCCGCAGGCCCCCGCGCTCAAGAGCGGCAACCTCACCACCCTGAAGGCCCGGCCCCACGACATCGTGCAGGGGCCCGCCGACCCCAAGCCGCTCGAGGGCACGATCACCGACGAGCGCGACGGGATGATCTGGTTCCGCGACACCCGCGGCATCGCCCACCCCAGGAACCCGCTCCGCATCGCCGACCTCGTGACTTTCCAGCGCCAGGCCAACACCGTGCAGCTCGTGGTCCGCGAGCGGTCGCAGCAGGCGGGCGCCAGCGCCGAGGCCCACCTGGCGCTCGCGCAGGATTGCCTGGACGGCGACCTGTTGCCCGAGGCCGAAGCCGAGCTGAAGCGCGCCCTCGAACTCGACCCGCGCCATCTCGCCGCCCGCCTGAAGCTGGCCGATCTCTATCTCGCGCAGGGCCAGCGCGATGCCGAGGCGGCGCTGCTGCTGGCCGCCGCGGCGGGCGGCGCCGACACGCCCGAGGTGCGCGAGCGACTCGGCCAGCGCTGCCTCGAGATGGGCCTGTTCTATCAGGCCGCCGACCACTTCACCCGCGGCTTCCTGCTCGCGGTCAAGGCGGCCCCGGACGCCGCCCCCGAACGGGTCCCCGTGCCGGCCGCCGCCGCGGCGCGGCGGCTCCTGCGCCTGGCGGCCGAGGCCCGCCTGCTTGGCGGGCGCGCCGCCGAGGCCGAGGCCCTGCTCCAGCGTCTGCTCGAGGCCGCCCCCGACGACCCCGCGGCCCGCAATGCCCAGGCCCTCGCCGACCTTCTCGCCGGCCGCTCCGAGGCGGCCCTGGCCGCGCTCCGCAAGGTCGTCGAGAGTCCCGCGCCGCCGGCCAGCGCCCGCAACAACCTCGGCGCACTCCTCTTCAACGCCGGCGAGCACGAGGCGGCGCTGGCGCAGTTCGAGGCCTGCCGCGCCGCGGCCCCGCACCATACGATTGCCGCGGCCAACGCGGCTCTCGCCTGCGCCGCCCTCGGCCGCGGCGACGAGGCGCGCAAGCTCCTCGACGCCATTGCGCCGCCGCCGGAGCGCTCGGTGGGTTACTGGCTGGCCGCAGGCTACGTCCGCGAGCGCCTGGGCGAGGCCCAGGCCGCCGTCGCCGCCTATCGTCGGGCGCGCGCCCTCGACCCCGCCTGCCGCTACGCGGCCGGCGGCCTGGGGCGCGGCCTGCTCGCGGCGGGCAACGCGCAGGGCGCCGCCGAGGCCTTCGGCGACGCCCGCCTGCTCGCGCCCGGCGACCCGCAGCCGCTTCGCGGCCTTGCGGCCTGCCACGCGGCCGCCGGCAGGCTGCCGGCCGCCGCCGCGACCTTCCGCGAGCTGGCCCGCCTGCCCCGCCCCGACCCCCTCGACCTCGTGTGCCTGGCCGTGCTGCTGATGCGGGCGCCCGAGGGCCTCCGGGAGGCCGGCGGGCTGCTCGACAGGGCCGTTGCCGCCGGAGGCGCGCCCAGCGCCTACGCGCTCGCCGCCTCCGCCTACGTGGCCCACGCGGAGGGCGACGCGACGCTGGCCGAGGAGCGCCTGCGCCGCGCCGAGCGCGCGACCGACGCGCCCGATGCCGCGCGGTACGCCGCCGCCGCCCTCGAGCGGCTGGCCGCCGCGCGCGGCGAGGCCGTCACCCGCGTGGCCCTGGGCGCGGCCGGCGCGGCCCGGCTGCCCGAAGGCTGGACCGCCACGGGCCAGGGCAGCCCGGCGCCCGAGGTCCGCGCGGGCGAGTTGCGCTTCGAGGGCGCCGCCGCGGCCGCCAACGAGCGGGCCGTCGTGTGCACCGTGCCGCTCGCCGCGCCGGCCAACGAGGGGCCGGCCCGCCACTTCGCGCGCCTCGAGATCGGCGCCGTGGCGCCGCTGACCAACGACGCCGCCGTGGGCCTTCAGCTCGGCGTCGGGCAGAGCATCCTCCAGGTGGCGCTCCGCACCACGCGGCAGCCGCAGGTGACCCGCGGCCTGGCCTACCGCATCCTCCGGGGCGGCCAGCCGCCCACGCCCTGGGCCGACCTGCCCGGCACCGTGGCCGTCGAGCGGCTGCGGCTGGGCCTGGGCCTGAGCGCCCGCGCGCCAGATGCCCTCGACGTGTTCCTCAATGGCCGAGCCGTGGGCCAGCCGATCCCCTTCGACGCCCTCAACCCGGCGCCGCAGGAGGTGGTCCTGGGCATCTTCGCCGCCGCCGAGCCGCAGCAGCAGTGCCTCTTCATCGTCCACGAAATCGAGCTGGTGTGGCGAAAGCCTTAGGAGCCTGTCCGAGAATCCCCGTGGGCTGCGTTGCCGGCGCCAGCGGGGCGGATGCAAGGCGCGGCTCCGCAGGCGATGCTACGGAACGCATCGCTGAGGAGACGCAACGCGGCAGGCGCTCCGCTGCCGCCGCAACCCGAAGGGACGCCGCCCCGTCAGTCCATCAGCATGCCGCCGTTGACCTCGATCATCTCGCCCGTGACGAAGCTGGCCTCGGGCGACACGAGGAAGAGGGCCGCGCCCACGCAGTCCTCGGCCACGCCGTTGTGCCCCAGCGGCGTGTTGGCGGCGAAACGCTGCATCAGCTCGGGCGTGGAGTACTTCTCGTGGAACGGCGTAGCCAGGACGCCGGGCGCGATGCCGTTGGCCGTGATGCCGCGCGGGGCCAGCTCCTTGGCCAGGTTCTTGGTGAAGCAGCTCACGGCGGCCTTGCTGGCGGCGTAGACGCTCGCCCCCGGCCCGCCCCCGTTGCGCGCGGCCACGCTCGAAATGTTGATCACGCGTCCCGTGCCGTCCGCCAGCCGCGGCATGGCCGCCTGCGAGCACAGGAACACGCTCTTGAAGTTCACCGCGACCACGCGGTCGAACGTCTCTTCCCTCATCACCGCGATCAACTCGCGGCTGATGAGGCCGCCGGCGTTGTTGATCAGAATATCGAGCTTGGGGCCGAAGGCGGCCTCGACCTCGGCGAAAAGACGCGCCACCTCGGCCCTCGACGCCACGTCGGCCTGGATGACGGGGCACCGGCGCCCCAGGGCGCGGATCTCGCGGCCCGCCTCCTCGGCCGCCGCGCGGCTCGAGCAGTAGTTCACCGCCACGTCGGCCCCGTTGCGCGCGAGGGCCACGGCAATCGCCCGCCCGATGCCCGTGCTCGCGCCCGTCACCAGCGCCTTCTTCCCCGCAAGATCCACCGTCAGCATGGCCGAAACCCCCGAGCAGGAAACCATGGGCCTCCCGCTCCCACCTTAGGGTTTTCGAGGGGGCGAGTCAAGGACGTTGACAAGCCGCCGCGCGGCGCTAGAATGGGGCGCGTTCGGGGGAGACCGAAGCTGAGGAGGCACGGACGCATGGACGCATCGGGCAAGCCCTCGGCGCCGCGCCCGCGGCGCATCGAGATCGAGCGCGAAACCTACTCGGCCGGCGCCAAGCTCGCCATCTGGCTCTCCATTCTCGCCGTCGTCGGGATGTTCGCGCTCGTGTACCTGCTTGTCGCCCGCAGCGCGCGCCACGCCGTGCGGCCGCCCACCAGGTTCAGCACCGCCACCCCCGTGCGGCCCAAGGCGGCCGCCAAGCCCACCTCGGCCGTGCTCAGCGAGGCCGAGATCGAGCAGATCCGCAAAGAGTACGAGCGGCCCGACACCCCCGACACGCCCAGCCGCGGCACGCTGCGCGAGCGCATAGACAAGGAGTACGAGGCCGCGAAACGCCGCGTGGAGCTCTACCTCGGCCAGAACCGCTGGGGCGACGCCATCGGCGCCCTCGAGCACGTGCTCGACCGCTACGACGACGAGGAGCTGCGCCTGCGGGCCGACCCCGAGCTGGTCGAGCTGCGCCGCCGCGCCAACCGCGCCTTCAAGGCCAAGATGGCCGAAGCCAGCGACCACGCCGCCGCCGGCCGCTTCCCCGAGGCCCGCAAAGCCCTCGAGAGCATCATCGCCAGCTTCGGCCGCGACGAGTTCACCGCGCCCGCGAAGGAGGAGCTCAAGCTTCTGGCCGAGCGTGAAGACGCCGAGGCCGCGGCCCACTACGCCCGCTCGATCGCCGCGGTGAACGCGATCCTGCCGAGCTGGCGCTTCGACGACGCGCTGGCCGAGGCCCGGAAGCTGAAGTTCGACCGCGCCCAGTACCAGGAGGCGCTCGCGCGGCGGATCGAGCGCATCCAGGCCCTGCTCGCCCTGAAAAAGAAGATCATCGAGCGGATCATCAACGCCTCGCCGCGCCTGAGCAAACGCTCGATGGGCGTGCCCGGCCTGCCCGGCGAGCTCACCATCGCCGACCAGGAGAACCTCCACGCCATCACCGACAAGGGCGAGGAGAAGATCCCCTGGGAACGTCTCGGCCCCACCGGCGCCGCCCGCCTGGCCCTCGCCGCCGGCAGCAAGGACGACGCGAAGCACCGCCTGGCCGTGGCGCGGCTGCTCATGGAAGTCGGCCACTTCGAGGCGGCGAAAGAGCAACTGGAAGCCGCGAAGGCGCTCGGCGCCCAGGTGGCCGCCGACGAGGCCGAACTCACCGCCTGCCAGCAAACGCCGCCCGAGCCGAAGAAAGAGTAGCCGCGGCCCGCGGCGGGGCACCTACCCCCTGGAGCACACCCGCTCGGCCGCGCGCCGTGCAGCATCCATCTCGCCCGCCTCGGCCCGGGCCAGGGCCTCGCCCAGCAGACGGCCCTGGCGCCCGGTGAACACGACGGCCCGGCCCGGCTCATGGGCCGCCTCGCCAACCAGCGTTCCCACGATACGGCCGGCCAACGCATCGAGTCCATCCCCTCTCATCGCCGAGACGGCCAGAGCGTCGGGCAGCGCCCTGGTCCAGGGCGCGAGGCCCAGGTCGCACTTGTTGAGCGCCACCAGACCCGCCGCATCCACCAGCGGGCGCGGCGGCTCCTGCGCCGCGGAGCCGTCGAGCACGAGCACCGCGAGGTCGGCCTCGGCCGCGGCGGCGCGGGCGCGGGCGATCGCCTCGCGCTCGATGGCGCAGGCCGGCTCGCGCTCGCCCGCCGTGTCGGTGAGCCGCACGGGCAGCCCGCCGACGGCGACCAGGGCGCTCACGGCGTCGCGAGTAGTGCCCGGCGTGGGCGACACGATCATCCGGTCCTCGCGGGCCAGCGCATTGAAGAGCGAGGACTTGCCGGCGTTGACCGGGCCCACGAGAGCCACGCCGAGCGGCTGCCAGAGCGCGCGCCCGAGGCGCTCGGTGGCCAGGAGCGCGCGGAGGGCCGCCGCCGCGTCGGCCGGCCGCTCCCAGGGCAGCGCGCGCACGGCGCGCTCCAGTGCCCCGCCGAGCTGGTCGAGCAGCACCTCGACGCCCAGCGGCGTGGCCGCCTGCTCGAGCGCCTCGGCCGCCTCGGCCTCGAGGGGGCCGCGCGCGGTCCGCCGCACAAGGGCCTGCGGCTCCACGGCCCGGGCCCCGCGCCGTGTGAAGCACTCGAGCACCCGCTGCACGGCCACCAGGCCGCCGTGACAGTTCACCTCCACGCGGTCCTCGCCGGCCGCAGCCCCGGGCACCAGCCGCACGAGCACCTCGTCCACCACCTCGCCGTCGTCCACCACATGGCCGTAGAACAGCCGGCGGGCGTCGGGAGCCGCGGCCCCGCCGCTCTTCGGGCGGAAAAGGGCGGCAGCCAGCTCGAAGGCCCGCGGCCCGGCGACGTGGAGAATCGCGATGCCGCCCTGGCCGAGCGGCGTGAGAATGGCGGCGACGGTGGGCGTAGGGCGTGGGGCGCTCATCGGGGTCGCTGAAGGTAGGCGTGGCGCAGACCCTCGAGGGTCAGGTGCGGCGCAAGGGCGTGCACGCGGCGGCAAAGGGGCACCAGGGCCGGCGCATCGCCGCCCGTGGCGAGCACCGGGCAGTCGGGCCACCGCTCGCCCAGGCGCTCGATCAGGCGGTCCGCCATTCCCGCCAGGCCCCAGAGCAGGCCGGCGGCGATGGCGTCCTCGGTGCGGCAGCTCAGCGACGGCGCGGCGGCGGAAGGGTCCACCAGCGGCAGGAGCGCCGTGTCGCCGTGGAGCGCGCGGGCCGACATGGCGAGGCCGGGCGCAATCGCGCCGCCCACGAACTCCCCGTCGGGCGACACCACGGCCAGGTTCAGCGCCGTGCCGAAGTCCACCGCGATGCCGCCGCGGCCCGTGCGGCGGTGCAGCGCGAGGGCATTCGCCACGCGGTCGGCCCCGATGTGGCTCGGGTCCGCGCACGCGAAGCGCATCGGCACGGGCAGCTCGGCTCGGAGCTCGAGGACAGGGCAGCCGAGGCGCTCGCGCGCCCACTCGCGCAGCCGGGCCGCCGCCGCGGGGTTCACCGAGCCGATCACCAGCGCCTCCGCGGGGCCGTCGAGCGGGCCGAGGCGGTCCGGGCGGTCCGCCGGCGCCACGCGCACGAGGCCCGGCTCGTCGCCGGCCTCGAACACGCCGAGGCGGAGGTTGGTGTTTCCCACGCTGGCCACGAGCAGCACGGGCCATCTCCTGAGAGGCACGGAGTTCGCCCTCATTCTAGCGCCTTGCCCGCGCCCTGTCACGCGCGGATGGCGCCGTCAACCTCCCGCGGGTTTGGAGCCCGCGGGAGGTCCGGCGGCCCCCGCGGTTGACGGCGGCGGGCAAACGTGATACGGGAGAAGCGTGAGAGGGAAGCCAATGACCGACACACCCATGCTGATTGACTCCCACGCCCACCTCGACGCGTGGCAGACGCGCGGCGAGGCCGAGGCGGTGCTGGCCCGCGCCTGCGAGGCGGGAGTGGCAGCCGTGGTGGACGTGGGCGCCGATGAGGCGACGAGCCGCCTCGCCATCGAGCTGGCGGGGCGGCACCCGAGGGTCTTCGCCACAGTGGGCGGCCACCCGCACGACGCGGCGGCCTACACCGAGGCCACATGGGCCGAGTGGCGGCGCCTGGCCGCCAGCCCCCGCGTCGTGGCCGTCGGCGAGTGCGGGCTCGACTACTTCCGCGACCTGAGCCCGCGCGACGTGCAGCGCCGCGTGTTCGCCCGCCATCTCGCGCTGGCGAAGGAGCTGGCCCTGCCCGTGGTCATCCACTGCCGCGACGCCTATGCCAACTGCCTCGACATCGTGTCGGCCGAGCTGGGCGCGCCGGCCCGAGGCGTGATGCACTGCTTTCTGGGCGACGCGGCGACGGCCCGGCGGGCCCTCGACCTGGGGCTGCACCTGGGCCTCGGCGGCAGCCTCACGTTTCCCCGCGAGGAGGCCCTCCGGCAGGTCGTGGCCGGGCTGCCGCTCGACCGGCTGGTCGTGGAGACCGACTCGCCCTACCTCACGCCCCGCCCGCTGCGGGGCCGCAACGAGCCGGCCCACGTGCGTCTCGTGGCGGAGCGCCTCGCAGCGGTGCTCGGGAGGCCGCTGGACGCAGTGGCGGCGGCCACGACGGCCAACGCCCGCGCCCTCTTCGCCCTACCCGGGTAACAGCCCGCGCGCGAGAATCGCCTCGGCCAGCGCGAGGTCCTCGGGCGTGGTGATCTTCAGGTTGAGGTCGGAGCCGGGCACGACGGCCACGGGATGGCCGAGACGCTCGACGAGCTGCGCGTCGTCGGTGACCTCGGCGCCCTCGCGCTGCGCGGCGGCGCACGCCTCGAGGAGAAGCGGGCGGCGGAAGACCTGCGGCGTCTGCGCGCACCACAAGCCGTGGCGGTCCACCGTCGCGGCGATGAGGCCCTCCGCCACGCGTTTGACGGTGGGCTTCATGGGTGTGGCGACGATGGCCGCTCCGACCCTCTCGGCGGCCTCGAGGGCGGCGGCAATGGCGGCAGAGGCGACGAAGGGGCGTACAGCGTCGTGGATCGCCACCAGGTCGGCCTCGGGCGCCACGCGGGCGAGGCCCGCGGCCACCGAATCCTGCCGCCGGGCGCCGCCGGCCACCACGCAGGCGCCGGGGCACTCCCGCTCGATGGCCGAGAGGTCGGCGGGATGGGCCACGACGATCGTCTGGCAGATCTGCCCGCGGAAGGGCGCGAAGCGCTCGAGCGTGTGGCGCAGGATCGGCCGGCCGGCCAGGGCGAGCAGCGTCTTGCGGCCGCCCATCCGCGCGCCGAGACCTGCCGCGGGAAGAAGCAGGGCGAAGCGGGTCACGACACGAGCCTTCCGAAGATGATACGGCCCGAGCTGCGCTGGAGGTAGCGCACGACCTCGATGGTCACCTCGCGGCCGATCCGGTCCGCCGCGTCCTCCACGACGATCATGGTGCCGTCGTCGAGGAAGCCGACGGCCTGTTTCGGCTCCTCGCCGCGGCGCACGAGCGGCACCGAGAGCACCTCGCCGCGCGTGACCGAGGGGCGCAACGCCGTGGCCAGCTCGTGGAGGTTGAGCACCTTGACGCCCTGGGCCCGGGCCACGCGGCTCAGGTTGGCGTCGGTGGTGCAGATCTGCGCGTCCAGCTCGCGCGCGAGCTGGATGAGGCGGCTGTCCACCGGCTCGTCCGAGCCGTCGGGCGTCTCGTAGATCGAGATGTCGGCCTCGCGGGCGCGTTGGAGCTGGTTCACGAGGTTGAGGCCCCGCTGGCCGCGCGCGCGCTTGAGGCGGTCGCCCGAGTCGGCCACCTTCTGGAGCTCCTCGAGCACGAAGCCGGGAATGTAGAGCGGGCTCTCGAAAACGCCGGTGCGCGAGAGCTCGATCACCCGCCCGTCAATGAGGGTGCTCGTGTCGAGCAGCAGGGCGCGCGGGCCCTTGCGCTGCATCTTGAACTCGACGTAGGGGATGACGAAGCGGAAGCGGTCGCGGGTGCGGAAGATGATCATGGTGCACAGGTAGCAGAGCATGGCGGTGAGGATGATGCGGATGGCGGCGGTCTTCTGCGCGGCCTGCGGGTCGTCGGCCACCTGGGGCGGCAGCATGAGCGTGGTGATATTAATAGCCAGGATGGCGAGCAGGATGCCCACGGTGATGCCGAACACCACGGCCAGCAGGTCGGCCAGCGCCTCCTTGCCGGTGAAGAGGGCCTCGAGCACCAGGATGATGATGAACATGGTGACGCCGAGCAGGATGCCCCAGTAGGTGTCGAACTCGGCCAGGCGGGCCGCCTGCCAACCCGCCCCGGCGCACACGAGCAGGAAGAACGCGCGGAGAGCCCAGAAGGCCATCGGCTATCTCCCGACCAGGGGTTCGAGCTTCAACACGTCGCGGTAGGGGATCTCGACCACGCCCTCGGCGGTCTTCACCGCCACGAGGCCCGCCTCGCCCTCGACCCTCAGCAGGCGGCCGGTCACGGGCGCGCGCCCGCGCGCGGTGACGAGGAACACGGTCTGTGAGGCCCGGGGCGCGGGCGGCCCGCCGGCCCGGTGATAGAGACGCAGCGCGAGCATCGCGAGGGCCGCGCCCAGCAGCACGCCGGCGCCCACAGCGGCCAGCCGCTGCCAGGCCCGCGGGCGGCGCACCCGCAGGGTGGCATCGGTCGGCGGCTCCGAGGCGTCGCTCGCCACGGTGGCGGTCGAGGGCGCGTCGCTCGCGACGGCGGCCGCCGAGGGTGCCGTCTCCGGCAGAGGCACCGTGGGGGCGCCGGGCAGCAGATGCGCGGCGACCGTGGGCGTCGTGGGCGAGGCCAGGGCGGCCGTGGCGCCCGGCGGTGCGGTGGCGGCGCCCCCGCGCGCGCGGCCGGCGAGCTCGGCCAGCTCGTAGGTGGCCACGGTGCCCACCAGGTCGGCGGCGAAGGCGCGCACGTGCGGGTAGCGCGCCTCGGGCCGCTTGGCCATGGCGCGGGCGATGGCGGCGTTGAGCGCCGGCGGCAGCCCGGGCACAAGCTCGGCGGCGGACGGCGTGGGCCTCTCGACGTGCTGGCGCAGCGTGGCGATGGCCGAGGGGCCGCGATAGGGCACACGGCCCGTGACCAGCTCGAAGAGGATCACGCCCAGGGCGTAGACGTCGGTCCGGAAGTCGGCCTCGGCCCCTTCGGCCAGCTCGGGGGCCATGTACTCGGGGGTGCCGAGCAGGGTGTTGCCCGTGGTCACCGTGTGGTCGTGGCGCGACTTGGCCAGGCCGAAGTCGGTGAGGATCGCGCGCTGATCCTCGTCCACGATGATGTTGGCGGGCTTGAGGTCGCGGTGCACGATGCCGGCGGCGTGCACCTTGTCGAGGGCCGCGAGCACCTGGCCCAGGAGGCGCACGGCTTCGGGCGGCGCGAGGGGGCCGCGCTGGCGCACGAGGTCGGCCACGGTGAGGCCCCGGAGGTACTCCATGGCGATGAAGTGGCGTCCCGCGTCGTGGCCCACGGCGTAGATGTGCACGAGGTTGGGGTGGCGGATGCGCGCGAGCGAGGTGGCCTCGCGGTGGAAGCGGGCGACGAACTCGGGGTCGGCGGCCAGCTCGGGGGCGAGCACCTTGAGGGCCACGGGGCGCTGGAGCGTGGGGTCCAGGGCCAGGTACACGGTGCCCATGCCGCCACGCCCGAGCAGGCGCTGCACGAGGTAGATGCCGAGCTGGTGCGGTTGCGGGGCGGCCTGGGGTTCCATGTCCGTGCCGTTGCGCCTAGAGGTTGAGGTCGTAGGCCTTGAGCTTGGCGTAGAGGGTCGAGCGGTCTATGTTGAGGATGCGCGCAGCCTCCTTCTTGTTGCCGCCGGTGTGGCGGAGCACGCGCTCGATGTGCTCGCGCTCGACCTGTTCGAGAGAGGCCCGCGGGTCGGGCGCGGCGGGCGCGGCGGGGGGGACGGCCGGCCCGAGGAGCAGGCCGGCGGCGTCCACCACCGGCTTGTCGCAGAGGGCGACGACGCGCTCGAGGACGTTGCGCAGCTCGCGCACGTTGCCGGGCCAGGGATGCGCGCGCAGGGCCTGGCGTGCCGCGTCGGTGAACTCGGGCCGCCGGCGGCCGCACTTGCGGCAGAACTGGTCGAGAAAGTGCGCGCACAGGGCGTCCAGGTCCTCGCGTCGCTCGCGCAGCGGCGGCAGCGCGCAGGTGAGGACGTTGAGGCGGTAGAAGAGGTCCTGGCGGAACCGCCCCTCGGCCACGCGGCGCTCGAGGTCCTGGTTGGTGGCGGCGATCACTCGGGCGTTGGAGGCGCGGTCGCGCACGTCGCCCACGCGGCGGAACTCGCCGGCCTCGAGCACCCGCAGGAGCTTGGCCTGGCTGGCGGGGGGCAGCTCGGCGACTTCGTCGAGGAAGAGCGTGCCGTCGCGGGCCAGCTCGAAGCGCCCGGGGCGCTCCTCGAGGGCGCCGGTGAAGGCGCCCTTCACGTGGCCGAACAGCTCGCTCTCGAGCAGCGTGTCGGGGAGGGCGGCGCAATTGACGGCCTCGAAGGGCCCCTTGGCGCGGGGGCCGGAGTAGTGGATGGCGCGGGCCACCAGTTCCTTGCCCGTGCCGCTCTCGCCGAGGAGCAGCACGCCGGAGTCGAGCGGCGCCGCCTTCTCGATGAAGTCGAGGACCCCGCGCACGCCCGGGCTGTCGCCGATGATCTGGCACTCGGCGCGCGCCGCGCGCTCGAGGGCCTGGCACTCGCGGCGCAGGGCCTCGGCGCTGCGGAGGTTCTGGAGGGCCACCACCGTGGGCAGGGCCAGGGCCGTGAGCAGCTCGAGGTCGGTGCGGGTGAACGGTGCGGCGTCGCCGAGGCGGTCGGCATAGACGGCCCCGAGCAGGTCGTCGCCGCTGCGCAGCGGCACGCACATGGCTGTGGCGATGCGGTTGAGCTGGATGCTGGGGCTGTGGCGGAAGCGCTCGTCGTCGGCCGGCGCGTGGCTGAGGACCGAAAGGCGCTCTCGGAAGGCGAATTCGATGATCGAGCGGCTCACGGGCACCTCGGCGAGGCGGCGGTCGAAGGCCGACGCCTTGCGCAGCCACGGGCGCCGCTCGCCGCTGGCCGGGTCCGCCAGGATCGGCACGACGCGGTCGGGTGCGAGGGCCTCCTGCGCGGCGTCCACCAGGGCGTTGAGGAGCTGCGCGACGGCCTGCGCCTGCGCGGCGGCGGTCGAGTAGCGGAAGAGCGTGATCAGCCCGTCGTTGACGCGCGCCAGCTCGTCCCGCGCGTGGGCCACCTGGCCGCGCGTGAGGAGCTTCAGGCGGTCGCCCAGCACCGTGTCGGCGATGGTGGGGCGGACCCACGAGGGGTCCTCGGGCGGCAGCTCGGCGCGGCCCTCGTCGTCGGCCACGAAGAGCAGCGCGGTGTCGCCCACCCGGACCTCGTCGAGCGGCATCAGGGTGCGCGTGTCCACCCTCGCGCCGTTCACCAGCGTGCCGTTGCGGCTGCCCAGGTCGGCCAGGGTCCAGTGGTCGCCCTCGCGGGCGAGGCGCGCGTGGCGGCGCGAGACCTTTTCGTCGGGCACCTGGATGTCGCAGGCGAGGTCGCGCCCGAGGGTCATCGGCTCGCTGCCCAGCTCGTAGACGGCGCCGCGGTGGGGCCCCGACTGGACGATCAGCTTGGCCATGCTCGGACCTCAGAGCGGATGCCTGGATGAGTGGATGGGTGGATGGATGGCAGAGCAGAGCAGGGCATCCCCATTCGTTCTGTCATCCATCCATTCATCCAAGTCTCCGTTCATCCCCGCTTGCTCTCACACCCGCTCGTAGGGGTGGAAGAGCTTCTTGTATTCGTCCTGCGCGTAGCGGTCGGTCATGCCGGCGATGTAGTCGCAGATGGCGCGGTGCAGGCCCTCGGCCTCGGCGGTGGCGCGGAACTCGTCGGGGAGCTGGCGCTCGTCGGCCAGGAAGGCCTGGAAGAGCTCGCGCACGAAGCGCTTGGCCTTGGTGGTCATGCGCACCACGCGGTAGTGGCGGTAGAGCCGCTCGTTGAGGAAGGCCTCGAGGGCGGCCTTGCGGCGCTCGACGGCGGGGCTGAAGGCGAAGAGGCGCCCGCCGGCGCGCCGCACGTCGTCGGCGCTGGCGATGCCCAGGCCCGCGATGCGCGCGAGGGTGGTCTCCACGAGGTCGGTGACCTGGGTGTTGATGAGGCGGATGATGGTCTGGCGGTCGCGGATACGCTCGGGCAGGCCGGGCAGGCGGCGCTCGACCTCTTCGGCGGCCAGCGCCCAGGCTTCCACCTCGGCCAGCTCGCTGCGGCGGAGGAGGTGGGCGGTGAGGCCGTCGTCTATGTCGTGGTTGTTGTAGGCGATCTCGTCGGCCACCTCCACCGCCTGGGCCTCGAGCACGGGCTGGAGCCCGTCGTCGAACTCGGCCACGCCGGGGCGGTCGTGGCGCGTGGTGTGCTTGGCCATGGCCTCGCGCACCTCCCACGAGAGGTTGAGGCCGGGGAAGGCGGGGTAGCGGCGCTCGAGGGTGTCTACCACGCGCAGGCCGTGGCGGTTGTGCTCGAAGCCGCCGTGGGCGCGCATCTGCTCGCGCAGCTCCTCCTCGCCCGAGTGGCCGAAGGGGGTGTGGCCCAGGTCGTGGGCCAGCGCGATGGCCTCGGCCAGGTCCTCGTTGAGGCCCAGGATGCGCGCGATCGTGCGCGCGATCTGCGCCACCTCCAGCGTGTGGGTGAGGCGGGTGCGGTAGTAGTCGCCCTCGTGGTTCACGAAGACCTGGGTCTTGTACTCCAGGCGGCGGAAGGCGGTGGAGTGGATGATGCGGTCGCGGTCGCGCTGGTAGACGGTGCGCAGCGGGTGCTCGGGCTCAGGATGGCGGCGGCCGCGGCTCTGGCGGCTGCGGGCCGCGTAGGGCGCCAGCAGGGCCTCCTCGCGCGCCTCGATCGCCTCGCGGCTCACCAGGCCCTCGGGAGCGGCGGCCGGCGTCGGGTTGAGGCTGCCCGGCGGGCTCACGGCCTAGCCTCCTGCCTGCGCGGCCAACTGCTCGCGCAGCACCCGATAGAGGGCCTCGAGCGACTGCACGATCACCTTGGTGCCCCCGAGCACGGGCATGAAGTTTGTGTCGCCGTTCCAGCGCGGCACGACGTGCACGTGCAGGTGGCCGGGCAGGCCGGCCCCCGCGCAGGCGCCGAGGTTGACCCCGATGTTGAAGCCGTGCGGCGCCATCGCGCGGGCCAGGAGCTGCTGCGTGTCGCGCGTCAGGCGCACCACGTCCACCAGCTCCTCGTCGCTCAGCGCCGCCAGGTCGCCCTTGTGGGCCGTGGGCGCCACCAGCAGGTGCCCGTTGTTGTAGGGGTAGCGGTTGAAGATCGAAAAGCAGCGCGCGCGGCGCTCGAGCACCAGGTCGCGTTCGTCCTCGCCCGAGGCCGCCGCCGCGCACAGGAAGCAGCCATCGGTCCGCGGCCCCAGAATATAGTCCATCCGCCACGGCGCCCAGATGAGGTCGAAGGGCGGACGCGACGGCTGGCCGCTGGCGTGGCTCATCGGCGGCACCCCGCGCAAGAGCTGCGGACGCACGACGAGCAGCCCGAGCGCCCGCTCGGGCGGGCCTCGGGGGCCGACTCGCGGCGGCCGCCGGTGGACATCCCGAAGAGCGACAGCTTGCGATGCGTCCTCGAGCCCCCGCAGCTCGGGCACGTGGCCCGCGGCGCCGACTCCATCGAGCGGAAGAGCTGCTCGAACTCCGCATCGCACCGGTCGCAATGGAACTCGTAGATCGGCATGGGTCTCACCTGGGCGCAATACCCCCTCGCCGTGTTGCGTAACGCGACACGCCGGGATTATAGCAGCCCCCACCCGCACTGTCAACGCCGCCGGCAGGGCCTCGGTCAGGCGCCTCTTTCATTGCCGAAGGGGCTGTGGTAGAATCGAAGCCGACGCAAGAGGGCCAACGGGGCGCCTCTCGCCGCGGGGGTCGGACCAATCAGGAGGCACGACGATGCGCAAGACGCGGTGGATGGGGCTGGCAGCGCTGGCCCTGCTGGCGCCAGGCGTGGCATTCGGCGAGGGCAAGGAGGAGCAGATCCCCGTCAAGGACCTTCCCAAGGTCATTGTTACCATCCTCAACGCCATGTTCCCCGACGGCCAGATTGTCGAGGCCGAGCGAGAGACCGAAACCAAGGGCGGCAAGACCGTGGTCGAGATCGAAGTCACCGTGAAGCCTAAGGAGGGCAAGGCGGTTGAGGTCGAATTCACCCTGGACGAGAAGGGCCAGATCAAGAACATCACCGTCGAGGATGACGATGACGATGAGGACGACGACAAGGACGACAAGTAGGCCGCGCAGGCGGCCTCAGGAGGCGGGTGGATGAAGCCGCCCTGCCTCCTGGTGGGTCCGGTCATTCTGCTGCTGAGCGCAGCGGCCGGCGGCGCGGAAGTGGCGCCGTCGGCCGCTCCACTTCGCATCCGGGCCTGGCGCGGCCAGGGCCAGGCCGCCGAGTACGACACCCGCACCCTGCGCCACCTGGCCGGCTTCGCGCCGGCGGAGCCCATACCGCTGGGCAGGTTCGGCGGCTGGCTCGGCGAACGCCACCAGGCCACCGGCTTCTTCCGCGTCGAGAAACTCGGCGAGCGCTGGTGGCTCATTGACCCCGAGGGCTACCGCTACCTCCACATCGCCGTCAACGCCGTGCGGCCGGGCAAGTCGCCCAAGAACCTCCGCACGCTGCCCGAGAAGTTCGGCTCGGCCGAGAAGTGGCGCGACGCCACGGTCGCGCTGCTGCACGACCTGGGCTTCAACGGCACGGGCTCGTGGTCCGACGACGCGCTGCTCCGCGGCGCTGCCCAGCCCCTGGCCTACACGCCCAACTGGAACTTCATGAGCAGCTACGGCAAGAAGCGCGGCGGCACCTACCAGCTCCCCGGCCACACCGGCTACCCGAACAATTGCATCTTCGCCTTCGACCCCGAATTCGAGTCCTTCGCCGACGAGCATGCGAAGCAACTCGCCGCCACCAGGGACGACCCCTGGCTCCTCGGCCACTTCTCTGACAACGAGATGCCTTTCCCCAAGGACAGCCTGGACCGCTACCTCGCGCTCAAGCCCGACGACCCCGGCCGCCGCGCCGCCGAGGCCTGGCTCGCCGAGCGGGGGCTCGACCGCGCAAAGCTCACGGCGAAGGACCGCGACGAGTGGCTCGGCCACCTGGCCGACCGCTACTTCTCCGTCGTCGCCCGGGCCATCCGCAAGCACGACCCCAACCACCTCTACCTCGGCTCGCGCTTCTACGGCTCCGAGAAGGGCTGCCAGCCCGTCTTCGCCGCCGCAGGGCGACACCTGGACGCCGTCGCGGTCAACGTCTACGGCGTGTGGACCCCGCCCCTCGACCTGCTCCGCCGCTGGGCCGCCTGGGCCGGCAAGCCTGCCCTCATCACCGAATGGTACGCCAAGGGCGCCGACAGCGGCATGCCCAACCTCACCGGCGCCGGCTGGACCGTGCCCACCCAGCAGGACCGCGGCTGGTTCTACCAGAACTTCACCCTCGCGCTCCTCGAATCGCGGGCCTGCGTGGGCTGGCATTGGTTCAAGTACATGGATAACGACCCCGAGGACACGACGACCGACCCGTCGAACCGCGACTCGAACAAGGGCCTCGTCACGGCGGCCTACGAGCCGCACGTGCCGCTGATGGACGCCATGCGCGAGCTGAACCGCGCCGCCTACCCGCTCACCGAGTACTTCGACCGGCGGCGATAGCGCCCAGGGACACGAAATGCCGAATGCTCGCGAGGCGGTGGATCGCCTCATCGCGGAAGTCGGCGTGGCCGCCGCCGGCAGCCAGCTCGGCGTGGCCGCGCTGCTCTACACCTATCGTTGCACCATCGCCTGCCGCCACTGCTGCTTCGCCTGCGCCGGCGAACGGCCCCCCGTGCACATGACCACGGAGCAAGCGGTCTATCATCTGCGCCAGCTCCACGAGCTGGGCCGCGTGATCCACATCGCCGGCGGCGAGGCGATGCTGTTCTGGGACGACCTGCTCGCCGCGCTCGAAGCCGCCTTTGCCGAGGGCGTGCAGCCCCACTTCATCGAATCCAACGCCTCGTTCGCCACCGACGATGCACTGGTCCGCGAGCGCTACGCAGCGCTCCAGGCCAATGGCGTGGCGGGCGTGCTCCTGAGCGCCGACCCCTATCACCAGGCCTTCGTGCCGCCCGAGCGATTCCTGCGCGCCCGCCGCATCGCCCGCGAAGTGTTCGGGCCGCAGAACGTGTGGACGACCGAGGCGCCCGACGATAGGGTGACGGACTTCGCCGCCATCGCGCGCGACGAGAGCCGGCTGCGGAACCACGTGCGCGCGCACCCGCCCGTGCTCGTGGGCACGGCCCATCGCAGCCTCCGCCCTTTCCTCGACCCCGTGCCGCTCGGCCAGCTCCCGCCCGGCCGCGCCTGGCGCGTGCCTCACGCCGACCCCGGCTGCCTCGCCGAGTTCGCCCGCGAGACCATCTGGGAACTGCACATTGACCCCTACGACAACATCCAGACCAACTGCGGGGTGGTCCTGGGCAATGCGCGCGAGACCCGCCCGTTCGAGCTGCTCGAGCGCGGGCCGGAGAACGCCAACTTCATCGCCAGGCTGCTGTGCGACGCCGGGCCAATCGGCCTCGCCGACTTCGCCCGCCGCGAGCACGGCTTCGCGCCGCCCGACCACGCCGTGACCAAGTGCGATCTGTGCACCACCACCCGCCGCTTCCTCCGCCCCCACTACCCCCACATCCTCGGCCCCGCCGAAGTGTATGGAGAGTGAGGGAACCTTCTTCGCAAGAAGGTTCCCCCACGCCCCCTCCAAGAACTCTCACGCCGGGCAGAGGCATTCGAGCCTCGCTCGAATGCCCCTGCCCACTGTGGAAGTTCCCGGGAAGGAGGAGACGTGGGAGGGAACCTCTCTTTCAAGAGGGGATCCCTCCCCCGAGCCGCTCAGTACTCATACTTGTAGGTGGGGTGGCCCATGCGGGCGGCGTAGCAGGCTTTGCCCAGGGGGTCCCAGGCCACGTTGAGGAACCAGCCGCGGGGGTTGAACTCCTTGAGGGGCGGGAACGGGGCGATCTGGGTCCAGGTCTTGCCGCCGTCGGTAGTCTCGTGGAAGCCCGCCTGGTCCACCACCACGAAGTGGGTCTCGTCCTTGCCGAAGTAGGGGCCCCACACGGCGCCCGTGCGGTCGCCCACCTGTTCCCAGGTCTTGCCCTGGTCGGTGCTCTTGAGGAGGCCCTTGTCGGAGAGCCAGTAGCCCACGCCTTTGAAGACGGTCATCACGCCGATGGGCGAGGCCTTGCTCACCTGCTCCCAGTCGTGCCCTCCGTTGGTGGAGCGGTGGATGCCGGCCCAGGCGGGCTCCTTGCCGCGGCTGGCCACGAGGATATCGGCCGAGAAGACGCCCACGGCGCCGAAGCCCTGGTCGAGGCCGCGCCACGACGCGCCGCCGTCCTGGCTCACCACGCCGATGTCGCGGTTCTCGTGCAGGCGCTCGAAGAGGGTCTTGGGCTCGGGGTCGGCCCAGTGCACGGCGCCCCAGTCGGGGCCGCGGCCCATGTTCTTGATGGGGCGCCACGTCTTCCCGCCGTCGAGGGTCATGGCCGACTTGCCGTCGAGCATGAAGCAGGCCAGGCGTTTGCCGGCGGGGTCGAGGTGCAGCGAGTAGCCGGTCTCGCAGCGTCCGCCCACGGCGCCGCCGTCCACGCGGGCGAAGGTGGCGCCCTTGTCGGCGCTGCGCCACACGCCCAGGCCGGGCACCACCACAAACACCTCGCCCGTCGTGCGGTCCACCGCCACCCCCGTCGTCTTGCCCGGCCAGGCGGGCTGGAGGCCCTCCTTCTCGATCTGCGCGAGCAGCCCGTCCGAGATGCACACCCACTGGCCGGCGGACGCCGTCGCCGAAGCGCCCAGAGCGAGGCCGAGCCAAGCGGCCAACCGCAGAATGACCCTTCGCATGCCTTGTCCCCCTTGGTGCCGATTGCCCCTTGATCCCACCGCAGGATTCTAGCACAATAGCCCCCGAGATGAACAGCCTCAACCGTCGGGCCGCCCTCGAACAGATCAGGCAAGACCCTGCCGTGCCGGTCCTTATCCTCGGCGGCGGGGTGAACGGCGCTGGCCTCTTCCGCGAGCTGGCGCTTCAGGGGGTGGACTGCCTGCTGGTGGACAAGGCGGACTTCGTCTCGGGGGCCAGCTCGAAGTCGTCGCGGATGATCCACGGGGGGCTGCGCTACCTCGAGAACCGCGAGTTCCGCCTCGTGCGCGAGTCGCTCCTCGAGCGCAACCGCCTGCTCGACAACGCCCCGCACTACGTCACGCCGCTGAAGACCACGATTCCGCTCTTCTCGCGGTTCGGCGGCCTGCTGCGCTCGGCGCTCATCTTCCTGGGGTTCGATGTGCGGCCCGGCGACCGCGGGGCGCTCCTCGTCAAGCTGGGCCTGACGTTCTACGACTTCGTGACCCGCAAGCACCGGCGCACGCCGCGCCACTTCTTCACCTCGCGGGCCGCCACGCTGCGCGAGCTGCCCGGCCTCATCCCCAGCCTGGTGTGCGCGGCCCACTACTGGGACGCGCAAGTCTCGGAGGCCGAGCGCCTGTGCATCGAGCTGCTCCGCGACGCGGGGGCCGCCCACCCGCGCTGCCACGCGCTCAACTACGTGCGGCCCGAGCGGGCCGAAGGCGGCGCCGTGGTGCTCCGCGACGAGGTGGGCGGCGGCACGTTCGCCGTGCGCCCACAAGTCGTCGTCAACGCCACGGGCGCGTGGGTGGACCTCACCAACGCGGCCCTCGGCGCGCCCACGCGCTTCATGGGCGGCACCAAGGGCTCGCACCTGGTCGTCGCCAACCGCCCGCTCTACGACGCCCTGGGCGACCGCATGGTCTACTACGAGCACACCGACGGCCGCGTGTGCATCGTCTTCCGCTTCCTGGACAAGGTGCTGATGGGCTCGACGGACATTCGGGTGGACGACCCCGACGCGGCCCGCTGCGAGGAGGGCGAGATCGCCTACATGCTCGGCACGCTGCGGCGCGTGTTCCCCGGCATCGAGATCCGCCGCGACGAGATCGCCTACGTCTTCTGCGGCGTGCGGCCGCTGCCGGCCAGCGGCAAGGGCGTCACCGCCATCATCTCGCGCGGCCACAGCCTCCGGGTGCTGGAGCCCGATGCCGCGCGGCCCTTCCCTCTCTACTGCCTCATCGGCGGCAAGTGGACAACGTTCCGCGCCTTCGCCGAGCAGGTGGCCGACCGCCTGCTCGCCCACCTCGGCCGTCCGCGCCAATGCGCCACCGACCGCACGCCCATCGGCGGCGGCCGAGGCTTCCCCGCCACCGACGCCGAGCGCGAGGCGTGGGTCCGCCGTGTCTCAGCGGAACGGAGCGTGTGCCCCGCCCGCGTGGCGATGCTGCTCCACCGCTACGGCACCGACGCCGAGGCCTATCTCGCGGGGGCCGACGCCCGCGCCGAAACTCCGCTGGAGACGCTGCCCGACTACTCGGTGGGCGAGATCGAGCGCATCGCGCGCGACGAGGCGGTGGTGCACCTCACCGACCTCGTGGTGCGCCGCAGCACCATCGCCCTCCGCGGCCGCGCCACGCCCGACGTCCTGCACGAACTCGCCGGAATCCTCGCCCCCGTGCTCGGCTGGGACGTGGCCCGCCAGACCCAGGAAATCCGCCTCGCGCGCGACGAAGTCGCCGTGCCGGATGAGGAATGAGGCGCGTGGGGAGGAACTTCCTGCAAGAAGTTCCTCCCCACACCCCTCCTCAAGAACTCCTGTGCAGCGTCCCGAAAGCCCTGCCCAACACGGGAGTTCTTTGGAGGACGGGTTGCGGGGAAGGCACCTTCCTCGCAAGAAAGGTGCCTTCCCCGACGTGTGCTTCAATAGTTCCGAATGGCGAGTTCTTCAATCCTGCCGCGGCCGGTGGCTTTCGAGCTGATGGCGCGGGCGGCAAGGAGGGTGGTCATCGGGTAGCCGCGATAGAGGCGGCGGATGAGCGGCGTGGCCGAATTGCTCAGGAGCAGGCGGCAGCCCCGGGCATCGAGCGCGCGGAACGCCTCGGCCAGCCGCTCCTGGTCGCGCGCGCGGAACTCGGCGCCCGTGTAGGTCGTGAACGAGGAGGTGGCGCTCAACGGGTCGTAGGGAGCTTGGCCGCTCCGGAAGGGAGGTGCTGGCCGTGATCACTCCTCTGTCAGATCCTGTGGCCGGATGTACGGGACATCCCGGCCAAAGCGGACAGCCCGGGTGTCCGGAGTCCCCCTGAACTCTGTTGGGAAGTGCCAGATATTGAAGCGCGCGTTGGGCATCGTATCGTACCAGAGCGCATCCCACCCGAGCATCATGGCGAGTCGATTGACAAGAAGCCGCTTGCCCTTGCCAAGTAGAGCGGATTCCGTCAGGAACTCGCGATGGCTCGCATTGATGGCTCCAGTCAGCACATCGGCAATCTGGATGCCCGGCATGAGGCGTGAGTCAGATTTCATGACCTGCATGATCTTGGCGCGAGCTCTGACCTTGGCCAACATGTAGTTCGTGACCTTCTCCACCACCTCGTCGTGTTTGGCGTACCTATCGGCGCGCTGGTCGATGTAAACCTCAAACTCGCCCCGGCGCCTCCGCGCCAAGTCCTTCATCAGCAGGGTGTACGTCTTGTAGAACGCCTCCTCCCTGTCCGCCCCAGGGCGGCTCCATAGTCGGTAGTGGCCTTTATGAACCACAATCATGCCGAAGGTCAGATCCGTCTGCTGGATAATGCCCATCCAATCGAGGACGAAGTTGATCGCCCCGTGGCTTGACCCGACTCGAGTCCACTTGAGCTCATGAGCAACTCCGTGTCGCTGTCGGAGGACCTCGAAGGCCAGCACAAAGGCGTTCTGGACTTCCCATGGGACGATGAGCGCACCGATCGCGTAGCATGGGCTTCCCGCTGATGTCCCACTTTCGTCTGCAAATACAAGGAACTTGCTCATGGCTCCTTCCCGCTCGGAGTCCCACTCAGCTGACGCAGATAGCACACGCGCTGTCGGTGCGCCCCCTAGTGACGAGGTAACAAGATGGTAGCGCCAGACTGCCAGAGAATCAAGGAGAGGTGCGCGCTCGCTTGACGGTCCAAGGCGGGGAGGTTAGAATGCCCGCCGTCACGAGGCCAACGACTGCACTGCCCCGAAACGGAGGCCCATCGATCTCTCTTCTCGCAGACAAGGCGATAGCCACGCCATTTCTCAAGTGGGCGGGGGGCAAAGGTAGGCTTATCGAGAAGCTTGAGCCGCTCTTTCCCGGACGCATAGGGCGGTACTTCGAGCCGTTTGTCGGAAGCGGGGCCGTCTTCTTCCATCTCAGGAATCTGGGTCGACTCAAGCGGAACGTGGTTCTCAATGACCTCAACCCCGAGTTGATGAACTGTTACCGGGTGCTCCAGAGCCAGCAAGACGTTGGGGAGTTGGTCGCCCTGTTGCGGGAGTACTCTAGCCGAGCGATGGAGCCCGAATTCTACTACAGACTACGCGCCTTGGACCGCTGTCCTGCCTTCCTGCGAGAGAACACCCCCGTACAGCGCGCCGCGAGAACAATCTTCCTGAATCACACCTGCTACAACGGCCTCTACAGAGTAAACAGCAGTGGGTGGTTCAATGTACCGTATAGCAGGCCGACCCGGCTACCGCATGTGTTCCGTGAGGATAATCTCTGGGCGTGCCATAGCGCCCTACAGTGTGCCAACCTCATGGAGGGCAGCTTCGATGCTTGCCTTGCTGCTGCTCGGCCAGGCGATTTCGTCTACCTGGATCCCCCCTATGATCCCCCGAGCCCAACGTCCTCCTTCACGACCTACAACGGTGGGGGATTTCACGAGAGTGATCAGAGGCACTTAGCAAGTGTTTTCCGGGAGCTTGATAAAATAGGTTGCCAGTTGATGTTGAGCAACTCGGCAACAGCGTTCATAGAGATGCTCTACAAAGGCTTTCGCAAGGAACGAATCGCCGCCTTCCGGGCCATCGGCAGCAGAGCCCACACTAGGAGAATAGTTGAGGAACTGGTGGTCACAAACTACTGACTGGCCACTTCTTCTTGCCGAGCTTGCGCGGTGGGGTTGCCGGTGGGTTCACCGATGGGGTCAGATCTACATTCTACACTTCAATGGGACCGGGAGTTGGCATGCGCCGCAAGAGAGTAGAATGTAGATCTGAACCCATTCTTGCGCCCTGGAGCGCGCGGTGGCAGGCCCACAGGTTCGCCTCGTCGAAGACGTGGGGCGGGCGGCTCCACTTGCCGTGGGGCACGTTGAACTGCCCGCGGCGGTTCAGCCGGTAGAGCCCGTTGTAGCAGGCGTGGTTGAGGAAGATCGTGCGGGCCGCCCGCTCGACCGGGCCGCGCCGCTCGGCGAAGCCCGGCTCGCGGTCCCACGCGCGGAGGCGATAGTAGTAGTCGGCCTCGGAGACGCGGGCGGCGTGTCGGCGGAGCGTCTCGATCAGCTCGGGCAACAGAGCGGCGTCCTGGACCACGCGATAGCAGTTCATCAGCTCGGCGTTGGCGTCGTTGAGGAGGGCGCCGCTCGCGAGCCGGCCGAGGCTGTGCAGGTGGAAGAACATTGCCCCGCCGCCGACGAAGGGCTCGAGGTAGCGCGCGAAGCGCTCGGGCAGCAGCGGCGTCAGTTAGCCCAGAAGCTGCCCCTTTCCGCCCGCCCACTTCAGGAAGGGCGTGGCGGGGGCCGCCGTTCTGGCGGGTTCGAAGAGGCCCTTTGGGGGTCTTCCCATCACGGAAGCTTTCGGACGGTGGAGGTCTGGGGGCGGAGGCCCTTCCGCGAAAGGGCCTCCGCCCCCGATGTCCCGCGTGCGAGTAGGCACGTCCTACTCGAGGCTCTTGTCAATGGCGGCGGCGAGGGTGGTGAGAAGCTTGTGGGCCTCGGGGCTGGAGCCGTAGATGATGAGGCGGCACAAGTAGGGGCCGCGGTGGAAGAGGGCCTCCATCTCGCGCCCCTCCCAGAACGTGCCGGCCAGCCCCGCGCCCAGCGGGTGGCCCTTGCCGTCGTTGCTCTCGTCGAAGAGCGCCCGGGCGTTGGCGGCGGACTTGAATTGGAATAGCTCCACCCGCGCGTCGGTCTTGCCGAGCCTGGTCTCGGCGGAGCCGAGAGTGACGAAGGCGTGTTTGAAGTAGGCCTCGGCCGCGCCGTTCATGTAGTCGAAGAGGCGCGCGCCCGGCCAGTCGGCCACGTTGGCGAAGGCCATGTCGGGCAGCGCGGCGTCGGCGCTCTTGAGAATGGTCACAGGGCTCGCAGGCGGCTTGCCCGTCCAGGGGAGGCAGCCGAGGGCCACGAGCGGCAGGAGAACTAGGAGGGGATGGATGGAGGATTGGATGGGTGGATGGGTGGCAGAGGAAGCCGCCTGTCCATTCATCCATTCACCCACCCATCCATTCATCCCTCGTCGCCTAGTCAATCTTCACCTCGTCAATCTTGATCTTCGCGAGGTCGCCCTGGCCGGCGCCGAGCTTCTGGCATTCGGCCAGGTAGTTGCCCTTGGTGGCGTTGGACTTCACGTAGATGCTGTCGCCCTGCGTCCAGTCGGCGAGCGCGGTGGGGATGAGCTTGGGCTCCTGCTCGTGGAGGAGTTGGCAGCCATAGGCGTCCACGGCCAGGGCATCGGTGCCCACGATGACGGCGTTGGCGGCGACGGGGCGGATGCGCTCGGGCTTGGGGCCGCCCCAGCCGTAGACCATCTCGCCCGCGTCGAGGATGTTGAGCTTCACGGCCTTGCGGTAGACCTCGTGGTAGGCGCCCGCGAGCTTGCCGGGGAACATTTCCCAGCCCTTGATGCGCGCGGGGTGCTGGTCGCTGGCGCCCGCCTTGGGGTCGCGGTCGTTGGTGCAGTGGTGGGCATACATGTGCCACGTGAGGCCGATGCAGTTCTTCACGCAGCCCGTGTAGATGGTGAAGGCGTGGGTCTTGAGGCGGGGGATGTTGAGGAGCACGGCGTCGGGCTCGAAGATTTCCTTGGCCACCCACAGCTCCTTCCAGCCGCCCGTGGTGGGCACCTTGTTCTCGTATTGCTTGGTGGGGAGCCACCAATGGATGAGTTCCTCGAGTTCGGCGCCCGCGGCCTTGATCACCTCGCGCAGCGTCGGGCCGTCGGCGCGCTTGCAGTCGTAGCCGTCCCACTCCTGGCCGATGACCTTCACCGTCTTCGCGCCGTTCTCCTTGCAGGCGCGGATGACGGCGGCGGTCATGGCGGCGGAGGTGTTGGCGTCCTGGAAGCTCTTGTCGGTGCCGTTGATCTTGAGGAGGGCCTTCTTGCCGCTCACCAGCTCCTTGAAGCCGCCGAGCTTGTCGAGGGCGGCTTTGAGGCGGGTGTAGGCCCCTTCGTCGGCGGGCATCTTGGCCGCGCCGCGGGCGACCACGATGCGGGGGTCGGGCGCGGCCAGGCCCGGCCGCGCGGCCAGCGCGGCCACGGCCCCTGCCCCGACTGCCAGGAACTCGCGCCGATTCAGTCCATGGTGCTCGTCCATCGCCGATCTCCTCATCTCTGGACGGTGGGCGAGGCGTCCGTGCCCCGCCACACACGGCGTGGGGACGCGCCGCCCACGAGGGGCCGCCGGCCCCGGGCAGTCTAGCAATCGAGCGGGCGGGTGTCAAGCAATCGGTGTGGCGGGGGGTGCGGGCCGGAATTGTAGGTGGCTGCGGGAGCTCCGAAGGAGCGAAATAGGATAGGAACAAGACCGCCCCGCGGCAGCCCTGACAGGGCGGAATCGAGAGCTTCTATCTCGCCCCTTCAGGGCTGGACTCGTGGAGCCCGCTGAACCCAGGGCGTTGCCCTGGGCTATCCCATGCGAGCCCTTCAGGCTCCAGAGACAATCACCCTGCCTGCAATTCCGGCCCGCGCCGCGGCGTCATCGCCCTCTTGCCTTCCCCGCCCGCCCTTTGGTATACTGCACGGGTCGAAGTGGGCAATAGCTCGCGCAGCACCCGGATCAAGGCCGCGCGCCATGGCCAACCCGGCTGCTGGACCACCGATGAGCCCTGCGCCCGGGGCTCGGATCGTGAGCGGCACGTCCCGCGTCCCATCGGCCCCCTGGCGGCGCGTTCGTAGCGTGGCCTTCTGGGGCCTTTGATCTGACTCGGACCAGCCGGCTGGCCGCGCACGCCTGCACGCGGAACCGATCTGTCGAGGCACGCTTCAAAGGCTTGGCGACCCATGACGCGCAACGCCCTCCTGCCAGCACGCTCAGACCCCCAGCGCATCACTTCGCCCGCGCGAGCGCGAGGGTGGCCCCCAGAACCCCAGCACCCTCTCGCAATCCTAAGCCCTGATTCTCCAATGTTTTGCGAAGGGGGCCTATCAGGAACGCTTCTTTCATGGCCCGTTTTCGCGTCGCGCTCGCAAACCGCGACGCAAACTGCCCAGCCCCAAGCCTTTGAGGTGGGCACTGTTTCCACGTCCTCATGGGCGTGGCCCCATTGAAGCTCGGGCGCTGTAGGGGACCGTGTGGGCCTCATTCGGGGTTTCCACGTCCTCATGGGCGTGGCCCCATTGAAGCCGCTCGCGGCAGATGCTGATGTGCTGGCAATCATCGCAGTTTCCACGTCCTCATGGGCGTGGCCCCATTGAAGCCTTGTGCTTGGCCTCAAAAAAGCCGCAGAGGAAGCCGGTTTCCACGTCCTCATGGGCGTGGCCCCATTGAAGCAGTAACTGGACTTTGCACAGCCGGGAGACGATTGGAGTTTCCACGTCCTCATGGGCGTGGCCCCATTGAAGCCCACAGTGACGCTTCCGTTTAGCAGGTAGTGCCCTTCGTTTCCACGTCCTCATGGGCGTGGCCCCATTGAAGCGGCGCGAAACGTGTCCAGCATGGTGAGGCTGACCCACGTTTCCACGTCCTCATGGGCGTGGCCCCATTGAAGCTCGTGTCTCCTATGATGACGAACATACCGCACTACCGTTTCCACGTCCTCATGGGCGTGGCCCCATTGAAGCGTGATTCCTGGCGGGAGTGAAGAGAGAACGAGCATGCGTTTCCACGTCCTCATGGGCGTGGCCCCATTGAAGCGCACTCCAGGTAACAGTGGCTTGTGCGATACTCGTTGTTTCCACGTCCTCATGGGCGTGGCCCCATTGAAGCGGCATCGGCCAATCCATCCGCGGCGCCCTCAGCGCGAGTTTCCACGTCCTCATGGGCGTGGCCCCATTGAAGCTGGATGCCACGGGTTCGGACGATCCCGGCGACTTCCCCGTTTCCACGTCCTCATGGGCGTGGCCCCATTGAAGCACATTCACCGTGTCCACCACAGCCGTCTTCATCAGGTTTCCACGTCCTCATGGGCGTGGCCCCATTGAAGCATTCTCGTTGCTCCTACAATGAGTAGAACATACCACAGTTTCCACGTCCTCATGGGCGTGGCCCCATTGAAGCTCACCGTCAGGTGTGTGTCGCCAACGTCGGCCTTTCGCGTTTCCACGTCCTCATGGGCGTGGCCCCATTGAAGCAGATCATCGTCAAACAGCACGTCGCCATCGCGCAGCAGTTTCCACGTCCTCATGGGCGTGGCCCCATTGAAGCACATGTCGCCGAGGTAGCCCCTGCCGGCCAGGATGTCGCGTTTCCACGTCCTCATGGGCGTGGCCCCATTGAAGCACACGGGCGACGCGGCCCCGCCCTCCCAGGGCCGCAGTTTCCACGTCCTCATGGGCGTGGCCCCATTGAAGCCGCCGCACGTCCCCGTTGGAGTAGACGCGAGGGGAGGAGAGAATGGCCACGGGAGCGTGCGGAGACTCGCCCTCACGCGGAGCGTACGGCGAGAGAGGCGGCGGAGGCGGGCCGTCGCCCTCGCGCATCCACCTTCCGCGGGTCGGCAAACCAGCGGTGCCTGGCGCGGCGGACGGGCACGGAATGGACACGATGGAGCACTGTGAAGACGTAAACCGTGTGATAACAGGCCGTTATGAGTGGCGAGGCCGCCTCGCGGGGCGAGGGGAAATGTCGCTGGAGCGGTGCGGCCCCAAGGCGCGCGTCCATACTTGCTCAACTTTGAGGGGGAGAGGGTGAGCAAGTATGGACGGAAGGAGGAGAATGGGCGATTCTCGTTGTTCCGGCCATACCGGCCGTGTCCGGACGATGAGCAAGTATGGGCGCAGGGCAGGGAACTGGCGATTGGACGCGGTTGGGGGCGGGTCGCAGCCCGGAGTTCCTGGGGCAGCACCGGGCAGGGCGCGGCGGGCGGCCGCCCGCGGGCGTCCGCTCGCGAGCCGGTGGCCCGGGCGGCTGTCAGCTTGGCAGGCGGCCGCCGGGGCGTTGGGGGGGCGCTGCCAATGTGGCAGGGGACGCCGGGCCACGGGCCGTCTCGACGGCGTTGCGTAAGAGCCTGTGGAATCGGGATTTGAGGCCGAGAGCCGCCGGAGCCATTGGAGAAGGGCACGGTTTTTGCTCTGTGGAAACGCTGGTCGCAGGGAAATGGTGAGGCGCGTGGCGGATTGGGCCGCCCCGCTCGCTGCGAGGTTCCGTCAGAGGACGAGAAAGGAGTGAGGCAAGGATGGCAACGAAGCTGATCCCGCTGGGCGACCGTCTTCTCGTGGAGCGGCTGGAGGCGGAGGAGCGGACGGCAGGCGGCATCGTGTTGCCCGATACGGCGAAGGAGAAGCCGATTCAGGGCAAGGTGATCGCGGTCGGCGAAGGCCGCCGCACGGAGGACGGCAAGCTCATCCCGATGCAGGTGAAGAAGGGCGACACCATCCTCTTCGGCAAGTACTCGGGCACCGAGGTCAAGCTCGACGGCAACGAGTACCTCATCATGAAGGAAGACGACGTCCTGGGCATCGTCCAGGGCTGATCCGCCGGGCGTCCGGCCATCCGACAGGCATTTTCGGAGGAAGAGACAGCGATGCCAGCCAAGCAACTTGCATTCGACCAGGAAGCGCGCGAGGGCATTCGCCGGGGCGTGAAGATCCTGGCGCGTGCCGTGAAGGTCACGCTCGGCCCCCGGGGGCGCAACGTCATCCTCGAGAAGAGCTGGGGCGCGCCCACCGTCACGAAGGACGGCGTGACGGTCGCGAAAGAGATTGACCTGAAGGACAAGTACGAGAACATGGGCGCCCGCCTCGTCCGCGAGGTCGCGTCCAAGACGTCCGACACGGCCGGCGACGGCACCACGACGGCCACGGTGCTGGCCGAGGCCATCTTCGAGGAGGGCCTCAAGAACGTCACCGCCGGCGCCAACGCCATGCTCCTCAAGCGCGGCATTGACAAGGCGGTCGAAACTGTCGTCGAGCGCCTCAAGAAGATGTCCATCCCCGTCAAGGGCAAGAAGGAGATCGCCCAGGTCGGCTGCATCGCGGCCAACAACGACTCCGAGATCGGCACGATGATCGCCGACGCCATGGAAAAGGTCGGCAAGGACGGCGTGATCACGGTCGAGGAAGGCAAGACGATGGAGACCGCGGTCGAGTGGGTCGAAGGCATGCAGTTCGACCGCGGCTACCAGAGCCCATACTTCGTCACCGACCCCGACTCGATGGAGGCGGTGCTCGAGGACCCCTACATTCTGGTGCACGAGAAGAAGATCTCCAGCGTCCAGAAGCTCATCCCGCTCCTCGAGAAGGTGGCCCGCAGCGGCAAGCCGCTCGTGATCATCTGCGAAGAGGTCGAGGGCGAGGCTCTGGCCACGCTGGTCGTCAACAAGCTCCGCGGCACCCTCAAGTGCGCCTGCGCCAAGGCCCCCGGCTACGGCGACCGCCGCAAGGCCATGCTCCAGGACATCGCCATCCTGACCGGCGGCAAGGCCTTCTTCGAGGACCTCGGCATCGAGCTCGACAAGATCGAGCTGGGCGACCTGGGCCGCGCCAAGAAGGTCGTCATGGATAAGGACAACACGACGATCATCGAGGGCGCCGGCTCGTCGGACGCCATCCAGGGCCGCATCAAGCAGATCAAGCACGAGATCGAGATCACCACGAGCGACTACGACCGCGAGAAGCTCCAGGAGCGCCTGGCCAAGCTGGCCGGCGGCGTGGCCCAGATCAACGTGGGCGCCGCCACCGAGGTCGAGATGAAGGAGAAGAAGGCCCGCGTCGAAGACGCCCTGCACGCCACCCGCGCAGCCGTCGAGGAAGGCATCCTGCCCGGCGGCGGCGTGGCCCTGTGCCGCGCCATTGACGCCCTCGACTCCCTCAAGCTCAAGGGCGACGAGGCCATCGGCGCCGACATCGTGCGCCGCGCCCTCACCGCGCCCCTCAAGCAGATCGCCGACAACGCCGGCCTCGACGGCGCCGTCGTGCTCGAGAAGACTCGCGACATGAAGCCCACCGAGGGCTACGACGCCCTGGCCGACAAGTACTGCGACCTGATCGAGGCCGGCATCATTGACCCCACCAAGGTCGTGCGTTGCGCGCTCCAGAACGCCGCGAGCGTCGCCGGCCTGCTCTTGACCACCGACTGCCTGGTCGCCGAGATTCCCGAGAAGAAGCCGGCCCCCGGCGGCCCCGGCGGCCCGGGCGGCGAGTACGGCGGCGGCGACTTCTAAGCGAGGAGGCCCTGCACCATGCCGACCTACGACTACCGGTGCCTCGAGTGCAACAAGAAGTTCCAGGTCACCATGACCTGGGCCGAATTCGACCAGCGCAAGCCCAAGTGTCCCAAGTGCGGCAAACGCAAGGTCGAGCAGGTCTATGGCGAGATGCTCGTCAAGACCAGCAAGAAGTCGTAGGCATCTCCCGTCCCACCGCCCGCCGGCGTCCCGCACCCGCGGGGCGCCGGCGGGCCCATGTCGGCTCTCCCCCGTCGCCCGAACGCCCCATCCATTCACGTCCCCCGTCGGCCATTGACAGGGCGATCGGCCCCCGCTAGAATCAGCGCAGGCGGCAGGAGACCGGCGTGAGCGGATTCGAGGAACTGGCGGAGCGGCTGGCCCACGCGCCCGAGGCGCGCGCGCGGCTCGAGGCGGCCGAGGCGCTCGCCGAGCTCGACGACCCGCGCGTGGCGCCCGCTCTGGCGCGCGCCCTGGCCGACGCCGACGCCGCGGTGCGGGCGCGCGCGGAGGCGCTCCTCAGCGGCTTCTGCCGCCGCGACCGCGGGGGCCCGCTCGCCGCCTTGCTCGAGGAGGCCGAGCGGGTGGCCGCCGCCCTGGCCGCCGAGGCCCAGCGCCTGCGCGGCGAGGCCCCCGCCCAGGCGCCCCGCCCGGAACGCCCCCCCAGACCCGCAGAACCGCTCGAGCCGCCCGAGGGCTTCGACGGCCCGTGCGCGCTCGTGCGGCTGACGGGCGACGCGCTGAACCTGCGACGGGTGGCCCGCCTCGTCGCCTCGGCCGTGGGCCTGCCCTCCTTCGAGATCACGCGCGGGGTGCAGATGACCAAGGGCTTCCTCGCGCGCGACGTGCCCGCCGACACGGCCCGCCGCCTCGTGGCGCGCCTCGCCGAGGCCGGCGTCACGGCCGGCGCGGTGCCCATGCGCGCCCTGCCCGAGCCCCTCAAGCCGCTGCGTCTGCGCAACCCGAACTTCGCGCCCGACGGCCTGCGCGGCCAGCTCCTCCCCAGCGGCGACGAGAGCGCGCCCTGGCCCACCGTGGAGCTGGTGGTGGCGGCCCGCGTGGAGCTGGACCTCGAGCCCGACGCCCTGGAGGAGAGCTGGTCGCCGCTGAGCCGCCCGCTCCGCCCGCGCGCCCAGAGCCGCACCGAGCAGGAGCCCGTCTACGACTACGTCATCGAGGTCTTCGCCGGCGCCCCCCCGCGTCGGCTGCGCCTGCTGACCTACGAGCTGGACTTCCACGCGATGCAGCGCCGGCCCGCGCGCTTCAGCCGCGTGGCGCGCCTGGCGCGCGAGATCGTCCGCTTCGCCCCTCGGCCGCGCCTGGCCGCCGGCGTGCGCCGCCTGGCCGACCACGAGGAGGAGAACTGGCACGACCTTACCTTCACCTCGCCCATCGGCTACGAGGACTATGTCACCTGGCAGCGCCTCCTCCTCACCCTCGGCCTGCCCTTGCCCACCTGAAGCGGCGCGGCGGCCGGGGCTGCTGCTCGCGCTCGAGCCGTTCTGGCGCCTGGCCTTCCCCGAGTCCTGCGTCGCGTGCGGCGTGCCGCTGGAGCGCCCGCGCCGCCACTTCTGCGCCGCGTGCCATCGAGCTCTCCCGTGGGTCGGCGAGCACGCCTGCCCGCGCTGCGGCGACGCAGTGGGCTCCCACGCGCGCACCGCGGCCGGGTGCGCCGCCTGCCGGAACCGGCATCTCGCCTTCGCGCGCGCCGTGGCCCCGCTGCGCTATGAGGGCAAGGCTCGTGAGCTGATCCTGAAGTTCAAGCTCGGCCGCAGGGCCTCGCTCGCCCATGCCCTGGGCGCGCTGCTCGGCGACTTCCTGGCCGAGAGCGGCCTGAGCCGCGCGGTGGACCTCGTGGCGCCCGTGCCGCTGCACTGGCGGCGGCGGCTGAGCCGCGGCTTCAACCAGGCCATGCTGCTGGCCTGCGAACTGGCCATCCGCTTCGACCTCCGGCTCGCGCCGCGCCTGCTCGTGCGGCGAAGGGCCACCGAGACTCAGACCGCCCTCTCGGGCCTGCGCCGCGGGGCCAACGTGCGCGGGGCCTTCGCCCTTCGCGCGCCATGGCGGCGGGGCGTGCTCGGCCGGCGCGTGCTCGTGGTGGACGACGTGTTCACCACGGGGGCCACGGCCCACGAATGCGCGCGGGTGCTGCGCGCGGGCGGAGCGGCCGAGGTCCTCGTGGCCACCGTGGCGCACACGCACCGCTCGTCGGGCTGAGAGTCAGCCCTCCAGCGCGCGGCGCAGGATGCCCTGGTGCTGGGCCAGGAGGGCCGCCGCCTCGTCGCGGGCGAGGCCGCGCCGGGCCATCAGAATGGCCACCTTGAGCCCGCCGCCTGCCTCGGCGAGCACGCGGCGGGCCGCCGCGTCGTCGAGCCCGCACAACTGCCGCAGGATGCGCACCGACCGCACGCGCAGTTTCTCGTTCGTGGCCCGCAGGTCCACCATCAGGTTGCCGTAGCACTTGCCCAGGCGCACCATCGCGGCCGTGGTGAGGGTGTTGAGTGCCAGCTTCGTGGCCGTGCCGGCCTTCAGGCGCGTCGAGCCCGTGAGAACCTCGGGCCCCACGTCGAGCGCGATCACCACGTCGGCGCCCGGCATCGGGTCCAGGCGGGGGTTGCAGGTGATGAACAGCGTGCGCGCGCCCAGGCCGGCGGCGAAGGCGAGGCCCGCGCGCACGAAGGGCGTGAGGCCGCAGGCCGCAATGCCGGCCAGCACGTCGGCCGGCCCGAACCCGCGCTCGCGCAGCGCGGCCGCCGCGTCCGCCGCGCGATCCTCGGCACCCTCGACGGCCCGCACCAGCGCCTCCCGGCCCCCCGCGATCACGGCCTGCACCTGCTCGGGGTCAGTGCCGAACGTGGGCGGGCACTCGGCCGCGTCGAGCGTGCCCAGGCGCCCGCTGGTGCCGGCCCCGAGGTAGAAGAGCCGCCCGCCGGCGCGGAATGCTGCGACCACGATCTCGACCGCTTGGGCGATCGCCTCGCGCGCGGCGTGCACCGCCGCCGGAACCAGATGGTCCTGCGCGTTCATCAGGTCCACGATCTCCAGCGCGCTCATCTCGTCGAGCCGTTCGCTGGCGGGGTTGCGCTGCTCGGTCGCCGCCTGGTCGAGGGGGTGGCCATTCATAGGGCGTTCCTATCTCCCCGGCACGATCTTGCCCAGCACCACGGGGCGGGCCGCGCCGGTGGCGCTCGGCAGATTGCCGGGGCGGCCGGCCATCGTCTCGTGGGCCAGGATGGCGAAGGCCATCGCCTCCTTCGCATCGGCGGGAATGCCGAAGTCGTCCGACAGGCGCACCGGCACAGGCGCGAAGGTCTCGGCCAGCCGCCGCATCAGCGTGCGATTGTGGCACCCGCCGCCGCTGGCGATCACCTCGTCCACCCGCCCGCGCGGGGCCACGAAGCGCCGGTGCGCGTCGGCGATGCTCGCTGCCGTGAAGGCTGTGACCGTGGCCAGCAGATCCTCGGGCGCCAGGCCGCCCGCGCGCAGCAGGCGCTCGGCGAACGGCACGCCGAACGTTTCGCGGCCCGTGGACTTCGGCGGTTCTCGCCGCAGGTAGGGGTGGCGCAAGAGCCTGCGGAGAAGCGGTTGCGACACGGCGCCCCGCGCGGCCAGGGCCCCGTCGCGGTCGAAGGTGCGGCGGCCGCGCGTGAGCAGGCCCACGAGCGCATCGAGCAGCATGTTGCCCGGCCCGGTGTCGAAGGCCAGCACGTCGCTGGGCCGGCAGGCGGGAGGCAGGTGCGTGAAGTTGGCGATGCCGCCGATGTTCAGCACCAGCCGGCCCCGCGTGCGATGCCGCAGGAGCAGATAGTCCACATAGGGCACCAGCGGCGCGCCCTGGCCGCCGGCCGCCACGTCGCGCGGCCGGAAGTCGGCCACCGTCGTCACCCCCGTGCGCTCGGCGATCACCGCCGGCTCGCCGATCTGGAGCGTCGAGGGGGGCGACGCGGCGGGCAGGTGGTGAATCGTCTGCCCGTGCGAGCCGATCAGCGCCACGCGGCCGAGCGCCACCCGCGCCCTCCGGGCGATGCGCACCGCCGCCTCGGCGAACCGCTCGCCCAGCACGAAGTTCGCCCGGCACACGAGGTCCACCGTGCCCGTCGGCGGGGCCGAGGCGGCCGCCACCAGCCGCCGCACGGCGGGCGGGTAGGGATACGTCTCGAAGGCCCGCAGCTCGGCCCGTGTGGCCAGGCCCGCGCCGCGCACCGCCACCAGCGCCGCCGCGATGCCGTCGTACGACGTGCCCGACATCAGGCCGATCACCAGCTCTGGCTTCTGCCGCAAGGCCGTCTCCGTGGCGTCTCCCGCGCCGAGCCGGATTATAGCCGCCCCGGCCCGCGTCCGCAACTTGAAGCCGCATCGCCCAAACACCGCCGGAGCATCACCCCCGCTTGGAGTCCCGCCTTCAGGCGGCCCTCAGCGGCTGGCGCGGCTCGCCCCAGGGCAGCAGACCGCCTGAAGGCGGAACTCCCAGCGAGTTCGCCCAGTGGGCAACCGGCGCTTGATGAGGGGCGGCCAAGATGCTAGGGTCTGTGCGGAAATCCACGCGGGACTGCGACGCCGCGCCTTGCATCCGCCCCCGCTGACGGTGGAGAGCGGGAAGCGCCGATGTTGCACCACCTCGAATCCCTCGCCGGCCTCCACGGCCTGGTCCATGCCGTCTCCACACGGGCCGGCGGCGTGAGCCGCGGGCCATTCGAGAGCCTCAACCTGGGCCTCCACGTGGGCGACGACCCCCGCGCCGTGCTCGAAAACCGCCGCCGCGTCTGCGCCGCCCTGGGCGTGGACCTCGACTCGGTGGTCGCCGGCGCCCAGGTGCTCGGCAACGCCGTGGCCTGGGCCACCGAGGTCCATCGCGGCCGGGGCGCGCGCGACCTCGCCGCCGCCCTGCCCGACACCGATGCGCTGATCACCGACACGCCCGGCCTCGTGCTCGCGGCCTTTTCGGCCGACTGCCCGCTCGTGGCCCTGGCCGACCCTGCCCGGCGCGCCATCGGCCTCGCCCACGCCAGCCGGCGCGGCACCCTGGGCGGCATCGCCCGGCGCACGGTGCAGGCCCTGGAGCGCCTCTTCGGCTGCCGGCCCGCCGACCTCGTGGCCGCCGTGGCGCCCTCCATCGGCCCATGCTGCTACGAGGTGGGCGACGACGTGGCCGCCGAGGCCCGCGCCGCGCTGCCCGGGGGCGACCGCTTCCTCGCCCGCCGCCACGGCCGGTGGCACCTGGACCTCTGGGCCGCCAACGCGGCCCAGCTCGCCCAGGCCGGCCTCGATCCCTGCCGCATCGAGACGCCGCGCCTGTGCACCCGCTGCCACCCCGACCTTTTTTTCTCCCATCGCGCCTCCGGCGGCACCACCGGGCGCTTCGCCGTCCTCCTCGCCCTGCGCTGACGGCGCGAGGCTGGCATTCGAGCGGAGCCTCCCGCGGGTTTCAAACCCGCGGGAGGTTGAAGGCACGGGCTGAAGCCCGCACAGTGAACCCGGCCCGCTATCGGAGCGCTGCTCGACAGCGGAAGGCGTGCGGCGGGCCAGGGGCAGGCATTCTTTTACATCGTTTTACAAATGCCTGACAACCCACGCGGCTGGCCGGGTACGATGTACGTGGCATACGAACCCACGAGGAGGCGCCATGTGCCGGACCCTCTCCGCCCTGCTCGCCCTTGCCGCCCTCGCCGTCGCCCGGGGCGGCGACGACGCGGCCGCGCCGCCCCGGCTCGAGCCCGAGAAGCTCACCGAGCTGCTCGACCAGCTCGACTCGCCCGAGGCCCCGCGCCGCTCGGCCGCTGCCGAGGCCCTCGGCAAGGCCAAGGCCGCCGCCGCCATCCCCAAACTCTACGCCATGCTCGACGACCCCGACGATGACGCCCAATGGAAGGCCACCGTCGCCCTCGGCGCCCTCGGCGAGCCGGCCATCCCCCGCCTCATTGACGGCCTGAACCTCGAGAAGGAACGCCCCCGCTGGAAGGCCGAGACCGCCCTCAAGATGATGGGCAAGGCCGCCGTGCCCGGCCTCGTCGAGGCCCTCCGAGACCGCCGCGGCCGCGTGCGCCAGAGTGCCGCCTACCTCCTCGGCGAAATCGCCGACCCCGCCGCCATCGAGCCCCTTGCCGCCTCCATGGCCGACAAGGACGAAGACACCCGCTGGAAGGCCGCCACCTCGCTCACCAAGTTCGGCAACCAGGCCACCCGCGCCGTCCTCGAACAGCTCCAGAGCGAATCCATCGAGTGCCGCCGCTGCGCCGCCTGGGTCTTCCAGAACACCCTCGACCCCGACGCCGTGCCCAGCCTCCTCGCGGCCCTCCGCGACGCCGACGAGCAGGTGCGCTGGAAGGCCGCCATCGCCCTCCAGAAGATGGGCCCCGCCGCCAGCGACCGCCTCTTCGCCGTCCTGCGCACCAGCGGCCGCGCCGACGAGAAGAAGCTCATCGCCTGGGTCCTCGAAGGCGTGGCCGACCCGCGTGTCGCCGCCCAGTTCCGCGAGTTCCAGGCCCGCCAGGCCGTCCAAGAGCCCCAGGCCCCCCCGCGGCCGCGGCCCGCCGTCCTCCCCAAGAGCGTCGCACTCACCCTCGAGTCCGCGCCCGACAAGGCCACTGTCTTCATAGACGACAAGTACGTGGGCCTCACGCCCCTCACCGTGCCCGACCTCGTGCCCGGCCACCACTTCGTCAAGCTCACCAAGCGCGACCACCTGCCCTGGACCAAGCTCGTCGAGCTCCTCTACCCCGAGGAGAAGCTCGAGGCCCGGCTCGCCCTCAAGCCCAAGGGCACCCTCCTCATCACTTCCGAGCCCGCCCAGGCCGACGTCTATATTGATGGCGAGTACGAGGGCAAGACCCCGCTCGAGAAGAAGAACCTCGACGCCAACCCCTACTCCGTCCGCGTCGAGAAAGAGCAGTTCCTCCCCTGGGAAGGCGAGATCGAGGTCCGTGCCGGCGAGCAGGCACGGGCCCAGGCCACCCTCAAGAGCAAAGTCGAGGGCTGGTACCGCGAGCGGCTCCGGGAGAACCCCAACGACGTCTCGGCCCACACCGAACTGGCCCACTACTGCCTCGTGCGGGGCGAGCTGGACAAGGCGGTGGCCGCCCTCGCCGCCGGCGTGGAGGTGATGGCCCACGGCGCCGACACCAGCAGCTACGGCGGCCGCCTCGCGCAGGAGATCGCCAAGGTCTGGGGCCAGGCCTTCCAGTTCGGCGGCGGTCTCCAGCTCGACGCCGTCCGCAATGCCCTTCACGCCGCCCTGCACGGCGTCTGGCAGCGAAACAAGGAGAGCAAGCCCCTCCAGCGCTTCCTTGCCGAACTCCGCCAGAGCGTGCCCGCCGACTTCACCCAGCCCCCCCGCTAGGAGCCTGTCCAAGAATCCCCGTGGGCTGCGTTGCCGGCGCCAGCGGGGCGGATGCAAGGCGCGGCTCCGCAGGCGATGCTACGGAGCGCATCGCTGGGGAGACGCAACGCGGCAGACGCCCCGCTGCCGCCGCAACCCGAAGGGACGCTGCGACTTCTGGCCGCAGGCGTTGTCGCACGTCGTCAGCGATGCGCTCCGTTGCATCGCCTCCTCCGTGCTCCTAGCCTGCGGCCAGAATCGCGGGCGTCGCAGCCCCACGCGGATTCTTGGACAGGCTCCTAGTCCCGCCCCGAGCCGAACCCCCCTCCAGCCCCACGCGGCTTCTCGTCCTTCGTGCGTGCCGAACGATCGGGGCGGGGCCATCGGGTGTGGGCCATTTCTGTAGGTAGCTTCTGCTGCGGATTCTCGTAGCGACAAGCGTCCCGCTTGTCGAACGAATGAAGAGAGCCGCAAGCGGGACGCCCGCGGCTACCTCTGCCGCGGGCCTTCCCCTGTTGTTCCGGGGATTCTCGCATCAGAGACCACCTACAATTCCGGCCCGCACCCGGGGCCATCATTCGGCTTGACACCATGCGGCGCGCTCTGTGATAATAGGAAGAGACAGCCGCCGCAGCCGCGGCCGGCTGAGAAAGGACGCCCGAATGGCCAAGATGCTTATCACGTACCACTCTCGCGGTGGGAACACGAAGAAGATGGCGGAGTTGATCCAGGCCGGCGCTCAGGCCCTGAATGGCCTGGAGGTGGACCTCAAGCCGATCACCTGCGTGACGGCGAACGAGTTGAACGGCTACGATGCTGTGGTGATCGGCTCGCCGACTTACTACGGCCTGCCCGCCTCGGAGGTCAAGAAGCTGCTCGACGAGAGCGTGGCCCTGCACGGCCAGCTCGAGGGCAAGGTGGGCGGGGCCTTCGCGTCGTCGGCGAACGTCGGCGGCGGCAACGAGACCACGATCCTGGCGATCCTCCAGGCCCTGCTCATCCACGGCATGGTCGTGCCCGGGGTGCCCGCGGGCGACCACTATGGGCCGGTGGCCATCGGCTCGCCCGACCGTCGCGCCAGCGCCCAGTGCAGGGAGTATGGCAAGCGCCTGGCCACGCTGACCAAGAGGCTTCATGGCTAGGACCGGCATTCCTCACGCCTCGCTCTGGCGGGCCGCCGCGGCCGCGGCGCTCCTGGCGCTCGCGCCGCTGTTTCCCGGTTGCTCGTGCGTGCCACGGCCCCGCGAGGACGCCCGCTTCCGCGAGGGGATGCGCCTGTTCCTCGTCGGCCAGTACGGGCCGGCGGCGCCGCTGCTGCGCGACTTCGTGCGCGAGCAGCCCTCGAGCCCGCGGGCCGCCGAGGCCCACTACGCGCTGGGCGGCATCGCGCTTCATCAAGGGCAGGCCCACGAGGCCCAGGCGCGCTTCCGCGAGTGCCTGCGCTCGGCGCCCGCCCCGAACCTGGCGGCCGGAGCGGCCGTGGGGCTGGCCCGCTGCCACTTCCAGAGCGGCGCCTACGCCGAATGCCAGGCCGCCTGCCTGGACATCCTGCGAAAGGACCCCGCGACGCCGCGCGCCGACGAGGTGCTCTTCCTGCTCGGCGAGGCCTGCGAGCGGCTGGGCCGGGGCACGGAGGCGCGAGGCTACTTCCGCCGCGTGGCCGACGAGTTCCGCTCCAGCCCCTGGGCCGCGCGGGCCGAGGCCCGCCTCGGCGGCGCGAGCGCGGCGCTGCCGCCGGCGAGCCCCAGCGGCAGCTTCTACGTTCAGGTGGCCGCGCTGAGCTCCTCGGCCAGCGCCGCCGAGCACGCGCGCCTGCTGGCCGAGCGCGGCTACCCGGCCGCCGTCTCCACCGCCCCCTCGCGCTCGGGCGACCTGTTCGTCGTCCGCGCCGGCCCCTATGCCTCGCGGGCCGACGCCGAGCGCGTGGCCGCGAAGCTCAAGGCCGAAGGCTTCGACGTGCTCGTCAAGCCCTGAGGCCGCCCGCGGTTGACTTCGCCCCAGGCGGGCGGTATATTGCTCCGGGCCGGACGAGACGGGGCGGACCTTCGGTCCCCCCTCGAGGAGTCAGTGGCCGTGGTGGTGATGATTGACAACTATGACTCCTTCACCTACAACGTCGTGCAGTGCATCGGCAGCATGGGCGCGGTGGTGGAGGTGTTCCGCAACGACAAGGTCACGCTCGACGAGATCGAGCGGCGGCGGCCCACCCACATCATCATCTCGCCCGGGCCCTGCACGCCGCGCGAGGCGGGCATCTCGAACGACGTGATCCTGCACTTCGCCGGCCGGGTGCCGCTGCTGGGCGTGTGCCTGGGCCACCAGTGCATCGGCCACGCCTTCGGCGGCGACGTGGTGCGCGCCGGCCGCCTGATGCACGGCAAGACCTCGATGATCCACCACGACGGCCAGGGGGTTTTCCAGGGCCTGGCCAACCCCTTCGAGGCCACACGCTACCACTCGCTGGTCGTGCGCGAGGACACGCTGCCCGCGTGCCTGGTCGCCACCGCCCACACCGCGGAGGGCGAACTCATGGGCCTCCGCCACCGCGAGTTCCCGCTCGAGGGCGTGCAGTTCCACCCCGAGTCGTTTCTGACCACCGAGGGGCCGAAGCTGCTGCGGAATTTCCTGGCGATGTGACGCATCCTGGCAGGAGGATCGGATGGCCCACTTCGCGGACCGGCTCGCCGAGGCGGTGGAGGCCAAGGGCAACCCGTGCTGTGTGGGGCTGGACCCGCTGCTGGAGGCCATCCCGGCGCCGCTGCGCGAGGAGGCGGCCGGCGCGCCCCCGCTCACCTGCGAGGCGGCGGCCAACGTGCTCCGGGCCTTCTCCTGCGCCACGATTGACATCGTGGCGCCCAAGGTGCCCGCCGTGAAGGTCCAGGCCGCCTTCTACGAGCGCTTCGGGCCGCCCGGCTACCAGGCTTATGTGGACACGGTGGCCCACGCCAAGCGCCGGGGGCTGATCGTCATCGCTGACGTCAAGCGCGGCGACATCGGGTCCACCTCCGCCGCCTACGCGGAGGCCCACCTGGGCGGCACGACGGTGGACGGCGCGGAGCTCTTCGACCTGGGCGCCGACGCCTGCACGATCAACCCCTACTTCGGCGAGGACGGCATCGAGCCGTTCGTGCGCCAGGCCGTGCGCCGCGACCGCGGGGTGTTCGTGCTCGTGCGCACCACCAACCCCGGCGCCGACCGCATCCAGAACCTCTCGTGCAAGGGCGTGCCCTTCTTCATGCGCATCGGCGCGCTCGTGCACGAGTGGGGCCGCCAGCACGTGGGCCGCTCGGGCTACAGTTGCGTCGGCGCCGTCGTCGCCGGCACGCAGCCCATAGACGCCGAGAAGCTCCGCCGCCTGATGCCCCAGGCCTACTTCCTCGTGCCCGGCTTCGGCGCGCAGGGGGCCGGGCCGGCCGAAGTCGTCCGCGCCTTCGACGCCCGGGGCCGCGGCGCCATCGTGAGCGCGTCGCGCAGCGTGCTCTTCGCCCACTCCCGCGCGCCCTACGACCGCCAGTTCGGGCCCACGCACTGGCGCGAGGCGGTGGCCCTGGCCACCGACGCGATGATCGCCCAGGTGCGCACGGCGATCGGCTAGCCCGACGGGATGCCTGAGACCTCCGATGCGAGCCCCGCGCCCTGCTCTCCTCCTTGCGGCCTCGCTGATGTCCGCGATCGCCTCCGCGGCCGCGCCGCCGCCCCGCGAGCCCCAGGCCCCCTACACCCGGGCCATGGACACCATCGAGATCACTGCGCCCGAGGCGCCCGTGACGCTGGCCGGCACCGTGCTCGGCACGGTGAAGAGGGGCCAGTGGTTCGGCGTGCGCGAGCGCAAGGAGGACCTGCTGGCCATCCAGTTCTTCGGCGGCCGCAACCTGCGCCAGGGCTGGGTGCGCGCCGCCGACGCCCGCGTGCTGGCCGACGGCGATGTGGACCTGGCCGCCCAAGCCCTGGAGCTGGCGCGCGAGTTCGACCCCGCGGTGGACGTGAAGGCCCTGCGCGCCGAGGTGGACGCCCTGGCGGCCCGCGTGGCCCGGGCCGCGGCCGAGGGCGCCGCGCCGCGCGACAAGGCCCTCCGCATCAGCCTCCAGCTCTTCGGCACCGAGGGCTTCCGCTACGACGTGACGCCCCGCACCCTCGACCGCGTGCTCCGCGAGCGCCGCGGCAACTGCCTCGGCCTCTCGCTCCTCTACCTGTGCGCCGCCGAGAAGCTCGGCATGGCCTTCCACATGCTCCCCTTCCCCGGCCACGCCCTCATCCGCTACGACGACGGCCAGGAGCAGTTCAACGTCGAGCCCAGCATGGGCGGCATGGTCTTCCGCGACGAGGCCTACATGCTGCGCCGCTACGGCCAGCCGCAGGGCATCGGCTGGACCCTCCTCTCGAAGCCCCAGACGATGACCATGCTGCTCGCCGACGTGGGCGGCATGCTCGGCGACCACAAGCGCACGGCCGAGGCCACCCGCTGCTTCACGCGCGCCATCGAGGTCAACCCCCGCTACGAAGGCGCCTACTACAACTGGGGCACCGCGCTCGCCGCCCAGGGCCAGCACGCCCTCGCCTGCGACAAGTTCGCCCGAGCCACCCAGCTCCGCCCCGGGTTTCTGGACGCCTACAACAACTGGGGCACCTCGCTCGTCCAGCTCGGCGAGCTGCGCTGGGCCTGCGACAAGTTCGCCGCCGCGGCCCGGCTCGACCCCACGTCGCCCACGCCCCTCTACAACTGGGGCATGACTCTGCTCCGCCTCGGCCAACGCGACGAGGCCATCGCCAAACTCGCCCAGGCCATCGAGCTCCAGCCCAGCCTCAAGAAGCTCGTGGACGACGCCCTGGCCCAGTAACCCGGAGACCGCGCCGATGGTCCTGCACGTCCCGCTCGCCGCGCTCCTGTGCCTCGCCGCGCCCGAACCCGCCAAGCCCAAGGAGGCCCCCGTGACCCGCATCCAGCTCCTGCCGCCCGGCCCCGGCAACCCCCGCAACTCCGAGGGCGACTTCGTCCAGCTCCAGGACGGCCGCCTGCTCTTCGTCTACACCCGTTTCACCGGCGGCGGGGCCGACAACGCCGCCGCGGTCCTCGCCAGCCGCGTCTCCGCCGACGGCGGCCTCACCTGGTCGAGGGACGACGTGCTCGTCGTGCCCAACGAGGGCAGGGAAAACGTGATGAGCGTCTCGCTCCTCCGCCTCAAGTCCGGCCCGATCGCGCTCTTCTACCTGCGCAAGAACGGCTGGGACGACTGCCGCCCCTACCTCCGCCTCTCCACCGACGAGGCGAAGACCTGGAGCGAACCACGCCTGTGCATCGAGCCGGGCGGCTACTACGTGGTGAACAACGACCGCGTGGTGCAACTCCGCAGCGGTCGGCTCATCATCCCCGCCTCGCAGCACAACCAGCCCGGCGGCAAATACTCCTCGCACGGCACCATGGTGTGCTACCTCTCCGACGACGAGGGCCAGACCTGGCGCCCCAGCACCAGCCGGCTCACAGGGGAGACCGACAAGGGCCGCGTGATGCTCCAGGAGCCCGGCGTCATCGAGCTCAGGGACGGCCGCCTGCTGATGTTCATGCGCACCAACGCCGGCTGCCAGTTCCGCTCGTTCTCGAAGGACGGCGGCGACACCTGGTCGCCGGCCGAACCGTCCAACCTCATCTCGCCGCTCTCGCCCGCCTCCATCGAGCGCATCCCCAAGACCGGCGACCTGCTCGCCGTGTGGAACAACCACGAGAAGATAGACGCGGCCCGCCGCGGCAAGCGCACGCCCTTCAACGCCGCCATCTCGCGCGACGAGGGCCAGACCTGGGAGCACGTGAAGACCCTCGAGGACGACCCCGGCGGCTGGTACTGCTACACCGCCATCGAGTTCGTGGGCGACCGCGTGGTCCTCGGCCACTGCGCCGGCCAGCAGAAGACCGGCGGACTCAACCTCACGCAGATCACGCTTTTCCCCGTGGATTGGCTCTACGAATGACACACGCGGCACGACCGAAGGCCTGGCTCGCCTGGAGCAGCGGCAAGGACGCTGCCTGGGCGCTGCACGCTGTGGGCGGGACGTCCTCATCCCGCGTGTCGCGGCGTGGGGACACGCCGCCCACAATGACGGAGGAGATCGAGGTCATCGGCCTCCTCACCACGATCACTGCGCCGTACGACCGCGTGTCCATGCACGGCGTGCGACGCGAACTCGTCGAGGCCCAGGCTCGCGCAGCCGGGCTGCCGCTGCACAAGGTGCTCATCCCCGCGCCCTGCTCCAACGAGACCTACGAGGCCGCCATGGCCGAGGCGATGGCGACCGCGAAGTCGCTCGGCGTGAGCCGCATGGTCTTCGGCGACTTGTTTCTGGAGGATGTGCGCCGCTACCGCGAGGAGAAGCTCGCCCCCACGGGCATCCAGCCCGTCTTCCCCCTCTGGGGCCTCGACACGCGCGCTCTCGCCCGCGAGATGATCGCAGCGGGCCTTCGCGCCTACGTCACCTGCCTCGACCCGCGCAAGCTGCCCCGCGAGCTGGCCGGGCGGCCCTTCGACCAGGCATTCCTCGACGCCCTGCCCGACGGCGTGGACCCCTGTGCCGAGCGGGGCGAGTTCCACACCTTCGCCTGCGCCGGCCCCATGTTCGCTCAGCCTATTCCCGTGCGCGTCGGCGAAACCGTCGAGCGCGAGGGCTTCGTCTTCGCCGACCTGATCCACGGTGCCAGCGAATCGTGAGGGCGCAAGTGTCCCGCGCGAGATCACAGGTCTTCGGGGCGCAACCCCGTTCGCCTGGCAATCCGCGCGAGCATGCGAGGGCCGATCTCCTCGCGGTCATGGAAGGCGAAAACGAGGTCAGGCCATCCCGGACGGGATAGCACCTGAAGTGAACCCCCAGCCCTGCGCTTGACTGCCCAGCCAATGCGTAGCAAGGCCCGTAACACGTCTCGCGCTTTGCACGATGGCCAATCGCTCACGCGGGTACCGCGAACAGCTCATCCAGCTCAGGAATAGGCTCACCCTGCTCAAGGCGATCGGCGATGACGCGCAGTGCCAGAGCTTCCACCCTGGCGATGGCGTCCTCGCGGGTCTGACCGTAGGCCAGCGCCCCCGGCAGCTCAGGCACCTCCGCGATCCAGCGCCCGTCTTCTTCCCGTTCCACCTCGATCCGCATGTATCTCACCTCCACAACGGAATATGCCGCATCGCCACCCCGAGCGCAAGCGCGTGGCCTCGGTAGGCGCGGCGTTCGCGCGACGCCGACGCGCTCCATTGGCCGGCCGCGCGACCGCCTTGCGGCGGAGCCACGCGCCACAGGACGATCCCGCAGCCGCAAAGGGCGGCGGCGAGGGCCAGGGGAATGGAGTGGACCCGAACACGGCCCGCCATGTTCGTGCTCTTTTCCTGCGCTTGTTGGCGCCTACTCGCCGAACGCAGGCACGAGGTCGGCGTGGGCCGCGAGGCAGGCGTTCACGGCCTCCATGCCGGCCCGCTTGTCGAGAATCGTGGGATCGAGTTCCACGGCCTCACGCAGCAGCGTGCGGCTGCGCGCTGTCGCGGCACGCACGATGGCGTCGGTGACGCGCGCCGTGCGCTCGCAATACGGCAGCACGCTCGCGGGCAGCTCGACGGCCTGCGGCACGGGGCCGCTCGGGGTCGCTTCGGCAGGCGTCTCGACGAAGACGCCCCGCGGCAGATTGGGGACCTGACCGCGGTTGATCAGGTTGAGCGCGTGGAAGCGGCACGGACGGCCGAAGGCCATCGCGGCCACGAGGTCCATCGGACGCTCCCAGGCGGGGTGCTCGAAGAGCGGGTCGCAGGCGCAGCGGCCGTCGGCCACGTTGCGCAGCAGGGCGAGGCGCGCCTCGCGTTCCTCGGCGGTGCCGTGGTGCAGCGATTGGCCGCGCGGCGCCGGGCCGAGGGGCTCGAGGAAGTCTCGGATGTGGTTGTCGCCCGACATGGGCAGGAACCCCGTCTCGCGGGCGAGGACGAACGAGCGCGAAGGGTTGTCGCTCGCGGCGATGCGTCGCCGGAGTTCGGGCACCAGGTCAGCGCCCGTGGCCTTGTCGCGCAGGCTGAGGAGCCAACTGAAGTGGTTCACGCCCGCCATCGTCACGTTCCAGGCGACCTCGGCGCGCGTGGGCGGCCACGGCAGATGCTCGCCGTGCAGCAGGTGCCACACGCCGCTGAGGCCGCCCACGGCCACCGAGCAGAAGCCGGCCGTTCGCACGCCGCGCTCGTGCGCCGCCTGGCACACGCGCGGCAAAGGGTTGGCGCTGTTGAGCAGCCAGGCGTTGGGGCAGCGGCGCTTCATTGCATCGGCGAGGCCGCTGATGAGGGCGATCTGGCGGAGCGAGTAGCTGATGCCGGCCACGCCGCCGAACTCGGTGACCCAGTGGCCGGGATACAGGCGAGCGACGATCTCGCAGTCCATATCAAGCCGGCGTCGCAGCTCTGCCGCGGCGGCGCAGAGTACGAAGTCGGCGCCGTCGAGCGCCGCGTCGCGGTCCGTGTGCACGGTCACGCGACTCTTGAGGCCGAACTCGCGGACCAGGCGCTGGCCGACCCTGCCCATGAGGCCGACCATTTCGGGGTGGACGTCCATCAGCGCCAGCTCGAGCCCGTCGAGCCGGTTCTCGACGAAGGCCTGCTTGAGAATGCTGGCGCCGAAGACGTAGGAGCCTGCGCCGATCACGGCGACTTTGACATCTGGCATGGTTTCTGTCGGGCGCCCTTTGCTGGTTGCAGGGGAGACGGACGCCGAGGATCGTACCGCGCAGGGGGCAGGGCGTCAAGCGCCCGCATGCGAATCCCCCGCCGGGGCGTTCCCGGCGGGGGATTCGGGGCGGGGAAATCCGGGGGCAGGGCTTACCCGCCTAGAACTCGGTAGCCTTGGGGGCGTCGGCCTTCGGGGGCGGGCCGCCGGGCTGGACGACGGGCGCCACTTGCTGCCACCACCCGGCGCGCAGGGCCTTGGCCTTCTCGGCGCCGACGATCTCTGTGAGCTTCTTCTCGCAAGCGTCGTCGGCCTCGGCCACCTTCTTGTTGTAGACGTCGAGCGCGGCGGCGCCGGCCTGGTAGGCTTTCTTCTGCTCTTCGTTGAGCAGCATCACCATGCCTTCGGCGGCCTGGGTTTCGACCTGCTCGCGCACCTTGCGCATGGCCTCGCCGAACTTCTGGCGGGCCTCGGCGTCGCCCCAGTTCTGCGGGCGCGCGACGTCGCGCATCTTGTCGCGCATGCCGGCCCACGCGTCGCGCTGCACGCCGTCCATCGCGGCGCGCTGGTCCTCGGTCACGTTGATGCAGGTGCGCACGATGTCGGTCTTGCTGTTGGGCAGGTTGTAGATGGACATGCGGCCGGTGACGCCCTGGGCCTCGCGGGTCTTGAGGAGGACGGCGCGGAACTCCTTCTGGGCCGCCTCGTGGGCCTCGTCGCGCGCGGCGAGCGCGGCGAGCACCTGCTCGTACTTGGCCTTCTGGTCGGCGGGCAGGGCCTCGACGAGGAGGGCGGCGTACTTCTTGTCGAGGGTCCTGGCCAGCTCCACCAGGGCCTCGCGCTCGTCCAGGCTCCGTTGCTCGTCGAGCTTGGCCACGGCGGCCTGCTGCTCGGGGGTGAGGTCGAAGTAACGGCGCAGGGCGTCGAAGGCGTTGCCGCGGGGGCGGCCGCCAAAGAAGTCGCTGCCCCTCAGGGCGTCCCAGCGCCCGCGGTCCGGCGCGCCGCCGCGCTCGCCGTCCCGGCGGCCGGGCGGGCCGCCGGCGAGAACGGCCTGCGCGCCCAGGGCCAGCGCCAGGCTCCACCACATTAGCTTCCTCACGACTCACGCTCCTTTCGATGGGGCCGGGCAACGCCCGGCCTGGGGATGGTGATGGGGCCGCCAGTCAGTTCAAGGCCGCCATGAGCACCAGGAAGCGCTCGAGGGAGTGATCGGCCTCCTCGCGGACCTGCTCCAGGCGCCGCAACTCCGCCGCCGCGGCGTCGAGCTCGAAGAACTCGGGATGGTTGGCCTCGAGGCGGCTCAAGGTGGCGGCGTGCGCGTGGAGCAGGCGTTCGACGAACTCGACGCGCTGGCTCAGGTGGGGCAGCCCTTCCTGCACCGCGGGCGAACGAAGCTCAAGGAGCCGGCGGGCGTACTCGTCGCGCAGGCGGGCGTAGCGCGCCCGCTTCTCGACCAGGGCCTCGCCGAGTGCCGCGCGGAGCGCGCGCGCCCGCTCTTCCACGACGCGCGCGGTGCCGGCCGATACGCCGCCCGCGATGATGGCCGAATCGCCTTCGGCCAGGGTGAGCTTCTGTGCGCCGAGGTCGAGGTCCAGGTGCCCGCTGAAGACATGGATGCGGATGCTCTCGGGCCAGTGGGCCAGCGCGCCCTCGGGGAAGGCCATGCCGGCGGCGAGCCGGTTGGCGGGGAAGCCCGCGCTGTAAAACTCGCAGCCTCTTGTTCTTGCGATGGCGCCGCCCAGTTCGGGCGCGAGCTCGATCGCCAGTTCCCTGCCGCGCCCGCCCACCTGCCCGATCAGGCTGCCGGCCAGCAGACTCAGGCCGGTCCCCTCGCCCGTGGGGCCGGGCATTCCCGTGAACTGGCTGCCGCTGGCCACCAGGAGCAGGGAGTCGGGGGCGAGGCCAACGGCGGCCGGCTCGGCCGCCACGTAGGGCCGGCCCTGCACCAGCCGCCGAGCGGGAAGCCCGTAGCCATCGAGCAGTTCGCCGGCCAGCAGCCCGCCGGGAATGGATGCTGCCTCGCGGCGGGCCGAGACCGGTTCAACCGACGGGGAGATCTGTGTGCGGTGGGGACGAAGCAGAGCCACAGTGAGGCACGCCGCCGCCGCCGCTGCGGCAGCGCCCGCCGCAAGCCACCGCCGCCACGACACTTGCGTGCGCGCACGGGCCAGTATGCTCTGGGCGAAGGCGGGCGAGGGCTCGGCCCAGGCGAACGCCGAACGCAGCGCCTCATCCACTCGGCGCACCTCGGCCAGCGCCGTGCGGCAGGCGGAGCACGACGCCAAGTGGGCCTCGACAGCCTCGCGGGCCTCCTCGGTGAGGGCGCCGAGCTCCAAAGCGTCCAGTTGATCCACAACTTCTTTGCAGGTCATTGCTTGTGCCGATCCTCACTCAGCATCTTGCGGAGCATTTGCCGTGCGCGCGTCAGCCGAGATGTCACGGACCCGGTCTGGAGCCCCAGGAGCCGCGCAATCTCCTCGCACGAGCAGCCCTGGGAGTAGTGCAGGTGGATCACCTGCTGATAGCCCTCGGGCAGCGTGGCGACGGCGTCGAGCACCTCGGGGTGCGGCTCACGGCGGTCTGCAACAGCGGCGTCGAGCAGGCTCGTGGGGTGCCGCGCGCGCTTCGAGGCGCGCCGGCGGGCCACGTTGAGCACGGTCTTGAGGAGCCAGGAGACAAATGCCTCCGGCTGCCTGAGCTGACCCAGCGAGCGGAAGGCCCGCAGAAACGCGTCTTGAGCCGCATCCTCGGCCTCGGCTCGATCGTGCAGGACGGCGTAGGCGCGGGCGATCACAAGGCCCTGATAGCGCTCGACGAGCGCGGCAAAGGCCCGCCGGTCGCCGGCTCTGGCCCGTTCGGCAAGCTGGCCGTCCTCCGGAGCCAAGGGGTCGCCTGCCGACCGGCTTTCCATCCGTTACTCCCACTTATCATTGTAGACACGAGGCGGCTGGCGATTGCTGCGAGTGCCTGTAGTATACCGGAAGAGGCCCGCGCGCTGTAGCGCGGCTTCGCGCCACGGCATCGTCGGCGGCCTCGCCACCTCCATTCGCCTGTGTGTTTTCGCACACTGTGCGGCGAAGGCCCGTGTTCCGGCGCCCTTTCTGCTCGAACGGCAGGCCATACAAGTGCTTCCTGATGCGGCTGTTATGGCTTGCGAAGCTCGAGCGATGACGCCGGCATGGCTCTTGCAGCCGCGGGTTGGTGTATAATAAAGGATAGAGCGGGGGGCACGGCAACAGCGGCGGCAGTTCCTCCCCCTGCCGCCGTTAAGTCCCTCTGACCCCCGCTCGCGCGTTGGCGCAGTAGAGCCGGGGGGAGAGGGCACGGGACGACGCAACTGGCTCCGCCAGAGGTGCCCCATGCCCCAAAGGCTGCTGCTCGTCGTAGCTGAGCCGACGGTTCTGAAGCATCTGCGACGCCTGTTCGCGCGCCAAGGGTATATGTGCGAGTGCGTCTCGACCTTGGCGGAGGCCCTGGACGCGTTGCGTCGGGACTCGTGTCCGGTGGCGGTGGTGGACCTGGATCTGCTGGGCAGCGAGCCTGCGGGGACGGCTCGCCAGTTGCGCGAGACAAGCCCCACCACGCGCCTCCTTGTGCTCGACAGCCTCGCCGAGCACCGTGCCGGCCCCGAACGCGACCGGCTCTTCGACGCCGTCATCCCCAAGCCGTTCATCGCCGAGCCGTTGCTCAGCGCCCTCGCCTGCCCAACGTAAGCCTCGTCTCTCCTGCGGCCGGGTCGGCGCTTGCTTTTTGGCCCGGCTTTGCTAGAATGGCCGCGTCGTGGCCAGGGCAGGCGAGCCGAGAGCACGAGCACGATGGACCTCAACCGAGACCAGATAGACTATGTGGCGCATCTCTCGCGCCTCGCGCTCAGCGAGGCCGAGCGCCAGCTCTTCGGCTCTCAGCTCGCCAGCGTGCTGGCCTACTTCGAGAAGCTCGCCGAGCTGGACACCTCGGACGTGGCGCCGACGGCGCACGTCATGGGCCTGCGCAACGTCTTCCGCGACGACGTGGAGCGCCCCTCGGCCCCTCGCGAGGCGATGCTGGCGAATGCCCCCGCGCAGGCCTGCGGCTGTTATGTGGTGCCCAAGATCCTCGATTGAGCGCCAGCGGGGCAGGCCCGCGCCCGTCACAGGAGAATCTCGCCGTGCCCAAGCCGCCCATCGTGGACCCCGCCTCGATTGACACGAGCCGCATCCAGTACGACATCGAGGCGATCCGCAAGTGCAACCGCCAGCGCTTCGAGATGGAGCAGCTCACGGCCATCGTGCACGTGGACACCGAGAAGCGCCTCATCATCGCCTACAAGGACGTCTCGGACCAGGAGTTCTGGGTCCGCGGCCACATTCCCGGCCGTCCGCTCATGCCCGGCGTGGTGATGTGCGAGGCGGTCGCCCAGGCCGCCAGCTTCCTCATCGCCCAGTGCGTGAAGGACCTCAAGGACTTCGTCGGCTTCGGCGGGATGGACGAGGTGCGTTTCCGCGGCGAGGTGAAGCCGGGCGACCGCTTCATCGTCGTGGGCCAGATCGAGAGCCTGCGCCGCGCCTATGCCGTCATGCAGGCCCAGGCCTTCGTCGGCACCAGAATGGTCTTCGAGGGAAAGATCATCGGCGTCCCCATGTAGGACTGCGGGTCGGCAGTCCGCGATTCGCCCCGGAATGCCATGACGGGTCAACAGCGCTTCCTCAAAGCCCTCCGCCGCCAGCAGCCCGACCGCGTGCCGGTGTGGGAACTCATCGTCAACGAGCCGATCATCCGCGCCCTCCACGGGCCGGGCGTCTCGTACCACGACTTCTGCGACCGCGAGGACCTCGACGGCGTCACCACCTTCGAGAACCAGCGCGTCACCCGCCTCGACCCGCACACCGTGCGCGACGAGTGGGGCATCCTCTGGCGCACCGACGAGGCCACCGGCATCCCCTACCGGGTGGACGGCCCGATCAAGTCGCCCGCCGACCTCGACGCCTATCGCGCGCCCGACCCCGACGCCGACCACCGCCTGCTCACCCTGGCCGAGGCCGTGCGCCGCTTCCAGGGCCGCCGCGCCATCGTCTTCCTCAGCCACGACGCCTTCGAGTTCTCCTGCTACCTCTACGGCATGGACCGCCTGCTCATGGCCTACGTGGCCGAGCCCCAGGTGGCCCACCGCCTCGCCCGCATCGTCACCGACTACAAGAAGCGCGTGTGCGAACGCGCCGCCGCGCTCGGCGCCGACGTGCTGCTCACGGGCGACGACTACGCCAACCGCAAGGCCCCCCTCATGTCGCCCGCCCACTTCCGCGAGTTCTGCCTGCCCTATCTCCAGGAGATGGTGGACACCGCGCACCGCCTGCGCAAGCCCTTCATCAAGCACACCGACGGCAACCTGTGGCCGATCCTCGACGACCTGGTGGGCGCGGGCATTGACGCGCTCGACCCCATCGAGCCGATCGCGGGGATGGACATCGGCGAGGTGAAGGCCCGGTACGGCCGCCGCATCGCCCTGTGCGGCAACGTAGACTGCGGCGAGCTGCTCTCGCGCGGCACGCCCGACGACGTGGTCGAGGCCGTCAAAGAGACCATCGCCAAGGCCAGCCCGGGCGGCGGCCACATCCTCGCCTCGTCCAACAGCATCCACCCCGCCGTCCGCCCCGCCAACTACCGGGCCATGCTCGCCGCCGCGCGCCGCTTCGGCCAATACCCGCTCGACCGACGCCTCGTCGCCGAGTACCGCGGCCGCCGCTACATCGAACGCTTCTTGGGCTGACGGCCGGGCCGCGGGCGCGGCGCCGCAAGACCCGCCGCCGGCCCCTGCGCGCCGGCGGCCTTGCCGGGGAGACCTGGGGATGTGTGCCGAGGACCAAGCCCAACGGCTCCTGGAAAGCCAGGCCGACCTCCTGGGCGAGCAGGTGCTCGCCGGCGGCGGCGACCCGTCGCTCGCCGCCTGCGCGGCCCAGTTGCCGGAGCTCGTGGGCTACACCTTCCTCGGCAACGAGCTGTCGAGCCGCATCCTCTACGTCGAGCCCGACGGCCGGCTCGGCGTCACCGCCGGCGAGTTCGGCCCCGTGCAATTCGACTCCGCGCTCTTCGACCCGCGCGAGCTCCTGCCGCCCGCGACGTGCGACCGCGCCAAACGGCGCCTGTACGGCGGCTACCTGCCGGCCATTGACTACTCGTTCTTCGACAGCGCCCAGTCGCTGGCCTGGCAGGAGATCGCCTTCGTGCGCCCGACGAGGCCCGACCTCCTGGTCTTCCTGCGCATCGTGAGAGCCGGCGGGCGCGAGGCCGTGTTGCGCCTCCAGATCGGCGAGCGCGGCAAGATCCCCGTCTCCAGCGAGCGCTTCGAGGACTATCTGCGCGAGCTCGGCGCCCACTGGACGCGGGCCCTCGGCTCCGCCCTGCGCCTCGAGGGGCCCGAGGCCGCCGTGTCCAACGCCTGCCTCGCCTCGCTCGTGCGGGCCTTCATCACCCACGACGGCCCGCGCGCCCGCTACGGCGTGGGCCTCTACCGCGAGCCACGCCACGACGCCTTCCCCCCCGCCACCCTGAGCACCGTGAACGCCTGCGTGGAGTGGAACCTGCTGGCCCGCGCCCGCGCCCATCTCGACGACTACCTCGATCGCCTCGTGCGGCCCGACGGCACCTTCGACTACTACGCCCCCGCCGTCTCCGAGTACGGCCAGATGCTCGACGCCATCGCCCGCTACGCGCGGCGCAGCCGCGACCACGCCTGGCTCCGCGAGCGCGTGCCCGTCGTCGAGCGCATCGCCGGCCACCTGCTGGCCCTGCGCCGCGCCGCGCAGGAGAAGTGGCCCCGCGACGACCCCCGCCACGGCCTGCTCTTCGGCCCGGCCGAGGCCGACACCGCCGCCGAGCCCGACTACTACTACTCCGGCAGCGGCTGGGCCTGGCGCGGCTGGCTCGAAACCGCGCGCGCCTACGCCGCGCTGGGCGACGACACCCTGAGCCGCCGCGCCGCCGAGCTCACGGCCGAGTGCCACGCCCTCCACGCCGACCTCGAGGCCAGCCTGCGCGCCTGCGTCGTGCCCATCACCGCGCCCCCGTTCGTGCCCCCCGTGGCCGGCCGCGGCGGCTTCTTCCACTCGATGACCGCCGACCGCTTCGCCTCCTACACCAACTACCGCTACTGGCCCGAGATGCTCTCGGCCGGCTTCCTGCGCCCCGAATGGCACGACGCCCTCATCGCCTACCGCGCCGCCCACGGCGGCGAACTGCTCGGCACCACCCGCTTCCTCGACCGCCTGGACGACTGGCCCTACGCGGGCTACGCCTACGGCCTGCTGCTGCGCGACCGCGTGCGCCACTTCCTCCTCGGCTACTACGGCGACCTCGCCGTGCACCGCACCCCCGGCACCTACACCGCCTACGAGCAGGTGGCCATCCGCGGCGCCCCCACCCGCCGGCCTGCCGCCGACTACTGCGTCCCGGCCCAGCTCGTCACCCCGCTGATGACGCGCTGGATGCTCGCCTTCGAGGAGCCCGACGCCGACCTGCTCTGGCTCGGCCGCGCCCTGCCCCGCGCCTGGCTGGCCGCAGGCCAGCGAATCAGCGTCGAGCGCGCCACCACGCGTTGGGGCCTTGCCGGCTTCGAACTCGAGGCGAAGAGCGGCGGCCTCGTCGCCGCCCGCGTGCACCTGCCCGACCAGGGCCGGCCCGCCGAACTGCGCCTGCGCCTGCGCCGCCCGGGCGCCCCCCCGCTCCAGAGCGTCACCGTCAACGGCCGCCCGCATGCCGACTTCGACCCGCAGGGCGAATTCATCCGCATCCGCCGCCCCGAGGGCCGCACGCTCGAGATCACCGCCCAATAGCGCGCTTGCACGCCACGCCCGTTTCCTGTACCATTTCCCCCCAATCATCGGGCCCTTATAGGAGGCAAACGCCATGCCCAAGAAGGTCGAAGGGAAAGTCCGTGTCGCCATCATCGGCTCGGGCGGCATCGCCGGCGCCCACTGCGCCGGCATGCTCAAGCACAAGGACAAGGTCGAGTGCGTCGCCCTGTGCGACATCTCGGAGAAAAACCTCAAGGCGCGCAACGACCAGCTCGGCGGCGAGCGCCCCTGGTTCACCGACTGGCGCAAGATGCTCAAGGACCTGGCCGACGGCCTCGACGCCGTGATCATCTGCCTGCCCCACCACCTGCACGCCAAGGCCATCGTAGACTCCGCCGCCGCCGGCAAGCACATCCTGTGCGAGAAGCCGATGTGCATGAGCCTCAAGGAAGCCGACACCATCGCCGCCGCCGTCCAGAAAGCCGGCATCACCTACATGTCCGCCCACAACCAGCTCTTCCTGCCCGCCGTGCAGGAGGCCAAGAAGCTGCTCGACGCCGGCGCCATCGGCGCCATCCGCTGGATCCGGTCGCAGGACTGCTTCCTGGCCGGCGTGCAGTGGTTCCCCGGCACCTGGCGCGCCAGCCTGAAGACCCAGGGCGGCGGCGAACTGATTGACACGGGCTATCATCCCACCTATCGCCTGCTCTATCTCGGCGGCTCGAAGGCCGTGGGCGTGCGCGGCAGCATGGGCCGCTTCGTGCAGCAGATCGAAGGCGAAGACACCGCGAGCGTCCAGGTGCGCTTCGCCAGCGGCGCGCTCGGCGAAATCCTCACCTCGTGGGCCTTCCCCAACCCCTACGGCACCCACCAGATCCACGTCGTGGGCGAGAAGGGCCAGCTCTTCGGCTCGGGCAACGACCTGTTCCTGCTGCCCGACGGCTTCCGCGAGCCGGCCAAGATGGTGCTCAGCGGCGGCGACACCTTCGCCGACCAGATCGCCCACTTCGCCACCTGCCTCCAGAACGGCACCCGCCCGCTCCACTCGGTGGAGGAGGGCCGCGCCGTGCTCGAGATCATCCTGGCCGCCTCCAAGGACGCCCAGGGCTGGCAGGCCCTCGTCGCGAAGAAGTGACCCGTCGCGTCGGTTCCGTGGGCGGGACCTCTGCGTCCCGCCTCGGCAGATTCGCGGGACGCGGAAGCCCAGCCCGCACGAAGCAGGGCGGGCAGGCGATGACACGCTCGTCGCCTGCCCGCGTCCATGCGCGGGCCCCCGCCAGGCCCCTTGCATTCCTGCCGCCGCGCGCTATGGTATCTGAGCCGAACCAGGGTCTGTACGGGAATCCACACGGGACTGCGTCGCCGCGCCTTGCATCCGCCCCGCTGACGCCGGCAACGCAGCCCGCGTGGATTTCCGCACAGACCCCAGAGTCATGCCCAGGAGGCGAACCATGCGAACGAGCCGGCGGCGGTTCCTGGCCTCGGCCACGGCTCTGGCCGCATTCCCCGGATGCTACTGGAGCGGGACCATGAAGAGGCGACCGATTGTGCCCTGGCTGTCGGAAGTGCAGGCGGCCCCCGCCGACTTGCCGGCGGATACACCCCGGCTGGCGCCGCTGCTGGTGGATGCACACGGGCGCCCCATCACCACGCTCGGGGCCTGGCGCACGCGACGGGCTGAGCTGCGCCAGGCCTGGCTCGACTTCCTCGGCACGGTGCGGGCCGAGCGCGCACGCCCCAAGCTCGAGGTGCTGGAGGAGGACCGCCCCGAGGGCTGCATCCGCCAGCTCGTGCGCTACGAGAGCGAGCCGGGAATCCCCGTCGAGGCCTACCTGCTCAAGCCCGCCAGGCAGACCGGCCCGCGGCCCGGCATCGTCGCCCTCCATTCCACCACCAACGCCACGATCCGCCAGACGGCCGGCCTCACCGACACGCCCGAAAAGGCGTTCGGCCTCGGCCTCGCGCAGCGCGGCTTCGTGGCCTTCTGCCCCAAGTGCTTCCTGTGGGTGGGCGAGGGCGACTACCTCGCCCGCGTGGCCGCCTTCCACCAGCGCCACCCCGGCGCCAAGGGCATGGCCAAGATGCTCTTCGACGCCGCGCGCGCCCTGGACGTGCTCGAGACCCTGCCCGAGGTGGACGCCGCGCGCCTGGGCGCCGTGGGCCACTCGCTGGGCGGCAAGGAGGCGCTCTACCTCGCCGCCTTCGACGAGCGGGTCAAAGCCGCCGTCTCCAGCGAGGGCGGCATCGGCATCTCCTTCTCGAACTGGGACGCCCCCTGGTACCTCGGCCAGGAGGTGCGCGACCCGGGCTTCGCGCGCAGCCACCACGAACTGGTCGGCCTGATCGCGCCGCGGGCCTTCCTGCTCCTGGGCGGCGACGACGCCGATGGGACGCGGAGCTGGCCCTACATCGAGGCGGCGCTGCCCGTCTACCGCCTCTACGGCGGCCCCGCCCGGGTCGGCCTGTTCAATCACCGCAAGGGGCACAGCGTGCCACCCGAGGCCGAGGAGCGCGTCCGCGAGTGGTTCGCTGCGTGCCTGTAGCGGCGGGTTGCGGGCTCACCAGGGCCTGGCGATCGTGACCTGCCGACCGCCGGGAGCGCGGAACCGGTGCCGCGGCGCCGGCGAAACCACGCCATAACCGCCTATGTTGCAACACCTTACGCCCTCCCGCATTCCCCCCTTGCATACTTGCTCATCGCCCGGGTGAGCGAGTATGGCCGGAACCGCGAGAATCGCCAATCCTCGCCCTTCTGGCCTTGCTGTATCACTTTCCCCCTCACAGGGTTGATACAACATGGGCACGCTGCGCCCCCCAAGCACCCGGCTGCGCCCTCCCGAGGAACCACCAGGCCCGCCGAGCCAAGATCGCCAGACCATGAAGAACCGCGCTGTACCTCTCAAGTACCTGCTATATATACGCTTACAGCGAGCCATCCGTCTGGGGCAATGCGCACGGATTGACCGACCGGTCGCTTGACATCACTAATTTGCTGGGCTATACTATCCCGGAACTGTATTAGAAGCCGGTCCGTACTTTGGCCCGACTTTGGCGGGGCGGTGCCATGGGACGCGGGGCGGTTGCAGCAGCGGTATCCCTCCTGTTGGCGTGCGGCTCGCGCGCCGATGTTCTCCAACTCGCCGACCAGGGGCGCCTCCATGGCTCGCTCGAGGAACTCCTCGTGCGTGTGGACGGGGTTCCGCGCGCCTATGCCCGGTCAGTTCTCAAGTCCGCGGCGCTGTCGCGCGAGGGCGACGGCGTCGAGCTGGCCGACGGCTCCACGGTGCGCGGGGCGGTCATCTCGGTGACCTTCCGCTGCGCCGGCAAGCTCTATGCCATTGCCAGGTCGAAGGTTAGAGCGGTGACACTGGATGGGGTTCCCATCGCCCCAGAGGCGGCGCCCGCGGCGGCACCCCCCGAGAACCCAACGCCCCGAGCGCGTCCCCTCACCCCCGACGAGGTGGAGGCCAAGAAACGCTCCCTCGCCCGCAACGAGGCCCTCTGCCAGCAGTTCCGGGCCAAGGCCCGCGAGGCCGGGGGCCGGGCCGGGCTGGTGCTGGCCAT
>Ga0116146_1000036_pt1 | contig 150452 bp, 113 predicted proteins | sample AD_JPNHG2_MetaG_FD_89748 | JGI IMG/M metagenome (GOLD analysis project Ga0116146, IMG submission 89748) | Active sludge microbial communities of municipal wastewater-treating anaerobic digesters from Japan - AD_JPNHG2_MetaG | ecosystem: Engineered > Bioreactor > Anaerobic > Digestate | place... | reverse complement strand
GATACAGCATGGGCAGGCGGCGCCCGCCAGCCGCGGGCGCGCGCCGCAATCGTAGGTGGCTTCCCTCGTCCTTATGCTCTGCTCCTTTCTCTCGTCCCCACGCCCTGCTCCCCTTTCTCGTCCCTACGCTCTGCGTGGGGACGTGCCTCTTGGCCGCTCCGCGGCCTCTTCGTCTTCGCGGAGGAATTGACGCGGGAGTCACGAACCTCCCGCGGGCTCCAAACCCGCGGGAGGTTGGGGTTCTCGGCACAGCCCTCCCGAAGAGCCGCCCGGTCCGCGCAGAGCAGGTATGCCCACGCCCTGCGCCAGGCCAGTCGAACCAGGATCGCCAAGCCCGCAGGAGCCAGAAACAACCACCCTGCCGCCGGACGATGACAGCTCTCGATGGGATGCATGGCAGGGCGGCTCCTCACAGAGCCGCCCTGGCCGCGCGCGGGATGCTCAGATCGGCTTGGCGATCTTGTAGGCCTGGCCCTCGATCACGATGATCACCGCCTCCTTCTCGGCCAGGTAGCGGCCCACCGACGGGTGCTTGTTCACCAGGGCGAAGTACTCGTCGCTGAAGGGCTTCACCTCGATGAGCTTGTCCTTGTGCCTCGCCTCGTCGTACAGGCTGTCCACCAGGAAGCCATCTGCCCGCCGGTAAAAGGTCTTGTCGCCGATGTTCACGATGGTCTTCGCGACGGCCTTGTCGAGTTCCATGTCCTTCGCCTCGTCGGCGGCGAAGCCATAGAGCTCGCCGCCGCCCTGGCGGCCGCCGGCGGGGGCCGGCGCCGCGCCGCTCTTGGCGTCGGCGAGTTGTTTGGCGCGCTCGACCGCGCCACGGCCCTCGTGTTCTGCGCCCAATCGGTCGCCCGCCTCGCGCAACCGGGTGGCGAGCTGCGGCCGCGCGCCGTCCTCCACCACCAGGAACGAAGTGTAGGGCGTCACGATGCCGTACTGCTTGCCCAGCTTCACAATCTCGTCCTCGAGCTCCTTGTTCTTGCCGCGCAGGCGGATTTCGTCGAGGAGATAGGCCACCTTGCGCACCGCCCACAGGCGGGGCAGGAAGCCGTTCTCGGCCGTCTCGGCGAAGGTGGTTTCATAGACGAACTCCTGCGGCTTCCCCGCCACGGTGCCTGAGAGCTTGATGGCCTTGGCCCCGCCGCCCTGGAACCGCCCGAGCAGCACGAGCTGCGTGCCGCGGAAGAGGTCGGGCAGCGCCTTGGGATACACATCGGCCGTCTTCAGTCCGGGGATCTCGAGCTTCAGGTCCGAGAGCACGGGGTTGGCCACCTTGGCGTAGAAGTTGGACACCTTGACCTCGATGTTCTCCTTGGGCGTCACGTAGTCGGACGCGCCGCGGTTGTCGCCGGCCAGGCGGTCGAGGAGTTCGGTGTTGACGTCGTAGCCGACGCCGAAGACGAAGAGGCGCGCCTTCTCGGCGTTGCCGGCGGCGACGGCCTTGAGGATCGCCTCGATGTTCGTCTCGCCGATCGTAGGCAAACCGTCCGTCATGAAGGCGATCATGGGCAGGCCCTTCGCGCCCTTGATCAACTTGAGGGCCAGCGTGAGAGCGTCGTAGATGGCCGTGCCGCCGCGGGCCTCGATCTTGTCAATGAACTCGAGGGCGGCCTGGACGTTCTCCTTCGTGGCCGGGATGAGGGCTTCGCGGAAGGCGACCGGCTCGGTGGCGAAGGTGATCAGGGCGAAATGGTCGGCCGGCTTCAGGCTGTTCACGCAGAAGCGCAGCGCGCCCTTGGCCTGCTCGATCTTCTCGCCCGCCATCGAGCCCGACGTGTCGGCCACGAACACGATGCTCTTCGGCTGCGCCTCGCCCGCCTTCTCCTCCACGCTGGGCGTCACCGTGAGCAGGAAGTAGCCGTCCTCGCCCGCCGGCTTGTGGGTGATCACGGCCACGCCGACGTCGTTCTTCGATGTGCTGAAGTAGAGCTTGAAGTCCCGCTCGGGGTCCACCTTGGCGCCCTCGAAGCCAAGAGTCGCCTCGCGGTCGCTCGCGCGTTTCACGTCCACCTGGTGGCTGGGCGAGTAGACGGTCTTGATGCCGTCGGGCTGCTCGACCTTCACGCGCAGGGCCACGGCGCCGATGGTGCCCGCCTCGGGCCTGGCCGAGCGGAAGGGGTAGGTGAACTCGTAGAGGCCGCCCTCGGCCCTCAGCGCCAGCGAATAGGTGAGCTTCACCTTGGTCTCGGAGTTCGGGTTCATCGGATACACGCGGCACTTGAGCATCTTGGTGCCCATGAACTCCAGCAGGCCGGGGTCCTTCATCTGGCGCACGATGCCCTCGTAGATGCCGCGGGCCTTGTCCGCGTCGAGCAGCTCGCCCTTCACCATCTTCCCGTTGATGTCCATCTCGAAGTTGTCCACCGACGCGTTGGCCTCGAGGGGGAAGAAGTAAGTGCCTTCCATCACATAGGGGTTGGGGTTGTAGAAGACGGCATTGACGGCCACCTGGGCCACCGCGCCCTTGATCGTGATGTCGGCCGTGTGCGAGCGGGTCTCGAGGGCCTGGCGGGGCGGCATCTCGGGCCGCACGATGGGCATGGGCGACGGGACCACGCGGCAGGCCGCGGCGTCCTGCGCCGCAAGTCCAAACACGGCAAGCACAAACGCCACGCAGCCCGCTGCTCTTGTCGCCTTCATCTGCTTCTCTCCTTCTGGGTGCCGGGACGGCAGGGGTTCAGCCCGTGTTGTTGGACGCGGCGCGGGGGACGAGAGTTCCCAACGGGCTACTGCGAAGCGGGAGGGCTGGTTGCGGCCCTTTCCTCCTCATACGCGCTCAGCGCTCTGTGAATCATTGCTTCCACGTCGGGGGTGGTGTTACTCCACACAAGATGCACTGCCGGCTGCTCTCGGTGGAACACCCTGAAGATCTCATCGGCAAACGCTTGGCCGATCATCGGCACACCCCGGAAGTCGAGCATCACCTCCCGGAACCTGCCGAACCGCGCAACAAGCCGGCGAGCCTGCGAACGCGAGATGAGATTCTCCTGCCCATAGCGAAGGAGTTCGACGGGGACATGCGTTCGCGAAAAGTCGTAGCCTGCCGGGTCCCTGGCGAAGCGATCGAACACCTCTTTGATCGTTCGCGTCGAGCGCGTGCTGATGGTCATGCTGACGAGTGTTCCCCCGTCGCTTCCTCGACTCTCCAGCAGCCAATCGTCGTCCGGCTCCATGTGGCCGAAGAACAGCCCGCCTGAGAGGATCGAGAACTCATCGAACATCCGGATCGTGAAGAAAATGCCCTCCCCCGTGTGGCCGTGTGGATCGGTCGTGAGCTTGCCCTTGGCGAGTTCCAGGATTGCGTGGCGCTCGTCGTCGAGCCCGAGCTTCTCCTTGATCTTGCGGAAGATGCCCACGCCGTTGTCCCAGATCGCGATGCCCACGGCATCCCCAGCCAGCGTCACTGTAACATGGCACGTTGTTCCCTCAGAGTGCTCGAGCGCATTGTTGAAAATCTCTGAGAAGCCGTGCTGGCATATAGCCAGCACATTCCCCGGCAAAACCGCTACGGCCTCGGCCGGCGCCGACGTGAGCGCAGGTGCCACCTGCTCACGCCACACGCGGTCCTCGCTCACACCGGGGGCGATGGGGAACGCGCGGCTCAGGCACACAAGTTCCTTAAGCCGGTAGACGCGGCTGCGCGTGCGTCCTATTGCCTCCAGAATGCCTCTGCCAACGAGGTCCCGCAGATGCCGAGCGACGGACTGCCTGGTGATGTCGAAGCGCTCCGCGGTGACTCGAGCGATGTCGCGGGGATGCTCAGCAACGTTGGAGATGATGAATGAGCGGATCGCCTTGGTCTGAGCCTGTGCCATGGGAGCGCCCTATTGTAAGCATGCGTTACCCACATTCACAACATCTCAAGCTCTATTGTAACCCATGGCCATCCGTTTTGTCAACATGATCCCGACGTGTCGCGTGGCACGCTGCGCACGTGGCCTGGGAGCTTATATTGCGGATTGTCGTAGACAAGCGTCCCGCGTGTCGAGGGGCCGACGAAAGCCGCAAGCGGGACGCTCGCGGCTCCGCTTGGCGCGGGCGTTTCCCATTCTGGGACCTTCTGCAACAGCAATTACTCAGGCTTCCTTGCGGCCGACCAGCCTGCCCAGCGCGCGCGCGAAGGCGCGGAGCGGGCCAGGGTCCTTCATCTCGTCCAGCTTCTGCTTCTCGCCGAGGATCGCGTCGAGTTCGCCATCATCCACCCACACGCCGTGGCAGCGCTCGCAGCGGTCAATGGAGACCGGGTTGAGGTAGGTGTACGTGTAGCGCAGGAGGCGCGCGTCCTTGCAGCGCGGGCAGCGCATGTGGGCGCTCACCGCGCCGTCCTGCACCTGGGGGTTCCCGTACTTCTTCTCGAGCGCCTCCTCCACCCCGCTGACCTTGGCGTCGCGCAGGCGCTCGAGTTCGCCGCGGTCGAGCCAGATGCCGTCGCACTGGTGGCACTTGTCGAGGTCCAGCCCCAACAGCTTCACCCGGGCCAGCGCCGCGCCATCGCGTGGACAGTTCATCTCACCGCTCCTCAGTAACCCACTTGTCAGTGCGTTCGTTCGATGCCCTTCGATAGTAGCGGAACAAGGCTTGCCGCGCAAGGGCGCGCATCCCTTATGCCTTGACACGCCGCGTTCGGCGCGGTAGCATCAGGTGTGGGAGCGGGAGATGGAGGGACGGGTGCGCAAGGAGACCATGCGATGAGAAGCAGGACTCTTCTGGCGGCCATGGCACTCTGGGGCCTCGCCTCGGCCGGCGAGGTCCTCTGGGCGCCCTCGTTCGAGGCGGGTATGCGGAGAGCGAAGGAGAAGAACCTGCCGACCCTGGTGGACCTCTACACCGACTGGTGCGGCTGGTGCAAGAGGCTGGATGCCGACGTGTTCTCGACCGCGCAGGTGAAGGCCATGCTGGCCAAGGACCTCGTGGGCATCAAGCTGAACCCCGAGAAGGACAGGAAGAACGGCGAGAAGTTCAAAGTCGAAGGCTTCCCGACCGTGGTCTTCACCGATCCGGACGGCAAGGAACTGCACCGCGTGGTGGGCTATCTGCCCCCGGCCAAGTTTGTGGCGGAAATGAAGAAGGCCATCGAGCTCTTCAAAGAGCAGACGAAGCCCAAGGTGCAGGAGGTCCCGGCCGCGCCTCCGAAGACCGAGTGACCCCGGCCCCCTCTCGCGCGAAGCAGAGCACATGACGACCGGCAAGCGGTTCAGCGTGGCAGGCGTGCTCTTCCTCGCCGGGCTGGGCATCTCCGTGGCGCTCCAGCAGTGGGGCAGCCGGGGCGTGGCGAGCGCGCCCGGCGTCGAGCCCGGGCCACAGGCGGCTCCCGCGCCGCCGCAGCGCATCGTGGCCATTCCCCCCAGCGCGGTCGAGTTCCTCTTCGCCCTCGGCGCCGGCGGGCGCGTGGCCGCCGTGGGCGACTGGTGCCGGCACCCGCCCGAGGCCACACGCCTGCCCCGCATCGGCGGCGAGACCAATCCCGGCCTCGAACGCATCCTCGCCCTGCGGCCCGACCTCCTGATCGTCCAGGGCAAGGCCGACAAGGTTGAGGCATTCGGCCGCGAGCACGGCATCCGCATCCTGCACATGAACACCGACACGCTGCCCACCCTGCGCGCCGGCGTGCGCGAGCTGGGCCGCCTCGTGGGCTGCGCGGCCGAGGCCGAGCGCCTGGCCGCGCGGATTGATCTGGACCTGGCCACCGTGGCCCACCGCGTGGCGGGCAGGCCCCGGCCCCGCGTGTTCCTGTGCATGAACCACAGCCCGGGCACCCTGCGCGGGCTCTCGACCGCGCACGGCGCCAGCCTCCTCAGCGGGCTTCTCGAAATCGCCGGCGGCCACAACGTGCTCGGCGACGTCGAGCTGGCCTACCCGCCCGTGTCGAAGGAGGAACTCCTCCGCCGCGCGCCCGAAGTCATCCTGGACCTCCACCCGGGCGAAGAGCTGTCCGACGAAGCCCGACGCCAGCTCCTGGCCGACTGGCAGGCGATGGCCACGGTGCCCGCCGTGCGCGACGGGCGCATCCACATTCTCACCGACGACACGCTGCTCATCCCCGGCCCGCGCGTGACCCACGTGGCCCGCCGCCTGGCCGAGATTCTGCACCCAGAGGCGGGAACCGAATGAGCGACCCCCCGCGGCTCCAGCTCGACGCCATCGCCTACCGCTATCCCGCCTCCGACTGGCGCCTCGAGGGGGTGTGCCTGGCCATCGGGGCGGGGGAGCTGCTGGCGATCATCGGACCCAACGGCTCGGGCAAGAGCACCCTGCTGCGGTTGGCCGCGGGGGTGCTGACGCCCGGCTCGGGCCGCGTGCTGCTCGGCGGGCGCGACCTGGGCCGCCTGTCGCGCCGCGAGATCGCCCGTTCCCTGGGCTATCTGCCGCAGCAGGTGCGCAGCGACTTCGACTACACGGTCGAGGAGGTGGTGGCCCTGGGGCGGTTCCCGCACCTGTCGGGAGCCGGCTTCCTCACGGCGGGCGACCAGGCCGTGGTGGACCGCTGCCTCGCCGAGGCCGAGATCGCCGCGCACCGCCAGCGCCCGCTCTCGCACCTCTCGGGCGGCGAGCGCCAGCGCGTCTTCCTCGCCTCGGTGCTGGCGCAGGAGCCGCGGGTGCTGCTCCTCGACGAGCCGACGGCCGCTCTGGACATCCACCACCAGGTGCGCTTCTTCGGCCTCGTGCGCCGGCTTGTGCGCCAGGGCATCGGTGTAGCCGTGGTGACTCACGACGTCAACCTCGCCTCGCTCTACTGCGACCGCGTGGCGCTCCTGCGCGGCGGGCGGCTCGTCGAGCACGGCCCGCCCGAGACGGTGCTGCGGGCCGACGTGCTCCGCGCCACCTACGGGGAGGACGTGCTGCTGAGCCGGCACCCGGCCACGGGCCGGCCCGTCGTCCTGCCCGCCGTGGAGGCGGAGAACGCCGGCGCGCGCCTCGAGACCGGCAATCGGGATTCGGAAATCGAGCATGCTTAGCCCTCGCCGCTGCTCCTGGATTCTCCTCGCCTACCTGGCGCCCTGCCTCGCCATCGCCTGCGCCGCGCCGTTCGTGGGCAGCGCAGCCACGACGCCGGCGATCTTCTGGAGCCTGCGCGTGCCGCGCGTGATCCTCGGCTTCGTGGCCGGCGGCACGCTGGCCGCCGTGGGCGCGGCCTTCCAGGTGATCCTGCGCAACCCCCTGGCCGAGCCATACACGCTGGGGGTGGCGAGCGGCGGCGCGCTGGGCGCGGCCGTCGCCTTCTGGACGCCCGGGCTGGCCCTGACGCTGGGGCCGCTCTCCTCGCTCCAGCTCTTCTCGCTGGCCGGCTGCGGCGCCGCGCTCGCGCTCATCTACGCCCTCGCCCGCCGCCCGCACGGCATCTCGATGAGCACGCTGCTGCTGGCCGGCGTGACGATCGGCATCCTGTGCGGCGCGCTCATCATGCTCGTGCGTTTCCTCGCCAAGCCCACCATCCTGGTGGCCATGGAGCGCTGGGTGATGGGGGGGCTGGACATCTTCGGCTATCGCGAGGTGGCGGGCGTGGCGCCGTTTCTGCTCCCCGGCCTCGGGCTGCTCGCCTTGCAGGTGCCGTCGCTGAACCATCTGTCGCTCGGCGACGAGATGGCGGCGGGGCACGGGGTGGACGTGGCCGCGGTGCAGCGCGAGGTGTTCCTGGGCGCGGGGCTGGCCACGGCGGCGGTGGTGTCGGTGGCGGGGCCGATCGGCTTCGTGGGCCTCATCGTGCCGCACGCGGTGCGCCGCCTCTCGGGCTTCGACCACCGCATCGTCCTGCCCGCTTCGTTCCTGGTGGGCGGCGCCTTCCTGATCGCCTGCGATGCCCTGGCGCGCGTCATCGTCGCCCCCGCCGAGATGCCCGTCGGCATCGTCACGGCGCTCATTGGCGGCCCCGTCTTCATCCGCATCCTGCTCACGCGCAAGTGAAGCCCCCGCGGGTGCGGGCCGGAATTGTGGGTGGCTGCGGGAGCTCCAAAGGAGCGAGATAGGATAGCCCAGGGCAACGCCCTGGGAACAAGACCGCCCCGCGGCAGCCCTGAAAGGGCGGGATAGCGAGCCTCTATCTCGCCCCTTCAGGGCTGGACCCGTGGAGCCCGCTGAACCCAGGGCGTTGCCCTGGGCTATCCCATGCGAGCCCTTCAGGCTCCAGAGACAATCACCCTGCCTACAATTCCTGCCCACACCCGGCCCCCGCGGGCCGGTGGACAGCGGAGCGGGTTTCTGCTATACTGTGTGTCCGGGCGTTTCCTCCGCCATCCCGGATCACGTGTCAACGGCGGGGAAACTCTATCCCGTGAATGGCGTCGCAGGGCCAGAAGGATCCCTTTTCGGCGAGGAGCACGATGACAGAGCACAGGGAACTGAACCAGTGGATCCGCGAGTGCGCAGAGCTGTGCCAGCCGGATCGGATCGTGTGGGTGGACGGCTCGGACGAGCAGCGCCGCGCGCTGCTGGCCGAGGCCTGCAAGACCGGCGAGTTCATCGAGCTCAACCAGGAGAAGCTGCCCGGCTGCTACTACCATCGCTCGGCGCTCAACGACGTGGCCCGCACCGAGGGCCTCACCTACGTGTGCACCAGCACCGAGGAGGAGGCCGGCCCCACCAACAACTGGATGGCGCCCGAGGAGGCCCGCGACAAGGCCGCGGCCATCTTCGCGGGCTCCATGCGCGGCCGCACCATGTACGTCATCCCCTTCTCGATGGGCCCCATCGGCTCCCCCTTCAGCAAGATCGGCGTCGAGCTCACCGACAGCATCTACGTCGTCATCAACATGCTCATCATGACCCGCGCGGGCAAGGCCGTGCTCGACCAGCTCGGCACAACCGGCGACTTCACCCGCTGCCTGCACGGCAAGGCCGAGCTGGACCTCAAGCGCCGTCTGATCCTGCACTTCCCCGAGGACAACACGATCTGGAGCGTGGGCTCGGGCTACGGCGGCAACGCGCTACTCGGCAAGAAATGCCTGTCGCTCCGCATCGCCGGCTACCTGGCCAAGCGGGAGGGCTGGATGGCCGAGCACATGCTCATCCTGGGCGTCGAGCACCCTGACGGGCAGGTGGACTACATCGCCGGCGCCTTCCCCAGCGCGTGCGGCAAGACGAACCTGGCCATGCTCGTGCCCCCCGAAGCCCTGGCCAGGAAGGGCTACAAGGTGTGGACCGTGGGCGACGACATCGCCTGGATGCGCGTGGGCGCCGACGGCCGGCTCTGGGCCTGCAACCCCGAGAGCGGTTTCTTCGGCGTCGTGCCCGGCACCAGCTCGAGATCGAACCCCAACGCCGTCCGGACCCTCGCGCGCAACAGCCTGTACACCAACACGGCCTTCTGCCCCGACGACCGCACCGTGTGGTGGGAGGGCAGCGACTCGCCGCCGCCCGCCAACCTGCTGGACTGGCGCGGCCAGCCCTGGCACCCCGGCATGGTGGACGAGCATGGCAAGAAGATGCCCGGCGCGCACCCCAACAGCCGCTTCACGGCGCCCGCCGCGCAGTGCCCCTCGATCGCCCCCAACTGGGAGGACCCCCAGGGCGTGCCCATCTCGGCCATCCTCTTCGGCGCCCGCCGCGAGCGCCTCGCGCCCCTCGTCTACCAGTGCTTCAACTGGCAGCACGCCGTCTACGTGGCCGCCACCATGGTCTCCGAGCACACCGCCGCCGCCGAGGGCAAGCGCGGCGAAATCCGCCACGACCCCATGGCCATGCTCCCCTTCTGCGGGTACAACATGGCCGACTACTTCCAGCACTGGCTCGACATGGGCAAGCGCATCACCCACCGGCCCAAGATCTTCCGCGTCAACTGGTTCCGCACCGACGACGACGGCAGGTTCCTCTGGCCCGGCTTCGGCGAAAACCTGCGCATCCTCCTCTGGTGCCTCGACCGCTGCCACGGCCGCGGCGGCGCCATCAAGGCCCCCATCGGCTACGTCCCCACCTACGACAGCATTGACTGGACGGGGCTGGACTTCCCCCGCGACACCTTCGGCGAGCTGCACGCCATCTACACCGAGGACTGGCTCGAGGAGCAGGCCCAGAACCGCCAGTTCCTCGCCCAATTCGGCAGCCGCCTGCCGCACGAGCTGTGGTACGAGCACGCCGCACGCGACCACCGCCTCCGGGGCGAGGAGTAGGCGCCCGGCCCGAACCACGCACGCGAACGCCTCCCGGGGCGGCCCCAATGGGCCGCCCCGCGGCGTTCCGAGCTGCCGCGCTTGACTCGCGTCCCACGCCGCCTATGATCGGCATCCACCCTCGGAAGGAGAAACGCATGGCTGCGGTCGAATGGGCGGGCGGCATCGGACTCGGGTTGCTTCTCCTCGGCATGGCCGCCGCGGACGGCGGCGCCCAGCCCCAGGAGCCCTGGCTCAAGCAGCGCCTCGAATGGTTCCAGGACCTGCGCTTCGGCTTCTTCATGCACTGGGGGCCGTACAGCCAGTGGGGCTGCATCGAGAGCTGGCCCCTCGTGCCCGCCGACCCCTGGGCACGCCCCGACGACCTGCCCGCCTGGGCCGAGCGCGGCAAGGACCTCGCCCGCTTCCAGCGCGACTACTTCGCCCTCAACCGCACCTTCAACCCCACGAAGTTCGACCCCGCCAGGTGGGCCGCCATCGCCAAGGCCGCGGGCTGCAAATACGTGGTTTTCACGACGAAGCACCACGACGGCTTCTCGATGTTCGACACCCGCCAGACCGACTACCGCGTGACCCATCCCGACTGCCCGTTCAGCGCGAACCCGCGGGCCAACGTGGCCAAAGAGGTCTTCGACGCCTTCCGCGCTCAGGGCTTCGGCATCGGCGTCTACTTCTCCAAGAGCGACTGGCACTGCCCCTGGTACTGGTGCCCCGACTTCCCGATCAAGGACCGCAACCCCAACTACGACACGGCCAAACACCCCGAAATCTGGGCCAAGTTCCAGCAGTTCGTCTACCGCCAGATCGAGGAGCTAATGACCGGCTACGGCAAGGTGGACATCCTGTGGCTCGACGGCGGCCAGGTGCGGCCCCCGAGCCAGGACATTCAGATGGCCCGCATCGCCGCCATGGCCCGCCGGCACCAGCCCGGCCTCCTCATCGTGGACCGCACGGTGGGCGGCGAGTTCGAGAACTACCGCACCCCCGAGCAGGAGGTGCCCGAGGCCCCGCCCGACTTCGTGTGGGAGTCGTGCCTCACGATGGGCGACCAGTGGTCGTTCAAGCCCAACGACAAGTACAAGAGCACGCGGCGGCTCATTCACCTGCTCGTGGACATCGTGTCGAAGGGCGGGAACTTCCTGATGAACGTCGGCCCGCAGCCCGACGGCGAGTTGCCCGCCGAGGCGGTGACGCGGCTGCGCGAGGTGGGCGCGTGGCTGGATGTCAACGGCGAGGCCGTCTACGGCACCCGCGCCATCGCCCCCTACAAGGAGGGCCGCGTGTGCTACACGCGCAAAGGCGACGCCGTCTATGCCATCTACCTGTGCGAGGAAGGGCAGGAGGGGCCGCCGACGCAGATCGTCCTCGGCAGCCTCCGGCCTGCCCCGGGCTCGGCGGTCCACATGCTCGGCGTCCGGGACCCGCTGCCCTGGCGCGCGCAGAGCAAGGGCGCCGTGGTCGAGATCCCTGCGTCCGTGGCCCAGCACCCGCCGTCGCAGCACGCGCTGGCCCTCAAGCTCACGCTTGCCAGGTAGCGCGCACTCTTGACATGTATATGCGGGAAATGTACACTATGCCTATGGCAAACGAATACGCCGAGTTTGCCGGGTTCGACTGGGACGCGGGGAACCGCGACAAGAACCTGAGGCACGGCGTTCACAACTGGGAGTGCGAGCAGGTCTTCTTCAATCAGCCCCTCGTCGTGCTCGGCGACCCGAAGCACTCGGTTGCCGAGGAGCGGCTTGCAGCTTTCGGCCAGACCGACGCGGGGAGACAGCTCGTCGTGGTCTTCACGATGCGAGGCACGAAACTGCGTGTGATCTCCGCACGCGACATGAATAGGCGCGAAAGGCAGTTCTATGAAGGCATTGGCAAAGAAAAGTAGAGCGTTCCGGAGCGAAGATGAGGAACGCGAGTTCTGGGCGTCGCATTCGCCCCTGGACTTCTTCGACCTCACCACGGCCCGCCGCGTCCGCTTCCCCAATCTCAAGCCCTCGCTGAAGTCCATCTCCATTCGGCTGCCAGAGGACCTGTTGGACGAACTGAAGATCCTGGCCAACAAGCGAGATGTACCCTACCAGAGTCTTGCGAAGCTGTACCTCGCCTGGGCTATTGAGGCCGAGCGGCGCCGCCTGAAGGCGCCGTGAGTGCCTGCCGATGTCTCCGCGGTTGACTCTGCGCCCACGGGGCGTTATCCTCATCGCGGCGGGAGGGTGCGGCCGCGAGGCCGGGTCGGTGAAAGGAGGCCACTCAATGGCACGCACAGCTTGGTGGGCTCTGGTGTTCGGGCTTCTCGCGTGGGCGCCGCTTGCCTTGGCGGCTGAGGCCAAGCCCCCCGTAGCGCCCGAGAAGCAGGGGCCTCAGCCCCCCGGACCCTTTTCGTACGAGGGCGAATCGCTCACCGTGGCCGCCAAGGCCAGCGAGGGGAGCGTCGTCATTCAGCAGATGGCGGGGTTCGGCACCGCGTGGAGCAAGAACGCCCAGGCCCTGTGGTCGCCCACCAAGCCTGGCGCCACGCTGGGCTTCCCGCTGCTCATCGGCACCACGAAGGATGCCCTCTACGCCTTCACCTTCGCCTACACAAAGGCCCCCGACTACGGGCTGGTGCAGTTGATGGTGAACGGGGCCGCGGTGGGCGCGCCCTTCGACGGCTATGCCCCCACCGTGACCCACTCGGGCCTCGTCACCCTGGGCAACGCCATCCTCAAGAAAGGGCCTGCCTGGAACCAGATCGAGTTCAAGGTCGTCGGCAAGAACCCCAAGTCTGCCGGCTTTCTCGTCGGCGTGGACCTGATGAACATGGCGCCGGTCGAGGCCACGTACCAGATCGTCCCCAAAGGCCCCTTCGGCCCTCCCGTCAAGGGGGTGCCGTTCAAGCCCAGCACAGCGGTTCCCGTTCCAATCCCAATCCCCGCTCCTCTGCCGAAAAAGGTGTTCCCGAAGTAGCAGCCCGCAGCCGCGGCCCGACAACCTGTCCCCCCTCAATGGAGCGAGCCATGACACATGCGACCGAACTCCTGTGCGCCTTGGGCGCGATTGCGGCATTCGTCTCCCTCGCCCTGGCCGAGGCCGGCGCGCCGCCGGTGAACTACGACGAGGACAAAGTGCCGGCCTACACCCTGCCCGACCCGCTGGTGATGGCCGACGGCACGAAGGTGACGAGCGCCGAAATGTGGCGCACGAAGCGGCGGCCCGAACTCCTCGAGCTCTTCCGCACCCACGTCTACGGCCGCTCGCCCGCCAAGCCCGAGGGCCTCGCCTTCAAGGTCTTCGACAACGAGGCCAATGCCCTCGGCGGCAAGGCCACCCGCCGACAGGTCACCATCCTGTTCACCGGCAAGGACGACGGGCCGAAGGCCGACCTGCTCCTCTATCTGCCCAACGACGCCAAGCGGCCCGTCCCCGCCTTCCTCATCCTCAACTTCCAGGGCAACCACGCGGTCCACACCGACCCCGCCATCAAGCTCTCCGAGAGCTGGCACCGCGACGGCAAGGGCGTGGAGAAGAACAAGCCCACCGACGCGGCCCGCGGCGCCGAAGCCTCGCGCTTCCCCATTGACCGCATCCTCGCCCGCGGCTACGCCCTCGCCACGATCTACTACGGCGACATTGACCCCGACTTCCACGACGGCTTCAAGAACGGCGTCCACCCCGCCTTCGACCAGGGCCAACGCGGCCCCGACTCCTGGGGCGCCATTGCCGCCTGGGCCTGGGGCCTCAGCCGCGCCCTCGACTACCTGGAGACCGACCAGGACGTGGACGCCAAGCGGGTCGCCGTCCTGGGCCACTCGCGTCTGGGCAAGACCGCGCTGTGGGCGGGCGCCGAGGACGAGCGCTTCGCCATCGTCATCTCCAACAACTCGGGCGCCGGCGGCGCCGCCCTCAGCAAGCGCATCTACGGCGAAACCGTCGAGGTCCTCAACCGCAACTTCCCCCACTGGTTCTGCGAGAACTTCAGGAAATACAGCGCCAGGGAGGCCGACCTGCCCGTGGACCAGCACGAGCTGATCGCGCTCTCGGCCCCGCGCCCCGTCTACGTCGCCAGCGCCGTGGGCGACCGGTGGGCCGACCCCAGGGGCGAATTCCTCTCGTGCCTCCACGCCGACCCCGTCTATCGCCTGCTCGGCACCGAGGGCTTGCCCGTGAAGGAGATGCCTGGTCTCGACAGCCCCGTCATGGGCGCCATCGGCTACCACATCCGCAGCGGCGGCCACGATCTGACAGCCTACGATTGGGACCGCTACATGGACTTCGCGGATAGGCATTACGGGAAGAAATAGGGCGTGCGCACCTGCATGCCCGAGCGCTTGATTCCACAGCACGACGGACCTGGTCGCGTCTGCCCCGGCGGCGTTCAGACCCTGCCCGCTCCTCACCTGTGGCACCGCTGAGAGAGCGGAGGTGGCGCCGACGGGCAGGAATGGCTGCGGAAGGCCCCGGAGCGCCCAAGCACCATACTTGCTCAACTGAGGGGAGGAGAAAAGTGAGCAAGTATGGGCGGAAAGGCCACGGAACCGCCCGGATCGCCAAAGCGCCATACTTGCTCAACCCCGAGGGGGAGGAAAGTGAGCAAGTATGGGCGGGAAGGCCGTAGAGCCGCCCGGATCGCCAAAGCGCCATAGTTACTCACACCTCCTGGCGGTGGCAGGGCCGAGCGGCCACGGGGGCGCCGCGTCTGGTTTCCGAGACCTTGGCGGTGAGCAGGGGCGCAGGCGTCAGGCCGGAGAGCCATGCCCGCGGGCTGGCGATACGTTGACTTCCCAGGCCCCGGGGCTTATAATCCGGCAAACGGGCGGTTCCGCGGGCGGGCGGAATTGGTCTGAAGATGCAACCCTATTCCTGCCAAACACTTGCGGCGGAATGCCGCCCTCCCGGAAGAACGCGGGGGGAACTTTGCGCCCCCGGGATCGTCTAATACTGCGGAAGAGCGAACCGATGCCCGACGTGGAACTTGCCGACGAGGTGCTGGTGGCCCAAGCCCAACGGGGCGACCGGGCAGCCTTCGGGCTCCTCGTCGAGCGGCATCAGAACGCCCTCTTCAACGGCCTGTGCCGCATGGTCAATCAGCGGGAAGACGCCGAGGACCTGGCGCAGGAGGCATTCGTCAAGGCGTTCCGCGGCCTTGGCAGTTTCGAGGGGCGGTCGAGCTTCTACACGTGGCTCTACTCGATCGCCTACCATCTGGTCATCAGCCACAGGAGAAAGTTCGGCTCGGCCCGCCACCTCAGCCCGATGTCGCTACAGCACGGCGCCGATGAGGATGGCGGCGGCCTCCAGGTGCAGGACGATGCGGATCCCCCGGAGGCCCGCGCGGAGCAGCACGAGACCCGCCAGCGCATCGAGCGAGCCATTGCGGGCCTCGAGGACGACTACCGAGCCGTGATCGTGATGCGGGACATTGATGGCCTCGACTACCAGGCGATTGCCGAGGCCATCGGGTGCCCCCAGGGCACCGTGAAATCGAGGCTCCACCGGGCACGCCTGGCGCTCCGGGAGCAGTTGAAGGACCTGGCGACATGACGCGGGACGATGTGCGAACACAGCTTTCGGCCTACCTGGACGGCGAGCTCGGCGAGGCCGAGCGTCGCGCCGTGGAGGCCGCGCTCGAGGCCGAGCCCGAGCTGCGCGCCGAGCTCGACGCGCTGCGCCGCACCGTCCGCCTCGTCCGTTCGCTGCCCAGGGTCGCGGCTCCGGCCGGCTTCCGCGAGCGGGTCGAAGCGGCGATCGCCCGCGGCGACGAGGCCCTGCGCTCCCGGCCCGCGCGCCGCTGGCTGGCCGCGGCCCTCGCCGCGGCCGCCTGCCTGCTCGTGGCGGTGGCGGCACTGCTCAATCGCGCTGAACGCCCGCGCGATTCCGCGCGGACCGTCGACCAGACGCCCGCGCCCGCGCGGGCTGTGACGGAGGAGGACCGCTTCGACGGCGCGGCACACGACGCGCTGGCGCAGGCGAAGCCCGACGCCGCTCTGGACGAGGCCCTCCGCCGCCAGGCCCCCGCCGAGCAGCCGGCCGGCAAGGCGGACAAGGTTGTGACTGGCAAGTCGTTCGGCTACGCCGAGCGGAAGGTGGCGGTCGGCGGGCGCGAGCCCGGCGGACCTCCCACCGTTCCCGCGGCCCCTGCCGTGCGGCCGCACGAACCCGAACCGGGCGTGCAAGCCAGCGGCACGGGCCTTCGCGGCGACGCGGACCTCGTGATGGCCGAGAAGAAGAGGGAAGCCCTGGCCGAGCGCGAGCGCCACGAAAGCGAAGACCACGAGGATGGCGCCCGGGCCCCCGCGCCCGAGGCCGCGAAGCCGTCCGCCACGATGGCGGCGAAGAGCGGCGCCGCGCCTGCTCCGGCCCCCTCGAAGGCCCTCCAGGAGGCGCCGATGGCCGATGCCAGGGCGCAAGGTGGGGAACGGGCTAACCGCGAGGGCGTCATCGAAGAGGCCCGGGACGCCAACGGGCAGAGGCGTCGCATCCTCGAGCGCGACAGCCTGGTGGCCGCCATCATGCGCGACCGGGCCGCGGCCGCCCCGCCTCGGGGAGTGGGCGGCGGGCAGCGGGCCGTGGGCGCGGCCGGCCAGGCCACGCGGAACGCGATGGCGGGCGATGGGCTCGAAGTGGCCCTGGCCTACACCAATCTGTCGGCCTGCCTTGCCGAGGTGTACGCCGCGCTCGATGCCGCAGAGGTGCCCTACACCGTGCAGCCGGAAGGCGGCGGCCGATTCATCGTCGAGACCCGGCTCCCCGACGCGGCGGCGAAGGCCCTTGTGGCCCGCCTCAAGACCCGGCTCTCCGACCGCAAGGACCTGGAGAAGGCCGAGCAACAGCAGGCCGTGTCCGCCGGGATGCGAGAAGACAGGTCTCTGTTCAAGGGGAAGGTCGCCGAGACAGGCCCCGCCGTGCGCGTCGTGCTGCACTTCGAGCGCGCGGCCGCTCCCGCCGCAGAGGCGGCACCACAGAAGTGAGAGCAGAACGGGGGAAGGCACCTTTCTGGCAGAAAGGCGCCTTCCCCCGGCCGCATCCTCCAAAGACTTCTGTATCAGACTTGCTTGAGTTGTTTGAGGACGCTGACCATTTCGATGGCGGCGATGGCTGCGTCGTAGCCGCGGTTGCCGGCCTTGGTGCCGGCGCGCTCGACGGCCTGCTCGATGGTGTCGGTGGTGAGGATGCCGTAGATGACGGGCAGGCCGGTGCTCATGGCGATCTCGGCCACGCCCTTCGAGGATTCGGCGGCCACATAGTCGAAGTGCGGCGTGGAGCCGCGGATCACGGCGCCCAGACAGATCACGGCGTCGAACTTGCCGCTCTCGGCCATGTGCTTGGCCGCGATGGGCACCTCGCGGGCGCCGGGCACGCGGGCCACCGTGATGTCGGCGTCGGCCGCGCCCGACCGCTGAAGGGCGTCGAGCGCGCCGCCCAGCAGGCGCGAGGTGATGAAGTCGTTGAATCGGCTCACCACGAGCCCGAACCTGAGCCCCTGGGCCGACAGATCGCCCTCGATCATCTTCGGCATGCTCTCGTCTCCTTGTGTGTTCCCGCGTGCTCGCAGAGGATGTGTGAACGGTTCGATGGGTGGATGGGTGCCAGAGCCCTGACCTGGCGTGTCATTCATCCGCCCCTCCAGTCCCCCTCAGTCTACCATCTCCAGCTCCCCCAGCTCCGAGATGTCGCGCTTGGGAATGTCCGCCCAGTGGAACTCGGCGTCCGACGGGCCGTTCTCCTTCTCGAACATGGCCCGCCAGCGCTTCTTGAAGCGCAGGCCGTTCTTGATCGTGACGTAGCGGTAATTGATCGTCGGCGTGTCGCCCGACGTGACGTTCTCACAATGATACATTTCCACGGTCGGCAAGTAAAGCACCCGATAGCCCGCGTGGCGGGCGCGGTAGCAGTAATCAATGTCCTCGAACTGGAGGGGGTTGAAGCCCTCGTCGAGCGGGCCGAGCTCGTCGTAGAGGCGGCGCGGCATCATCCAGCAGGCGCTGATGAGGCATTGGACCTCGCGCGGCTGGTTGAAGGCGGGCGCCTCGCGCGGCTCGCCGCGCCCGAGAAAGTGCACCCAGCCGGTCGGCGTGACGGCGCCGCCGGCGAACTGGATGAGATGGGGCGGGAACGGATAGATCAGCTTGGGGCCGACAATGCCGACGCGCGGGTCGGCCTCGAGCGCGGCCCGCAGGCGCTCGAGCCACGAGCGAGTGCGCGGCACCACGTCGTTGTCGAGGAACACGATGTAGTGGCCGCGGACCTGCTGAAGCGCGAGGTTGCGGCCGGTGACCGCCCCCGCATTCTGCTCCAGGCGCGTGGGGCGAAAGGCGATGCCGGCGGCCTCGGCCCGCGGCGCGAACTCGGCGTAGAGGGCAGGCGTCGCATCGGTGGAACCGTTGTCCAGCGCCAGAATCTCGAAGGGTCGGTACGACGAGCGCACGAGGCCCTCGAAGCACCGCCGCGTGTGCGCGACCTTGTTGTGCGACAGGATGACGAGCGAGACGAGGGGCGTCGCGGGGCTTCTCGTGGCTACGGCCATGCGGGGTGCCCTCTGCCGGCACGGGGCACGGGGGGGCTTCGAGCGTGCGGGGCGTCAATGCTTGCGGATGCGGGGCTTGATGCCCACCTTGTCGAGGGCCTTGCGCCACTCCTCGGCCTCGGCGGCGCTCCCGCCCTTGCACACCATGACCACCGTGCGCTCGACCTGCTTCTGAGCCTCCTCGGGCGTGAGGCCCTGGCGCTCGACGAGCAGCTTGGCGATGTACTCCTGCTCCTGGCCGCGCGCTCGGGCGACCGAGACGTCGTAGCGCGCGCCGGCCGGCTCGGGTGCCGGCTTGGGCGCTGGCTTGGACGCGGGCGCGGCGGGCTTGGGCGCGGGCGCGGCAGCCGCGGGCCGCGCCGGCGGGGCCGGCTGCGGTGCGGGGCGCGGCTTGATCTCCATCGGGCGCGGCTTCGCGGGCGCGGGCTGGGTGATGTGGGTCTCGGTGGGCGCCTCGCGCACGGGGAGAACCATAGGCGTGGGCTGTTGCGGGGCCGCCTTTGGCTGGGTGGCGGGCTCCTTGGGTGCGGGCGCGGCAGCCGCTGGCTGCGGTGCGGGCCGGGGTTTCGGGGCCTCGGCCTTGGGGGCCTCGGGCTTGGGCGCGACAGCCGGCGCGGCGGCAGGCGCCGGCGCCGCCGCGGGCTTGGGGCCGGCCGGCTCCTCTTCCTTGGGCTTGTTCTTGAGAATCGAGTCGAGGAAGCCCGAGATCTCGGCCAGCTCGTCGCTGCGCGCGGGCTCTGCGGCGGGCACTTCCTCGGCCACGGGCAGCTCGGCCTCGACCGGCTCGGCCTCGGGAATGTCATCGGCCCCTGGGACCCCAAGGTCCACGGGCTCTGCCTCGGGGATCTCGGCCTCCGGCACCTCGGCAGGCGTGGCTGGGGCCTGGGGCGGAGGCGGGGCGGCGGTTGCGGAAGGCGACGATGGGGCGGCCGGCTCCCAGCGCCGCACGGCGAACCGCTCGCCGCACGAGGGGCACACGAACAGATTCGCCGGCTTCAACACCGCGGCGGGCGGCGCCGGCCAACGGAACTGCTTGAGCTTGCCCACGGGGTCCGCGGTCAGCCGCATCTGCGCGCCCAGGCGGCCCAGGCGGATGAGGTGCGTGCGCAGGTTCGCCGCCATCGCCGGCGAGAGTCCGCTGATGAGGACGATGGGCGCGTTGCTCACGGCGCCCAGCGCCGTCTTCAGGTCGATCGGGAACACCTCGGTCAGCTCGGCGGCGACGCTCTGAGCCTGCGCCGGGTTCACCGAGACGAGCACCAGCTTGAAATCCGCCTTTGGCGCTGCGGGCGCGGCCATTGCGACGCCTCCTTCGGGCGAGGTCGGGAATCGTAGCAAGTCTGCGGGCAATGCTAGCAGAAAGGCCAGATCGAGTCAAGGCGCCCGCGGCGGCCGCTACTCGCAGTTGCGGGCCGCCCCGTGCGCGGTATGATGAACGCGGTGCTTCGTGCCGCGCGGCACAGGAGGCCAAGCACGTGATGACCGATCAGGAGCGAATCCTCGCCACCCTCCGCGGCGAGCCGGCCGATCGCCTGCCCTGGGCGCCGCGGCTCGACCTGTGGTTCAAGGCCCAACAGCGCGCCGGCACGTTGCCCAGCCGCTACCGCCACGCCACGCTGCGCGATCTGGTGGACGACCTGGGCTGGGGGCTCCACGCCGTGGTGCCCGACTTCCGCGACGTCGTCCGCCCCGACGACCATCTCGACCGCGGCCTGGGCCTCTTCAACCTCCGCACCATGCCCTATCGCACCGTGCTCGAGAACGTCGAACGCACGGCCCGCACCGATGGCGCCCGCACCCTGGTGGAGTATCGAACGCCCCTCGGCTCGGTGCAGACCGTGGTGGTCTACGACGCGGCGATGCAGGACGCCGGGATCACCATCAGCCACGTCGAACGGCCGCCGTTCCAGAGCGAGCGCGACTACGCCCCGCTCGGCTACCTGTTCGAGAACGCGCGGGTGGAGCCGCAGCTCGAGGGGTTCGAGGCGTTCGCCGACCATGTCGGCCCGCGCGGCCTGCCGGTCGCCTGGGTGAGCGCCGCCGCCTCGCCCATGCACTTCATCCTACGCGAGCTGATGCCCTTCGACGTCTTCTTCTATGAGAGCGTGGACCACCCCGAGGCCCTGGCGCGGCTGGCCGGGCAGATCGAGGGCTACTGGCAGCGCGTGCTGGAAGCCGCCTTTCGGTGCCCGGCCCGCGTGTTCCTCGTGGGGGCGAACTACGACGCCACGGTGACCTGCCCGCCGTTCTTCCGCGACCACATTCTGCCCTGGCTGCGGCGCGCGGCGCGCGAGCTCCACGCCCGCGGCCGCTACCTGCTCACCCACACCGACGGCGAGAACACCGGCCTCCTCGAACACTACCTCGATGCCGAGGTGGACGCCGCCGATTCCGTGTGCCCCGCGCCGATGACGAAGCTCACGCTCAGGCAGGTGCGCGACGCCTTCGCCGGGCGCATCACGATCCTGGGCGGCATCCCGTCGGTGGCCCTGCTGCGCGACGCGATGTCGGACCGCGACTTCGGGCGCTTTCTGGACCGGTTCTTCGAGGACCTCGGCCGGGGCGATCACCTGGTGCTGGGCGTCTCCGACACCACGCCGCCGGGGGCCGAGTTCGGCCGGCTGGTCGAGATCGGCCGGCGCGCTGAAGCCTTCGGCCCCATCCGGCCCCCGCGGGCCTGCCGGCCTCGGGACCCCTGAGCGAGGGGGGAACCCCCTGGCCTTTGGCCCGATGTCTCGCGCGCGGCTGCACGCCCGGGGTCACTTCCTCGGCTTCGCGAGGTCGGCGAGGATCATCTCGGCGACTTTGCGGCCGCTGAGCAGCATGCCGCCGAAGATCGGACCCATCCGCGGGGCGCCGTACACGGCGTTGCACACCATGCCCGCGGCGTAGACGCCGGGGTAGATCTCGCGCGTGTTCTCCACGATGGCCAGCTCGCCGCGGGTCGCGTCCATCGGGCGTTCGCCCTCGAGCGAGCCGCTGGGCGTGTTGAGCTTCACCTGGGCCTTGTTCACGAGCACCTTGGCGATCTCGGCGGGGTGCCCCGTCGCCTCGATCACCACGCGGGCGCGGATCGTCAGCGGGTCCACGTGCAGGCCGCTCATCTCCACGGGGCTCCACTGAATCACGAGGCCGGTCACGCGGCCGTTCTGGAGCATCACGTCCTCGACGCTGATGCAATTCATGAAGCGGGCGCCGGCCGCCGTGGCCTTGTAGGTCAGCGCGGCCACCGCGTGCACCGCGTCGGCGGTCCAGTAGCCCTTGCCCGCCCTGGCGCTCTGCACGCCCATTTCGTCGAGGATGGCCTTGGCGGGGTCCTGGACGACGATCTCGTTGAACATCATGCCGCCGCCCCACATGCCGCCGCCGATGCTGAGCTTGCGCTCGAAAAGGGCCACCTGGAGGCCCGCCTTGGCCAGGTAGTAGGCGGCCGTGATGCCGGCCGGGCCGCCGCCGGCGATGGCCACGTCAGTGTCGGCCACCGCGCTCAGCTTCTTCGCGTACGACGCCACGATGAGACGCGTGACGCGGATTTCATCCAGCTTCACCGCCTCGACTCCTCTCTGGACGGGTCGTGTGTCCTGGAACGAAAACGCCCGAGCCACGCGGTGTGGTCGGGCCGACGGCTGCTTCCCTGCGCAGGCGTTACCCTGGTCAGGTTCCTGGGGTCGACCCGAGTCCTCTCAGCCGGCAGGGGCGTCTTCCCCTGCGGCTCCCCCAGCAGCTTAGGCCATTGTAGACGCAAGCCGTCGCCCCGTCAAACGGCAGGGCATGGGAGGCACGCCGGGCCCTTCGCGGCCGCCTTTGACAGCGGACAGTTCGCTGGATTTACTGAAGGGGCCATGCCTTCGCGCCCGGGTACTGCTTCCGCCTTCCTTGAGGAGCCGTTCGCCATGGCTCTCCGCATCCGCCGCGTGTTCGACCTCGCGCAGCCGTTGTTCGACAGGTGCCCCGCCTTCCCAGGCGACCCGCGCGTGCGGGTGAGGAACGTGAAGACGATTGATGCCGACGGCTTCAAGCTCGAGACGCTCTTTCTCGCCAGCCACTCCGGCACGCACGTGGACGCGCCCAGCCACCTGCTGCACCTCGACCGGGGAGCGATAACAGACTTCCGTCCCGACCACTTCGTGGGGCCATGCGTGGTGGCCGACCTGCGGCGCAAGGGCGACGATGATGAGATCGGCCCCGCCGACCTGGAGCCGTGGCGCGACCTGCTGGCGTCGGGCGACATTCTGCTGCTGGCCACGGGCTGGTCGCGCTTCCGCGGCGAGGACGCCGAGCGCTGGATGCACCACTCGCCCTACCTGACGCAGGAGGGCGCCGAGTGGGTCTGCGCCCGCGGCGTGAAGGGCGTGGGCATTGACCACTTCACCATCGGCACCACGCTCGAGCAGTTCGACCGCCCGCCGCACGAGACGCTGCTGCGCCGCCGCATCTGGATCGCCGAGGACCTGGCGATTCCCGACGAGCTGCTCGCCGAGCGTCGTAAGTGGCTCTATGTGGGCGTGCCGCTCAAGCTCCAGGGCGCCAGCGGCGCGCCGGCGCGGCCGGTGGTGCTGGATGTGGAGGAATGAGGGGACGCGGGCCGCCTGCCGCGGGCCGCGGGCGCGAGGGAGCCGGCGCGTGTGCACCCTGCACGGCGGCCGGCCAGAAGCTCGCCCGGCTCTCACTTGGCGTCGGGGTCCTGGCGGCGGCGCTCGAGTTCCTTGCGGTAGAAGGCAACCTGGGCTTCGAGGCGCGTCTTGTCTTCGCCTTCGGCCTCGGCGGCGGCCTTGGCGGCGGTCTCGGCGGCGAGGGCCACGTGGCCGAGCTCATAGTGCACGCGGGCCAGGGCGGCGAGCACGCCCACGGCCTTGGCGTCGGAGAGGGCGGCGGCCTGCTTCGCCAGTTCCAGGGCCTTGGGCAGGTCGCGGTGCTCCAGGTCGCCGGCCGTGCTGAGGGTGAGAGCCACCTCGATCAGCGCTTCGGGGTCCTTGGCGCAGCCCTTGGCCATGTCGAGCAGCACGGGCCAGGTCTCCTCGAGCTTGCCCTGGTCGCGCAGGATGGCGCGCTTCAGGCGATAGGCGTCGGGGTCGTCGGGCACCTCGCGGATGATCTCGTTGACCACCTCCATGACCCGCTCCTGGTCGCGGGTGCGGGCGGCGTCGCCCAGCTTCTGCTGAAGCGCCGCGAGCTTCTTGGCCCGGGCCGCGTCGAACTTGCCGGCCACGAGCTCCTCGATCACCTGGGCCATCTTGGTCAGCGGATGGCCGTGCCAGGCCACCTTGCCGTCGCGGTCCACCACGAAGGCGTGGGGGATGCCGGCCACGCCCTTCATGTAGGCGTTGTTCGTCTTGCCCGCGTCGTCGAGCCCCACGTGGTAGTCCATGGCCATGGTTTCCATGTACTTCTTCACCGTGGCCTCGTCCTCCTCGGTGATGCCGACGAAGACAACGTCCTTGTCCCCGTACTTCTTATGCAGCTTGTTGATGTGGGGGATGGTGCGGCGGCAGGGCTGGCACCAGGTGGCCCAGAACTCGACGACCAGCACCTTGCCCTTGGCCGCCTCGAGGGTCACGGGCTTGTTGGCGACCCAGGTTTTCACCTGGATGGCGGGTGCCGTGTCGCCCACGTCGAGCGCCAGGGCGCTTGAGCCGCCGAGAAGAGCCGCCGCCAGGACTGCCAGAAGGGTTCGGGTCATCGGGGCTGTCTCCAGAAAACTACGCCCTGCGTACGCAAAGGAACACACATCCACCTCGCCCGGACACTGAGGCTCCAACCCTGCCGGGATCATTCGCGGCGCTGCGTCGTTCCCGCTGCGAAGCGGCCGCGAGCATTCCGCTTGCGGGCCTCTTCGGCCGCTCGACAGGCGGGGCGCTTGTCGCCGCGGGAGTCCGCAACGGGAGCTACTTCGCGCCCGCGTCCTTGGCCTTCTTGTCTTTCTTGGGCTTCTTCGGCTCTTTGCGGTCGCGGTAGTTTCCTTTGGCCATGGGTGTCCTCCTGATCAGGTCTTGTTCTGCCTGCCCGCGAATCGGGCCTGAAGCTCGGCCACCTGCGCGTCCTCGATCTTGGCGAAGAGCGGCGTGGGCGCAGGGCTCACCCGGCGGCCGGTGAGGCACGCCCAGTCCTCGATGCCCGCCCAGGCCTCGGTCTCGGGCGAGCCGTCGAGGCCCAGGTTGGCGAAGAGCCGCCGCCCGGTGAAGGGGATGAACGGCGCGCCGAGGATGGCGAAGGCGCGGCACAGGTGCGCGCAGACGTTGAGGGTGGTGCCGGCCGCGGCCTTGTCGGCCTTCACCTGGTGCCACGGCTGCTTGGTCTGGAAGTAGGCGTTGGCCGCGGCCCAGGCGTCGCGCTGGGCGCGCACGGCTTTCTGGAACGAGCACTCCTCCATGGCCTCGTTGACGGCCTTCACCGTGTCGGCCAGGGTCTGGCGGATGGCGGCCTCGGCGTCGCCGGCGCCCACGGCGTCGGGCACCACGCCGCCCCAGTTCTTGTTGAGGAAGGTGAGGCTGCGGTGCACGAAGTTGCCGAGCACGTTCGCCAGGTCGCTGTTGACGGTGCTCTGGAAGCCGGCCCAGGTGAAATCGCTGTCGCCCTTCTCGGGGGCGACCATGCACAGGTAGTAGCGCCAGGTGTCGGCGGGGAAGAGCTCGATGGCCTGGTCGCTGAAGACGCCGCGGCCCTGGCTGGTGGAGAACTTGCCGCCCTCGTAGTTGAGCCACTCGAAGGCCTTGAGCATGTCGCACAGCACGAAGCCGTCGTCGGCTGCCATGATCACGGCGGGCCAGGTGACGGCGTGGAAGGGCACATTGTCTTTGCCGATGAACTGCACGAGGCGGGTGGCGGGGTCCTTCCAATAGGTCTGCCAGGCGCCGGGGGTGCCGCGGGCATCGGCCCACTCCATCGAGATGCCGATGTAGCCGATGGGCGCGTCGAACCAGACGTAGAAGACCTTGTCCTCGTAGCCCTGGAGGGGCACGGGCACGCCCCAGCGGAGGTCGCGGGTGATGCAGCGCTCGCGGAGGCCCTCGTTGAGCCACTTGTGGGCGATGCCGAGGGTGGTCTTGGGCCAGTGGGTGCGGGTGGCGATCCAGCGCTCGACGAGCGGCGTGGCCTTGGGCAGGTCGAGGAAGAGGTGCCTGGATTCGCGCACCTGGAGGTTCGAGCGCTGGCACACGGCGCAGCGCGGCTCGCGCAGGTCGGCGGGGTCGAGCAGCTTGGTGCAGCTCTCGCACTGGTCGCCGAGGGCTCGGGGGAAGCCGCAGAAGGGGCAGGTGCCCTGCACGTAGCGGTCAGGCAGGAAGCGGGCGCAGTCGTTGCAGTAGAGCTGGCGGATGGCCCGCTCGGTGATGTAGCCGTTGTGCCACAGGCGCAGGAACAGGTGCTGCGTGATCGCGCGGTTCTGGGGGCTGGAGGTGCGGCCGAAGTAGTCGAAGGCCAGGCCGAGCTGCTCGTAGATGCGTTTCTGGATGGCGTAGTATTTCGCGGCGTATTCCTCGACGGGCAGCCCCTCCTCCAGGGCCGCCAGCTCGCAGGGGGTGCCGTGCTCGTCGGTGCCGCACACGGCGAGCACGTCGTGGCCCTGCATGCGGCGCCAGCGGGCATAGATGTCGGCCGGCAGCAGCGAGCCGATCACGTTGCCCAGATGTTTCACGCCGTTGACGTAGGGCAGAGCCGAGGTGACCAGGAACTTCTGACTCATGCGGACTCCTCGCCAGGGCAACGCCCTGGCTGCCATATTTTACCATCCCCGCGGGTGACTCACAAATGGAGGAGGGGACAGGCGCCGGGCGGTGAAGCGCCGCCGCGGCCTCCGGCGCCTGACCGCGCTGCTGAGCGAGACGCTACGGGGCGGGCTTGAGACGCTGCATCTCGATGTTCCGCACGGCGCCCTGCGTGCTCCAGGAGAAGAAGCCGAGCGGCCGGCAGGGCAGCAGTTCGTCGTAGATGGTGAACTTGTGGGTGCCCCGCTCGAGGTCCACCACCTGCTTGTCGCCGACCCAGGCCTCGATCTTGGCCTTGGTGACGCGGAGGCGGAACTCGTGCCACTGGTTGTTCTTGAAGCTCATGATCTTCGTCTGCTCGTTGTCGCTGGCGTTGCGGTCGTCTATGCTCGAGAGGCCCACCACGCTGTCGCCCCAGCCGCCGCACACGAAGGTCACATGGGAGTCGCCCACCGGGACCGTGAGGCCGCCGAAGATGTCAATGCCGTTCTGCCGGCAACCATCCCAGCGCACCTCGAATTCCTCTTTCGGGAAGTCGCCTTCCCACTGGATGCCGGTGAAGGGCATGCCCTCGCCGAGTACGATGGCGCCGTCCTTTACCTCCACCTTGCCGGCGAGCGAGAAGCTGTCCTCCTTCAGCACCTTCCAGCCGTTGAGGCTCTTGCCGTCGAACATCTGGAACCAGTCGCCCGGCGGCACGGTGGCGGGGGTGACCTGTTTGGCCTTCTCGGGGGTCTTGGCCGCCTCCTTGGTCTCGGGGGCCTCCGTGGTTTTCGGCGCCTCCTTCGCTTTGGCCGGTTCGGCGGGCTTGGTATCGGGCGGGGCTGAGCAGCCGCTGAGCATTGCCGCGGCCATGGCCGCAAGGCACGCGAGCGTTGTTCTCATTGCGGTCATCCTTTCCGGCGAGGGATTCCAGGGAGGCCGCCGTCCCGTGGCGGCTGCGCGGTGCCTGCATCGTACCCGTGCCCACCTCCGATGTCAAGGCGGGGCAGGCCGCCACGCTACGCAGGCGCCGATGTGTCAGCGACGACGGAACTTGGCGCGAGACTTGAGCTTAGGCTTGCCCGCGGCAGCGTCGTCCACGATCTCGGCTTCGGGCAGAGGCTCGTCTTCGATCCACTGGCCGGCGGCGAGGGCTTCGTCGGCGGACCTGGGCTTGTCGAGTTTGGCCGCGGCCGCGGGAGCGGCCTCGATGCGACGTTCGGGCGCGCTGGGCGGCGGCACGGCGACGGTGGGGGCTTCCGTGTCGGAAGGCGAGATGGGCCGTACCAGAGGGGCCTCGCGCGCGGCCGAAGGCATGGGCGCGACTTCGGGCCGCGGGCGCGCGGCCTCTTTGGGCTTGCTCACCGGCACGTAGTCCTTCTCGCCCGGCTCGGGCACGGCCTCGAGCAGCCGCTTGATGATTTCGACGGTGCTGATGCCTTCGCTGTCGGCGTTGAAGTTGGTGAACATGCGGTGCCGCAGCACGGGGAGCGCCGCGGAGCGAATGTCGTTGCACGAGACGTTGGCTCGTCCGTCGAGCACGGCGCGGGCCTTGGCGCCCAGGATGAGGTACTGGCAGGCGCGGGGCCCGGCGCCGCAGTAGATCCAGTCGTTGATGAACTTGGGGCTCCCCGGCGTCTGCGGCCGCGTGGCGCGCACCAGGCGCGTGGCGTACTTGACCACGTGGTCCGACACGGGCACGCGGCGCACGATGTCCTGAAGGGCGAGGATTTCGGGCTTGCCGAGCACCTTGCGGGGCTTGAGCTTGGCGAGCTGGGTGGTGGCCTTGACGATCACGTTCTCGTCGGCCTCGGCGGGGTAGTCCACCCAGATGTTGAACATGAAGCGGTCGAGCTGGGCTTCGGGCAGGGGGTAGGTGCCCTCCTGCTCGAGGGGGTTCTGGGTGGCGAGCACGAAGAAGGGGAGGTCGAGGGGATAGGTTTTGCCCGAGGTGGTGACGCTGTACTCCTGCATGGCCTCGAGCAGCGCGGCCTGGGTCTTGGGCGGCGTGCGGTTGATCTCGTCGGCGAGCAGCATGTTGGTGAAGATGGGGCCGCGGATGAAGCGGAAGGTCTTCTCGCCGGTCTGCTCGTCCTCTTCGAGGATGTCGGTGCCCGTAATGTCGCTGGGCATGAGGTCGGGGGTGAACTGCACGCGCTTGAAGTCGAGGTCGAGCACCTGGGCGATGGTGCGCACGGTGAGGGTCTTGGCGAGGCCGGGCACGCCGACCATGAGGCAGTGGCCGCGCGAGATCATGGCCATGACGATCTGGTCGAGGACCTCGGTCTGGCCGATGATGACCTTCTGGACCTCGTCGCGGATCTTGGCGCTGGCCACGCGCATGCGGCGGAGCGAATCGAGGTCGAGCTTGCCCTCGGTGGGCGCGTCGGCGGGCAGGCCCAGCTCTTTTTCGAGCGCGGGCGCGGCCGGTTGGTACGTGCGGGTGATGGGGGCGCGCTCGGCGGGCGGCGGCACGGTCTTGACGAGGTCGCGCACGATGTCGGTCGAGGTCACGCCTTCCGAGAGGGCGTTGAAGTTGACGAAGACGCGGTGGCGCATGACCGGGATGGCGCAGGCCCTCACGTCGTCCACCGTGGCTTCGAGCCGGCCTTCGAGCACGGCGCGGGCCTTGGCGCCCAGGATGAGGTACTGGCAGGCGCGGGGCCCGGCGCCGCACTGGACGCGCTGGTTCACGAAGTCGGGCGCGCCCGGGCCGGGCCGCGAAGCGCGCACGAGGGCCGTGGCGTAGCGGATCACGGGGTCGGGCACGGGGACGCGCCAGACGATCTTCTGGAGGGCCAGGATGTCGGCTGCGGTGAGCACCTTCTTGGGCGTGGGCATCGAGCGGTAGGTGGTGCGCTTGATGATCGTCTCTTCCTCGGGCTCGGTCGGGTAGTCCACGAGGATGTTGAACATGAAGCGGTCGAGCTGGGCCTCGGGCAGGGGGTAGGTGCCCTCTTGCTCGAGAGGGTTCTGGGTGGCGAGCACGAAGAAGGGCGGCTCGATCTCGTAGGTGTAGCCCGAGGCGGTGACGCTGAACTCCTGCATGGCCTCGAGCAGCGCGGCCTGGGTCTTGGGCGGCGTGCGGTTGATCTCGTCGGCGAGCAGCATGTTGGTGAAGATGGGGCCTTTGATGAAGCGGAAGTTGCGGGTGCCGGTGGCCTCGTCTACCTCCAGGATGTCGGTGCCCGTGATGTCGCTGGGCATGAGGTCGGGGGTGAACTGCACGCGCTTGAAGTCGAGGTCGAGCACTTGCGAAATGGTGCGGACCATGAGGGTCTTGGCGAGGCCGGGCACGCCGACCATGAGGCAGTGGCCGCGCGCGAGCATGGCGGCGAGCACCTGGTCGAGCACTTCGGCCTGGCCGACGATGATCTTGTTGACCTCGGCGCGGATGGCCTCGGAGGCGGCCTTCATGTTGCGGACGGCCTGTTCGTCAATGGCGCCTTCGGCGAGGGCGCCGGGGGCGGGCGAGGCCACTGCGCCGGCCGCGGCCTCGGGGGCGGCCTCGGCGGGCTCGGGTTCGGCCTGCTCGCCCTTGTCGAACACGAACACCACGCCCGCCACGCCCACCTGGTCGCCGTGGGTGAGCAGCCGGCGCTCGATCCGCTCGCCATTGACGAAGGTGCCGTTGCCGCTGCCGAGGTCGGTGATGACGAAGCCCTCGGGGGCCGGCTCGATCTGCGCGTGATGGCGCGACACGCGCTCACCGGCCAGGCGGATCTGGCACGAGGGGCTGCGCCCGATCTGGATCGGGGCGTTGGGCAGGCGGTAGGTGAGCTCCTTGCCGGAGCCGGCGCGGATTCTCAGGATGGGCATGGCCGGTCTCGATCCCTTTCGCTGGTGCGGGTCAGTTCTTGGGCTTGGGCTTCGGCTTGGCGGGGGCGGCCTCCTTCTCGCGCCAACTGGCCGTGTAGAAGTGCGGCCATGGGCGGCGCTTGAACGTCGCGGCGTCGAAGTCGGGCAGCGCCACCACCCCGTCGCCCACACGAATGCCGCCGAGCCCGGGCACGTAGCCGAAGGTGAGTTCGGTGCCGGGACCGCCCATCTTGCGCTCCTCGCGGAAGAGGTGGCGGTTCATCTTCACCGTCCAGATCTTGCCCGTCTTGCGCATCTCGCACAGGTCGAGGCGGCGAATCTGGATGCCCTTGAGCTCGGTGCCGCCGGGGTCGAAGGTCCGCTTGTCGCGTATCTGCTCGACGAGCAGCTTCACGGTGCCCGGGTTGCCGCCCATGCGCACGATGCGCTTGATGTTGAAGTAGTCTTCGCTCATCCAGGTGACCTCTTCGATGCCGTCGCGGGCCTCCTTGGGGAGCTCGGTCAGGCCGTCGGGCGGGTCGAGGGTGATGCCCTCGAAGACCTTGTCCTTGAACTTCAGCACGAGGTCGTACTTGCCGGGCGGGAGGCCCTGGAGGGAGACGACGCCGGCGCCGCGGTCAATGTTGGCGACGTAGGTCTTGTATTCGGTCGCCTCGACGACGATGGCCTCTTCGAGGTCGGCGATGGGCTGGACGGCCACGCGGAGGCCGCCCGGGCCGCCGGGCGGGGTGTCGTGGAATTTCTCGGCGAGGGCGGTTGCCGCCAGGAGCGCGAGGATGGAGAGGACGCGGGCGATGGCGGGGGGTGGATTGGGGAGTGCGGATTGGTGGAGAGCGGAGAGCCGAAATCCGAAATCCGGAATCCGAGATCGTCTCATCGGGCCGTCTCCTTCACTACTCCCTGACCGCTTGCTGCGCGGCGCGGCTCTTGGGGTATTCGCGCATCACCTTCTCGATCAGCTCGCGGGCCTTGGCGGTGTTGCCGAGCTTGCGGTGGGCGCGGGCCATGAGCAGCTCGACGTCGGGCAGGTAGGGCGTGAGCGGGTTGAGCTTCACGAGGGTTTCGAGTTCGACCAGGGCGCGGTCGGGCTCGCCGAGCTTGTCGAAGTAGCGCGCGGTCATGAGGATCAGGTCGCCGCTGAGCTTGCCGCTGGGGTATTCGATCTCCCAGAGCACGAGGCCCTCGCGGGCGGCGCGCAGGGCGCCGTTCTCGATGTGGGACCAGACGGTTTCGAGGAAGCCGCCCTGGCGGACGGCGATGGTGCGACGGTCGGCCTCGGCGTAGGTGATCTTCTGGGCGTCGCGGTAGGCCTCCTCGGCCTTGGCGAAGTCGCCCTGGGCGCGGTAGACGTCGCCGATCTTTACGGCGGCGATGCGTTCTTCGAGGCCGCTGCGGGTGCGCAGGATGCTCCTGGCGGCCTCGAGGGCGCGTTCGGGCTGCTTGAGCTTGTGGAGGAGGATCTCGAGGCGCTCCATCTGCGCGCGGGCCGCGTCGAGCCGGGTGGGCGCCTCGGGCACCAGGGCGGCGTAGATCTTCATCGCCCGCTCCGGCTCCTTCACGGAGCAGGCCAGGGCCAGGCGGTCAGCGGCGCGCCAGGCCTTGGGGCCCTTGACGCCGAAGCTGTTGGCGTAGGCCTCGGTGAAGGGCTTGATGCGCTCGGCGTCCTCCTCGGTCTCCACCAGCTCCCAGAGGGCCTCCATCGTGCGCTCGGAGTACTTCGTGCAGTCGGTGGCCACGATGATGCCCACGTAGCGGCGCACGGCGTCGGTGTCGAGGATCGTGAAGTTCTTCAGGGCGGGCGAGAGGGTGACGATGGCGCCGTAGGTGTCGAGCGGCTTGCCGTCCTCGCCCACGATGCGGGCCACGACGGTGAACGGCCCGTCGCCCACGTAGATGTGCTCCTTGCCTTCGCCGGTCCCGGTGGAGCCGTCGCCGTAGTCCCACAGCACCCGGGCCTTCTCGGGCACGTTGCGGCACTGGGTGTGGAAGGTGACACGGGTGAACTGCTCGAGCTCGACGGGCTCGGGCTTGGCCTCTTTTTCTTTCTCCTTGGGGTCTGCGGCGTGGCCCTTGAACTCGAGCTTGCCGGCCCGGGGGTCGGGCTTGCGGTCCACGAGGAGCTGGTCCTCCTGGGCCCAGGAGAAAGCGGCGAGGGGGGCGTTGGCGCGGCGCTCGACGGCTCCCGCCTTGGCGACCGGCGTGTGCACGAAGGCGGATTCGGGGATCACCTTCCAGCCCTGTTCGCCGGGGGGCGTCCAGCCGAGCATCATGCACGTTTCGCCCTGGGTCTTGGCGTGGTAGTATTCGATCTTGTATTCGCCCTTGTTGAGGGTGATGTCGGCGCCGTGCTGGCCCTGGCGGCCGCCGCCGGCGTCGTGGTGGCCCGGCCACTCGCAGAGCAGCTTGCCGTCGAGGAAGACGTACGAGGCCTCGCTCGAGGCGGTGTAGATGCGGTACTTGCCCGGCTTCTCGACCTTGAGGTAGCCGACGTAGTAGGAGGCGAAGAGGCTGTCGGGGCCGAAGGGGTTGATGCCGTGGAAGATGTTCTCGACGAAGCCGATGCCATGGAAGTCGCCCGCGCGCACAGCGGCCTGGATAGGCTTGTGGCTCTCGAGGGCGCCGCCGGGGCAGGGCATGGTGTGAAGGAGGAGGCTGAGCTTGGGCTCCCACGAGCCGCCGGCCGGGCGGGGCGTGTCGCCGGGGATGCGGGCGCCGTAGTAGACGAAGGCGGAGCCTTTGGCCCGCGCGGCGTTGTAGGCGATCCACGTTTCGCCGCCGCGGCGATGGGCCAGGACGCGGAAGGGGAGGGCCTGGCCCTGCTCGTCCACCACGAGGGGGGAGCCGCTGGGGATGTGGCCGCCGTCGCAGAAGGCGAAGGCCACGGTATCGGCGTCGCCGCCGCCGAGGATCTGCCGGCGGTATTCGCGGGGGGCTTTCCACTCGGCGCCCAGGCAGGCCGCCAGCGGCACGGAGCACGCCACGAGCTCCAGCACGAGGAGCCCGAGGGCCGGGCGCTTGCGGTGGGGGGCCTGGGGCGAGCGCTCTCTCACTTGACCGCCCCCGCGGCGATGGCCTTGTAGTATTCGGAGACGAGGCGCTCGAACTCGGGCGGGATCGGCTCCTCCTTGGCGTTGAGCATTTCTTCCTTGAGGGCGGTGGGGAGGCGGTGGCGCGGGTCGAGGGCCACGGCGCCTTCGCCGGCGGCGGCGCGCTTGGTGTTCTGGAGGGCGTGGACGATGCGGCGCTGGGTTTCGGCGAAGCCGACGAGGTCGCCGGCGCGGGCCTGCTGCTCGGCCTTCTGCATCAGGACGATGGCCTCGTCGAGTTCGCCGGTGGGCAGGTACATGAGGGTGGCCTTGGAGTAGACGGTTTCGGCGTCGCGGCGCACCTCGCGCTGGCGGCGTTCGAGGTCGCGCAGGGCGAGTTCGTTGCGGGGCGGGGCGGTGCCGCTGAGGCCGCCTTCGCCGCCGATGCCGCTCTGCTTGCCGCCGCCGGTGGCCTTGGCCTTGGATTCGGGGTTCTCCTCGTCAATCTGGCCTTCGCCGAAGGGGTCGTGGGTGCGGCGGGCCTTGGTTTCGCGCCCCTCGAGGTCCTTGGCCTTGCCGTCTACCAGCTCGCCGTTGGCGTTGCCTTCGCGGCCCGCGCCGGAGCGGCCGGCCATTTCGTTGGCGTTGGGCTTCTCGTTGCCGCTCTTGCCCTTGGCGCTCCAGTTCGAGATGGGGCCGTCGGCCACGTCCCAGCCGGCCGGGATGTCGGCCGTGGCGGCGTTCGAGGCGGAGTCCTGGGCCTGTTCGTCCACCTCTTCCTGCTTGTCCACGAGGTCGCCCACTAGGTCTTCCATCTCCTGGGGCAGGTCCACGAGCGGGATGTTGGGCATCTCGTTCTTGTCCCAGGCCTCCTGCTTCCATTTCTGGGCGTCGGGCTTGTCCATGAGCCACATTTCCATGTCGGCCATGCGTTCCTTGACCTTGTCGAGTGCGGCGAGCATGCCCTCGTCGCGGTCTACGGCGATTTCCTCGGCGGGTGCGCTCTCGCTGCCGGGGACCTGGGTGATGTCTTCGAAGACCTCGCGCATTTCCTGCACGAGTTCGTTGCACGAGGGCACTTCGGGGAAGAGGGCGAGGTCCTTGGCCATCTGCTCGACGGCGTCCTCGATTTTCTCTTTCACGCCTTCGAGTTCGGCGGCGCGGGTGGCGACCTCCTTGGCCTTGTCGCCGCGGTTGTCCTTCGAGCGTTCGAGTTCTTCGCTGATTTCTTTGACGGCGGCCTGGAGCTTGGCGAGCTTTTCGGCCTTGTCTTTGGCCTCTTCGAGGGTTTTCTTGAGGTTTTCGAGTTTTTCGGCGGCGGCGGCGATGATGGGGGCGCGGAGGAATTCGGCGATGGCGCGCAGGTCGGCCATCACCTTGTCTTGCTCGGGCAGGGCGGGGGCGAACTGGCCTTTCTCGATGCGGGAGGCGGCGAGGAGCATGTTCTGGCGGATCTGCCGCGAGTCGATCATCTTGGCCGCCTCGTCGAAGCGGGTGGCCTGCTCGGCGTCGGACTTGGCGATGAGGCGGGCCTGTTCCTGGAGCATTTCCTTGAGTTGGGCGAGGCGGGCCGTGAGCTTGTCCTGCCGCTGGGCGAGGGCGGGGCTGCCCTGGGCGGCGTTGGCCTCGGCGGCGGCCTGGGTGTCGGTGCGGATGCGCTGTTGTTCGCGGATGAGCTCGTCAATCACGGCGAAGATGTCGCGGAGGGCCGCCGTGTCCATGGCCCGCTGGAGCTGGTCCATGCGGCCGGTGAGGCGGGCGAGGATGACGCGCTCGGTGTCGAGTGCCGCCTTGAGGGCGTCGGCCGGCTTCTCGGCCCTGGCCACGGTGCGGAGCTGGGTGACGGCCTGGAGCATTTCGCCGTCGAAGAGCACCTGGAGGACGCCGCGGAGGGGCAACCGCTCGTCCATGAGGGCGAGGAGCTTGCCGCTGGCGGCGCGGATTTCCTCTTGGAGGGCGATGGAGGCGGCGAGCTTCTCGGCCGCGCCGGCGAGCGAGCCGGGCTGTTTGAGTTCGCTGGCGCGCAGGATCTCGCCGTCGGCGATGTTGCGTCGCTGCTTCTGGATGATCTGGGCGAGTTCCACGGCGGCCAGCTTGGTGGTCTCGCGGCTCTTGTTCTCGGCCTCTTCGGGCGAGAGGATGGTCACGGTGATGCGCCCCGAGCGGGTGACGCCGGGGCCGGTCACGTCGTTCCAGTCCTTGGCGACGACCTGGAGCGAGGCCGACTTGCCGGGCTCGATGCCCAGCTTGGCCACGGGGAGCGGATGGGTGACCTGGAGGACCTTCTGCGTCTTGCCCTCGCCCTGCCAGTCGGCGAGCACCTCATCGGTCTCCTTCGGCTCGCCCTCCTTGGCGGGGTGGAGGCGGACGATCTGGGCGCTTGCGACGCCGTAGCGGTCGGTGACGGTGAACTGGAAGGGCAATGTGGCTTCGGGCTTGACGACCAGTTGCGCGGGCGGCGAGTCGAGGGCGATCTCGGGCGGCTCGTCGGGCAGCAGCTCGATGTCGCGCGAGACGGGCTTGCTGGGGAACCCGGCCGTGTCGGTGAGGTCAATGTGGTAGCTGCCCTGGGCTTTGACGGGGAAGGAGCCGGTGACCACGGTGCCGCCCTCGATGGCCATGGCGAGGGGCTCGGCGGCCGTGGAGAGCACGAGGGCCGCCTTGGCGATCGGCTTCGAGCAGGTCGCGCGAATGTCCACCCGCGAGCCGGGCAGGGCGCGCACGGTGCCGCTGTCCTGCGAAGCGGCCGGCAGCCCGGTGTAGGCGGGCGGGGCGATCTCGAGCTTGACGTCGGTGACGGCGGGGCGATGGTGGGCGGTGATGGTGTAGGCGTCGGACTCCGCGTCGCCGGCGACGATGTGGTAGGCGAAGGTGCGGCTGACGTCGGCCATCAGGCACTGGAGCTTGCCCGGCGCGTCGCCGGGCCGCATCACGGCCACCTGCTCCTGGTCGTTCTCGGGCGTGTAGACGAGGAGCACGCTGTCGGGCAGCTTGCCGGCGAGTTGGACTCCGATCGTCACGTCGTTGCCCACGAGCACGTTCTGGTTCTTGGGCGTCACATCCACGATCTTCGTCTGGGTGAGGGGCCGGACGCCGGCGAAGGGCACGAGCACGCGGGCGAGTGCGTTGGCGAAGTGGCTGGGGTAGAGGATGCCGTAGGCGGCCATGCCGCCGAGGACGAGTGCCGCGGCGCCCAGAGCGGCGGCCAGGCGGCGCTTGGGGATGGCGGCGGTGAGGTCGGCCCGGGCCGCGCCGGCGTTGCCCTGCTCGACGACGGCGTGGATCAGCTCGCTCGCCTCCGCGTCGTCCTCGCGGGCCAGGAGGAGGGCGTTGATCATCGCGTTGTCCATCTGGGGGAACTTCTGCTCGACCTTCACGGCCATGCGTTCGGCGGTGAGCGGCTCGCGCAACAGTCGCGCCCCCCAGCGGACGAGGAGCACGGCGATGCCGGCCAGGCCGGCGAGGGCGAGGAGGCGCACGGCCATGGGCAGGTGCAGCAGGTTGTCGAGCACCATGGCCGAGCCGAGGGCCGCCAGCACGGCGGCCACGAACAGGCCGAAGGCCTCGACGAGCCAGACGCCGCGCTGGTGGTCCTGAAGCGTCTCGAGCCGGCGGCGCAACCGCCCGGCCGAGGCCGTGATCTGCTCTTTGGGGATCATGACGTGCTCCTCAAGGCGGACCCTGCACGGGATAGGACGGATCGGACTCATAGGACCGATATGACAAGCCGGGGACGGCGCGCCCCCAGGTCCTGTCTGTCCCATCAGTCTTGTCGGTCCTGGGCACTAATACTCGAACCGCTTGTCCTTCGGGTTCTTGCTGGCGATGAAGTCGTTGTACTCCTTCGAGGTCATCGGGCGGATCGAGACGTTGTCGAACCAGGCTTCGCCGGGCATGTAGGCGTAGAGCTTGACGCTGATGTGGTCGAACTGGTAGCGCTTGGGCGCCACGATCTCCTTGGTGAACGTTTGCCAGTCTGCCGGGCTGCCGCAGTTCACGTGTGCGCGGTAGCAGCGTTCGAGGCCGTCCTTGGGCTTCGCGGGGTCCATCGGGCCTTCCCAGTAGGCGCTGCCGCCCGACTGCGGTGCGCGATAGCACTCGGCGAACACGCGGGCCACCGAGCCCTTGGTCTTGCAACTGAAGGTCATCACGTAGCCCCAGGCGGGCTTCACCTTGATGAGGTAGCTCATGATGCGCACGCCCTGGTTCTCGCCGGTGGACTTGTCGAGGGTGAACTTCACGCAGTAGCCGTTGGGGCCGTGGTCGAGCGAGACGCGCTCGTGGTTGTGTACGTACCAGTCGCCGCACTCTTCGCCGCTGATGAAGCCGCGGCATTTGGGGCACAGCAGGCCGCACCAGGGCTTGCGGTCGCCCAGGTCCTGCCCGCAGGCGCAGATGTAGCGGAAGCGCATCGTGCCGCCCTCGTCCTTGCCCACCTCCTTGGGCATGAAGTCGGTGAGCTTGATGTGCCAGGCCTCGGGCACCTTGCCGTCGCTCTTCTCGAAGCCGCCGTTGGCCACGAGATTGGTCGCCCCGAGGGCCGCCCCGGCGAGGAGGCAGACCGACAGCGCGATCGAGCGCCTGCCAATGTGCCCTCCACAACCCGCAGTCCGCAATGCCCTCATTCCAGTTGCCTCCTTCGGCGCAGGACCCATTCGCCGGTCATCAGCCCGAGGAACGTGAGGAAGACCCACCATTTGTTCCACACCTCGCGCTTCTCGGTCCAGGTGTGTTGTTTGGTGTGGAAGGCCATGTCGTCGGCGATCTTCGCGGCCTCTACTGCTTCATAATACCGCCCCGCGCCTGAACTTGCAAGCCTTTTCAGGAGGTCGCGGTTGGGGTCGGTCTCGTTCATCTCGATCGAGGTGTCGCCCACCAGCACGGTGATCTGGTCGCGGCCCAGGTCGGCGCCGTCGGCCTGCGCTGTCACCACGACCTTGTACTTGCCTCCGACGTGCGGGAGGAAGCTCGCGGTGAAGGCGTCGGGCACGCCGGCCGTCGCCCCGTCCTTGGGCCGGGTGCCCGCGCGTTCGCTCACCTTGCCGTCGGGCGCGTAGATGTGGCACACCACCTTGGCGTTGGGCGCCGTGCGGCCCTCGGCGTCCACGGCGGTGACCGTGAGGTTCACCGGCTCGTTGAGTTCGTAGGAGAGCTTGTCGGCGACGACCTGGACGGCTCGCCGCTCTTTCTCGGCCTGCTCCTCGGGCATGAGCCAGGTGACGAGCTGGCGCCAGAAGAGGGTCTGGAGGTCGTCCTGCACCTGGCCCTCGGCCATGCCCAGCTTCCAGCGCCACGTGCAATCGGTGAGCACCACGATGGCCTTGCCCTTGCCGTAGCGGTGGGCGACGACCACGGGGAGGTCCGAGCCGTCGGTCGTCTTCATCAGCACGGTGGCGCCCGGCTTCACCTCGCCCACGCCCATCAGGCTGATCAGCTCGGGGGCCTTGGCCCACGACTGCGTCACGCCCTGGAATGCGGGGTGCGCCCGCCCCTCGGGCGTGAGCTCCACCTGGAAGCGGCGCTCCACGTACGACGCCGTCCGCAGGAGCTCGACGGGCAGCACCCGGGCCAGCGGCGTGCTGCCGAAGCCCTCGGTGCCGAAGCTGCTCTTGCCGCCCAGCAGCAGCACGGCGCCGCCCTGCTCGACCAGCGCGGCGATCGTCGCGAGCTGCTCGGGCGAGAAGAAGGTGTGCGGCACGTCGCCGATGATGATCGCCTTCAGGCGCTGAAGCTCGGCCGGCGCCATCGTAGCGATGCGGGCCGAGTCGGCCGGGTTCGTGCCCTGCACCGACATCTTGCCGGGCGCCGTGCGAATCACGGCCGTGTGCTCGACGTTCTTGTAGGCCGCCAGCACGCGGCTCAGGAACTTGAACTCCCATCGCGGTCGGGCCTCGATGTAGAGCACCCGCGACACGGGGTCGGCCACGAACACGGGCATCGGCTTCTCGTTGTTCGCCTTGTTCGCCTCAGCGGGGTCGGCCGGCACGCGCACGGTGTAGACGAATTGCCCCGGGCTGGTGGGCTTGAGTTTCATGGAAACCTGCCGCTCGGGGCGGTCGGGACTCAACGCGACCGCCGACGTGGCAATGACCTCGTTGTCGAGCAGCAGCTCGACGGGCACGCTGCGCGCGCCGAACCCCTTCATCCCAACGGTCACCGTGACGTCGGAGGTGTGGCCGACGACGATGCGCTTGTCATGCGAGACAGCGACGATGGAGAGGTCGGATTCCTTCTCCTTGATTTCCTTGGGCTTAGGGCGGCCGAAGCCGACGGCGAAGATGGGCGCCTCGAGCTCCTTCGCGGCCACCTGCGGGTCGCTGCCCGTGTTGTCGCGCCCGTCCGACAGCAGCACGACGCCGGCCAGGTCCTCGCCCTTGAGCTCGTCGCGAAGCTGGGAGAGCGCCATGCCCAGGCTGGTGCCCGTGCCGGTGGCCTTCTCGAGGCTGTCGAGCGCCTCGGGCTTCAGCCGCGAGAGGCCGGTGGCGAACTCGAAGAGGTCCACCGTCGCCTTCTCGCCCAGCTTCTCGATGAGCTTCGACTCGCGCAGGGCGTCGAGCGCCTCCCGCAGACGCGGCCTGTCGCGGCCCGCATCCACCACGCTCATGCTGCCCGACGTGTCGAGCAGCACGGCCACGTGGGGCTTGATCTCCTCGGTCTTTGTGAACGTAATGCTTGGCTGAACAAGGAGATACACGATCATGGCGAGTGCGCCGAGCCTGAGGATCACAATGGCCGCCGATGTGAGCGTGAAGGGCAGCAACTCGCGCCACACCAGGGCGAACGAGCCGGCCAGCGCCATCACCACGCCGACCACGGCGAGCCAGGTGAGCGTCTGACCCCACGGATAGTCAAGCGTCCAATGCACTTACGCGTCCCTCACAGGACCGGATGCACCGGCGTCTCCGGTTGCTTCATCATGCCCGGCCAGTCGGGGGGCTCCACCGCATCGTCCGTCAGCAGGTCTGAGCCGAACCAGCCGGCCACGAAGTCGGCAAGCTCCACGACGTTGAGATTGAGCCTCACGTTGAGGCCCCAGGCGATCCAGAGGCCGACACAGTACTTGTCTGCGAGCTGGGTGCCTGGGGCTGGCTTGATGGAAGTGTCGTATTCCCTTGTGGTTGTGAATGGGCCTTTGGTCTCGATTCGAGGCGGCGCCCCGGCCCACTCCAGGCTGCGGACGAAGGGCACGCCCTGGCCCTGCTCGAGCTCCGAGCCGGCGGCCGTGTAGCGCCCGTGCCAGCCGATGGCGAAAATCGTCTGGTTATCGCCTCCGGCGACGACGAAGTAATCAGTGACCTTGAGCCGGACGTAAGGCAGCGGCCCTGCGAAGCCGGCGCTCGCGTCGAAGCAGTCCGCAAAGTCCATCCACCGCTTCGCCAGGAAGCTGTCCTTAGGGGCGAAGCAGCCTGATGCAGCAAGGCTAAGCGCAACGAGCGCAAGCGCTTGCGATACCATGGCCGATGGCTTCATCGCTTCTCCTTCCCGATCTCGCCCGGCCGGCTGGGCTGCCAGTAGTCATCGCCCACGAGGTCGAGGCCGAACCAGCCCGTGAGAAAGTCGCCCAGTTCCACGAGATTGAAGTCGAGCCTGAACGCAACGAGGACCGTGGCCGCGAGGCCGGCCCAGCAACGCTCGGCTATCATCCCCCCGGGTCCTGGTTGCGCGGTGTCATAGGTGCGCGTGGTGCGCGCGAGCCACTGGGTGTGGACAGCGGTGCGCGCGACCTCCTCGTGGTTGCGATAGACGGGCAAGCCGGCATAGACGCCTACGCCCGATCCCGCCGCGCGGTACCGGCCCCGCCAGCCCGTGGTGACTGGCTGGGCGTAGCCGTTGCCGAGGACGAAGTAATCCGTAAGCTTCAGCCGGACATAGAGATGCGGCATCAGCAGACCGCGCCAGCGCGGCTGGCTCTCGGGCACCGGGATCGCCTGGCCGCCGGGGTCCATCGCGTAGCCGGTGGCCTTGGGGAACAGGAAGGGCGCAACGGGCCAGCCGAGGCCGACCTCGGCGTGAACGCAGTCGCCCAAGTCGGCCCCGCGTTGGGCGAAGTACCTGCCGACCGGCCCCGAGCACCCAAGGGCTGCCAGGCAGAGCAGGGGGACGGGAATGAGCGAGCGAATGATCACTTGTCGACTCCGGTGTTCGTTTTTCGCATGGCCTCGGCCCTCACTGGGCCACGCCGGGGTTGCGCTGGCGCAGGACCTCGAAGAGCGGGAGCTTCATGCCGCCGGCCTTGGCCGCGCGGCTCAGGAGGTTGCCGAAGAAGGACTCGAGGACGAAGAGGAGGAGGGCCAGCTTGAAGAGGGTGGGCCAGGCCTTCTCCTCCTCGCGCGACTTCTTGACCTCCTCGACGACGTCGCGCTTGGGCCCCTCGACAAAGCGGATCATGCCCGAGGGCGCGGCCGCGATGATCTTGTCGGGGTCCTCCATCGTGATGACGGATTCCTTGACGTCGAGGTTGACGCCGAAGCCGCCGCTATTCGTGAAGGCGGGATCGGCGGCAACCTGGTAGAGGCCGGGCAGATCGGTCTCCTTGAACACGCACTCGGCGTAGCCGCCCTGGAGCACGGGCGGCGGCAGCACGATGCGGCGGCCGGTGGGGTCGGTGACCACGATGCGCTCGCGGTACTGGGCGGTGAGGGCCTGGAACTTGACCGGCTCGCGGAGGCGGAAGGCGGCGCCCTGGACGTCGGCGCCGGCGAGGTAGTAGATCACCTGGTGCACCCAGGGCAGGTAGGCGCGGCGGAGGGGGAAGTTGTTCCAGTCGGCGTCGGCCGTGCTGGTGAAGAGCAGGACCTTGCCTTTGCCGAACGCGCCCTCGACCAGGGCGGGCTGGCCGTTGGTGAACGAGAGCAGGACGGCGGCGCCGGGCTTGAGCGAGGCGCGGTTCGCGCCCACGCACAGGAAGAAGCGGGCCGAGCGGAGATCGAGGGGGGTCTTGAAGAGAGGGTGCCCTTCGCGCTGCTCGCCGAACTCGAAGGCTTGGCGCCTGGTCGGGTCGCCGACGGGCTGGCCGAGGGTGATGGGGAGGAACTTCCAGTCGTTATAGTGCGCGGCGTTGACCTTGCCGCCGAGGAAGACCCAGAGGTTGCCGCCCTCGCGGAGGAAGTTTTCGATCTTCACCTGGTCGGAGCCGTCGAGCGCGGGCACGTTGCACAGGATGAGGGTGCGGAAGTCGTCGAGCTTGGCGGCCGGCAGCTCGGCGGCGGTGATGATGCGGGCGTCCACCGGCGCGGGGCCTTCGTCGCCTGGGGCCGTCACGAGGCCGGTCGCCGGGCTCAGGGCGTTGCCCAGATAGAAGGTCTCGCCCAGGGCAGCCACAGCCGAGGGGTCGCCGTCCACCACGAGCACCTTCGAGCGCTCGCCGATCTTGGCGGTGAAGTAGTGCTGGTCGTCAATCGCCAGGGCGTCCTCCTGGAGGCTCACGGTGCAGCGATAGGTGCCGGCGCCGCCCAGGCGCGTGGTGAGGGTGACCGGCACGGGGGCGCCGGGGCGGACGGCGAAGGTCTCCTGGACCACGGGCTTGCCGTTGACGCTGAGGGTGGCGACGCCGCCCGGCGAGCCGGCGCCCACGGCCCACACTTGTGCGGTGACGGTGCACTGCTCGGGGCCGGAGCCGGCGACGGCGACCGATTCGATGAAGCAGTTGGGCGAGCCCTTGTGGCCGTAGCTGGTGAGGTAGAGCGTGGCATCGGTCTGCACGGTCTTGAGGAAGTTGCTCTTGAGGGTGGCTTCCCAGGCGGAGGCCTGGAGGTCGGTGAGGAGGTGGATCTCGCGGCGGCGGCGCTTCTCCTTCTCGTCGCCGGGGGCCTTGGGCGCCGGCTCCTTGGCGTCCTTGGGCGCGGCGGCGGCCGCCCCGCTGGCCTTGTTGGCCAGGCGCAGGGCCTCGCGCAGCGCGGGGTCGAGGTTGGTGCCGAGCACGGAGAGCTTGGCCTGCCGCAGGGCCGCCTTGGCGCGTTCGTGGTCGGACGTGAAGTCGGGCAGGAGCGGCTCGACCTGCTCGTTGGCGAGCAGCGCGATCACCTCGTCGCCGGGCTTCAGGGTGCCGAGGAGGCCGATGGCGGCCTCGCGGGCCTGTTCGAAGCGGCTCCGGCCCTTGTCTATGTAGCCCATCGAGTAGGAGTTGTCGAGCACGATGACCATCGAGACCGGGGCGTCGGGGAGCACGTCGGTCTGCTCCCTGGTGCGGGTGCACTTGGCCATGCCGAGGGCGATGAGAAGGATGAGAGCCATGCGCAGAAGCATGAGGAGGATGTTCTTGAGGCGGGTGCGGCGGACGGCTTTGCGCTGGCAGGCTTTGAGGAAGCGGATGCAGGGGAAGTCCACGATCCGGGCCGTCGGGCTCTGGAGCATGTGGATGATGACGGGGATGCTGAGCGCGGCGAGCCCCGCATACACGAAACTCCAGACGGCGGGCGTGAAGCCCCACATGGGAAACCCTCAGGCTGCCATGCGGATTGCGGCTTGCGGCTTGCGGGTTGAGCGCCTGAGGCCGCCGGCAACAATCCGATCCGGAATCCGAAATCCGGCCACGCTTCGGCCGAACGAAGCAGAGTTTGCAGTGCGGCCTTCAGGCCGTATCTTCAACGTCGAGTACGGGCTAAAGCCCGCACTACGAACTGCCTCGCCCTCTGAGGCGCGTGCCTGAGGCCCCACTTCATTCGGCGGAAGTGTTACGAAATCCGAGATCATCTGACCTTCTCCCTTCGGCTCAGGTATGCGCTCAGGAAGGTCGCGTGCGGGGTGTGGGTGTTGATCGTCACGTAGTCAATGTTGTTCTCGTAGCAGGCGCGCTTGTACTGGTTGATGAAGGCGTCGAGTTCCTTCGCATAGTCGTCCTTGAGGTCCTTGGGCGCGATGCGGATCTTCTCGGCGGTCTCCATGTCGCGGAAGGTGGAGACCTTCTCGAAGGGGAAGTTGAGTTCGTCGTTGTCGAGCACGTGGAGCACGACGACGTCGTGGCGCTTCTGGCGGAAGTGGGCGAGGCCCTTGATGACGGCCTCGGGCTCGTCCATGAGGTCGGAGATGACGACGATGAGGCCGCGCCGCTTGATCAGCTCGGCCATGCCGTGGAGCGCGACGGCGGTGTTGGTGCGCTTCTGCGGCGTCACGCGGGCCAGGGCGTCGAGCATGGCCCGCAGGTGGGTGAGGGACGAGCGGGGCGGGAAGTAGTCCTCGATCTTCTCGCCGAAGAGGACCATGCCGGCGCAGTCGGCCTGCTTGATCACCACGTAGGCCAGGCCGGCGGCCAGGTGGCAGGCGTAGTCGTACTTCGACACGCCGTTCGAGCGGTAGGCCATGGAGGCCGAGGTGTCTACGAGGATGTAGGCCTTGAGGTTGGTGCTCTCCTCGTAGCGCTTGATGTAGTAGCGCTCGGTGCGGGCGTAGACGCGCCAGTCGAGGCGTTTGAGGTCGTCGCCCTTGACGTACTGGCGGTGGTCGGCGAACTCGGTGGAGAGGCCCTTGTAGGGGCTGCGGTGGGAGCCGGTCATGGCGCCCTCGACGAGCGCGCGCGAGGTCACCGAGCAGTGCTGGAGCTGGCGCAGCGCATCGGGGTCGAGGAACCTGGAGCTATCGGCCTTCGCGGTTCGCATAGGCTACCGGCTCACTGACGGGGGACGAATGGATGGTTGGATGATTGGATGAATGACACAGACGGAACAGAAAGGCGGCCCCGCGCCTTCATTCATCCACTCATTCATTCACCCATCCTCGCCTATCTCGCCAACACGGCCACGGCCCCTCCCTCGAACAGTATAGCGCCCTGAGGCGTGAGTTTCACGAGCGTGGCGCCGTTGAGCCGCTCGCCCTCGGCCAGGTTGACGGGCCGGCGGGCCGGCTCGTCGGCGAAAGCGATGAGGGCGGCCAGCGGCTTCACGCCGCCGATGGCCTTGAGCTGGAACTTCCGGGGGAGCTTGAGGGTCTCGTTGAGGTAGGCCCGGATCGAGCGGCTGTCGCCCGCGAGGCTGGTCGAGCGCAGCGAGTAGACCTGGCGCGGAAGGTCGGGCTGGGCCTTCAGGGCGGCCGTGGCGTAGGCGAACGGCTTGCCCCAGGGGTCCACGAGCATCTCGGGCGGGGCCAGCTTGGCCTTGGCCAGGGCCTCGAGGGTCTCAGGGTACTCCACGTGGGCCACCCAGTAGCGGCGGAGGGCCGCGTCGAGCTGCTCCATTTGGAGGCGGGCGAGCCAGCCGCGGGCCAGTTCGGCTGTGGCCTGGCCGAAGGGGGTGTTGGGCGCCTTGGCCGCGCGGAGGAGGGCCTCGCGCGCCTTATCGGGCTGATTGAGTTCGCGGCGGAGGAGAATGCCCTGGAGCGCCCAGGCCAGGGGCGCGCACGGGTCGCCCTCGTTGGCCGCCGCGAACGCCGCGTAGGCCTTGGCCGCCTCGGCCCAGTCCTTCTTCTCGGCCAGGGCCGTGGCCTTCTGGTGGACGGCGAGGAAGGGGGCCAGGTCGTCGGGCGCGCCGGCTGCCGCCGCGGCGGCCGCCCACGCCAGCGCCATAGCCACCAGGCAGCCGCTGAATCGGGTCTGAACCATCCGCAGTCCTCGGCGGTTAGCGAAGCCCCCTCGCACAGGAGTCCCCGCGCGAGGGGGCTGATTGGCGGAACGAGGTTGCGCGCGCGGGCATGCGCCCCGCGCAAAGGTCAGTGCGTGACGGCGTACAGCACGATGTTGACACCGAGCTGCACGGCGTCGCGCGACTCGTAGCCGACAGCGTAGGGGTGCGGCTTGAGTTCCCAGCCGCAGCCCATGTCGAAGGCGCTGTAGACGACGGCGAGCTCGCCGTTGACGAGGACGCCTTCGAGCTGCGCGGGGCCGGGGCTCTGGACCTTGCGTTGCACGACGGCGGCCTGGCTGTAGTTGACGGCGCCGATCTTGTAGTGGCCCGAGAAGATCGGGTGCTTGGGGTCGAGCGTCGTGAGCTTGCTCTCGGGCAGCACGCGGGCCATCTCGCGGCGGAAGGCGGCATCGAAGGCCTTACGCCCGCAGCAGGCATCGGCCATCAGGAAGCCGCCGGCCCTCAGGTAGCGCTGGAGGGCCGACACCTCGGCGTCGCTGAGCGTGAAGTCGCCGTGGCCGGTCATGTAGATGAAGGGGAAGGTCGTGAGCTCGGGGCTGTCGAGCTTGAGGTGCTGCGTGGCGAAGCTCACCTTCATCGAGGAGGTGCCGCTCACGGTGTCGAGCAGGGTGGAGAGGCCGGCGGGGTCGGGGTTGCAGTCGCCGCCGTGGATCACCTGGCCGATGCGGAACTTGTCCGCGCGCGAGACGTCCTGGTCCACGTAGACGCGCGACTCGGCGAGGGAGACGCCCATGGCCTTGGTGGCCGTGGCGTAGGCGATCAGGTTGGCGCCCAGCTTCAGCGCGTCCTCGCTCTGCACGCCGGCGCTGGTCGAGTGCGTGTGCATGTCCCAGCCGCAGCTCAGGTCGAGGGGCGAGAAGACCACGCCGGTGCGGCAGCCGATGTCAATGCCCTCGAGGGGCGGCGGGGCCTGGCCGGCGATGCCGGCGGCTGCTGTGTACGACACGAGCGGCACGTCGTAATAGCAGCGGTAGAGGGGATGGTCGGCCTCGAGGCGCTTGAGCGGGCGCTCGGGGAAGATGGCCGCCAACTCCGTGCGCACGGAGTCGGCGAACTCCTTGCGGCCGCAGCAGGCGTCGAAGATGATGAAGCCGCCCTTCAGTACGTACTCGCGGAGGGCCTGGCGCTCGGTCTCGCTGAAGGTGAAGGCGTGGTGGCCCGTGCGGTAGAGCAGGGGCAGGCGCTCGGAGTCGAGCGGCACCTCGGAGAGCTTCTTCTCTTCGCAACTGAAGGTGATCTTCAGCTTCGTCTGCATCCAGGCGAGCAGGTTGTTGATGTCGTTCTGGTCGGTCGCCCAGTCGTTGGGCGTGCCGGTGACGATCTTGACCACGACGACGGGCGGGGTGGGCGGCTTCTTCTTCTCGGTGCGGCGTTGCGGCGTGGCGGGCAGGGGCAGCGGGGGGAAGCCTTCGGCGCCCGACCGCTGAGCCGGCTTCGGCGGCGGCGGCTGGCCGCACGTGCCCGCATCCGGCACGCCGCCGGCCAGGATCATCCCGGCCCCCAGGAACAGCACTCCCAGCAAGACCGCTGCGACGCCGACCAGTTGCCTCTTCATGACGTTCCCCTCAAGGGTGGAAACGAGGGCACACCACAGGGCCCGCCGCCCGCGCACCAAAACACTCCCCCATGATGACCAGTGTACAAGGCGTCAGCCGTTTGTCAAGCGCGAGCGCGAATATTCGCGCCAAGCCCGATAGCGGCTGAGCGATCTCCTATGAGGAGCAGCAGACTTGACTTACGGCTTGACGGCGAAACCCCGCCGGGCCGCCGTCACCTGCGCGCCGTCCGAGAACCGCACGGTCAGCGGCGCATCCTTCATGTTATGGACCACGTGGGCCTTGCCCTTGCTGCCGCCGAAGACGGCATAGAGGGGATAATCGGCGGTCACCGCGCGGTCCACGCGGCCCAACGCCGCCAGCGCCGCGAGCCAGTGGACGAGGTTGGCCCGCGAGTTGCCCGCCTCGATGGGCATCCGGCCGCCCCGGGCCTCGAGCTGACGGATTGCATCGGGCGCGTCGTCCAGCGCACGGTACATCAGCACCAGGTCGGCCCAATCTTCAAACCCCTTGCCGCCTTTCGCCGCGGCCAGGCCGTCGTAGCACCGCCGCACGTACTCGGGATAGAGGCCGAGATAGAGCGAGCCGCCGTGGAAGGGCAGCCAATTGATGCCGTAGACGATCTCGGGCTTGTTGCTGAACCACGTTTCGCGCGTGCCCTTGCCGCCCCAGATCATCGTGAGCACGGGCGCGGCATACTCCTTCGGGCGGAGCGTGCCCGTGACGTCGAACCAGTAGGCGTGGATGGCCTCCATCTCGGTCGTGTAGAGCCAGACGCCCAGGTCGCGCATCGCCCGGTTGCCGATCGCCTCGCCGAGCAGGATGAGGGCGGCCCAGGCATTCATCGCTTCGGACGACGACTCCTGGTTATTGCCGTCGGCGAAGCGCGCGTGGCCCGAGGCCCACGAGTGGCCCGCGTAGCAGTCGAAGCTGCGGAGGAACGGGAACAGGGCATCGTCGCGGAGCGGCGAGGCGATGTCGCGCACCAGCAGCCGCAGCATCCCGCCCCACTGCTCGTCGGCGGCCCACCGGGGGTCGCGGCGGGCGATCTCCGCCGCGGCGCGCAGGAAGTAGCCGTAGTGGAAGTGGTGGTCGTTGAGCTGGTCGTCGCTGCCGTAGCTGGCGGGGTAGCCAATGAGCGTGCCCCACGTGCGGTTGTAGGCGAAGAGGCCCCTGGCCTTCGGCTTGCCCTGGGCGTCGGCGGCATCGAGCCAGCCCTCGAGCCGCTGCCGCAGCTCGCCGAGGAACGCGGCTTCGAGCTTCGAGTCCACCTGCTCGGCGATGCCGGCCAGCGTGGCCAGCTTCCCCAGCCGCTTCCCTTCCCAATACGTGTCGCCCGTTCCCGGCGGCTTACCCTTGAGTTCCTCTTCGAGGCAGATGCGCAGCTTCGCCTCATCCTCCCCGCTCACCACGGGCAGCACGGGCAGCACGCCGTGGAACGTGGACCGGGTGGTGAATTCCGTGCCCGCCGCCAGCTTCATCTCGCCGCGCACGGAGCGGTAGGCGTGGCCCGGAGCGCGGCCTTCAGCCCGCTCTTCCAGGAGGCGGCCTGAAGGCCGCGCGACGAACCGCATCCACTGGTGCGGGTAGAGGGCGAAGAGGGTGCCCTCGCCCTTCCCCTCGCGGGCGACCGTGGTGAAGGCGAACGTCGTCGTCACCTCGCTCTTCGCGGGGTCGAAGGCCCAGGCCACGCGGGTGTCGGCGACGTGGTTGTGGGCGACCCGCTCGAAGAGCCGCAGCGTCCCCGGCTTGTCGTCGGGCAGAAGGGCCAGCGAGAAGTAGCCCTTGCCCTTCGCGTCGCACGCGAGCGTCCTCGTGCCGACACCGGCCCACGTCGAGCCGCTCGGGGCGAAGAGGCCATAATGCTTGCCCCGCACCGACAGGCCGAGCGTGGCCGAATCTGCCTGGCCAGCCCACACCTTCGGCTCGGCGCACAGCGTCACCCTCGGGTTGCCGCCGCGGAACGTCGCATACACGAACGGGCTGCCGTGGCCGTAGGAGACCCGCATCTCCCTGCCCTCGCACTCGAACGAGGCGGTGACGAACCAGTCGCTCCAGCCGGCCAGCCTCGCGTCGGGGAACTCGGCGACGGCGGAGTGCCCGAGCACCAGGTCCTCGCCCCCGCCGGGCATGCCGCCCATGAGGCCGATGGGCGCCACCGTGACGCTGGGATAGCACACCCGCAACCCGCTCGGCTGCGCGCACACGGCCAGCGGATGGGCGAACTGGGGCAGCGAGTGCCGCGTCCACAGCAGCGAACTCCACCACCGGTTCGTCGGCAGCGGCCCCTTCACCGCGTCGGTCCTCCACACCTGTTCGGGCGGCCCCTTGGCTCCTGGCGGCGCCTGGGTAGCATAGCTTCCCAGACCCACCCTCACAACGCCGTCTGCCGCATCTGCCGAAAGGCACAACGCCCCCGCCGCGGCCAGGGCCAGGAGTGGACGCCCGTTGACGCCAGCACTGCCCATGCTCATGTCTCCGCTTGCCCAACCAGGGGGGAGACCGGTCTCCCCGAAAAACCGCCGCACAGCGAAGGCTCATGCCCCGCCGCCCATATTCTACGTCCCCATCGCAATCTTCGCCAACAGAGCGGGAACAACGCGCGGGCCGGCAGGCCCTGCGCCCGCCCCTGGTGCGCTCAGGGCCTTGGTTGGGCTCATCGGGTCTGGCGAGGCTGCCGTAGCCGCCGCTGGGAGCTTGGGACGGGGGCCGCGGCGCCCGCGAGTCCGCTCATAACCGTATATGCTGCAACTCTTTACGCTCTCAGACCGCCCCTATCCCATGCTCGCTCATCCCGCAGATGAGCGAGCATGGCCGGAGCCGCGAGAATCGCCAATCCTCGCCCGTCTACCCATGCTGTATCACTCTCCCCCTCTCAGGATTGATACAGCATGGGCAGGCGGCGCCCGCCAGGCGCTCGGCACAGCCCCCCCAGGAACCGCCCCGTCCGCAACGAGCAGGCGTGCCCACACCCTGCACCTGCCCAGCCGCCTGGTATGAAGGCTTGTCCCAATCCCCGCAGTTGCTACAATCGTGGGCAAGGCCCCGCGGCCGTCGCGGGAGGGGAGCCATACGGGCAACGCCGAGTCAGGCAGGAGGGGAAGACCGCCTGAAGGCGGGACCCCCAACAGGGTGCGAACTCGTTCGGAGTCCCGCCTTCACGCGGTCTTGGCTTGTCTTCACGCCATTGGGAAGGAAGCCATATGAAGCAGTTCGCCGGCGGCTTGGTGCGAATCGGGGTTCTGTGGGCCACGCTCCAGGCCATCGCCGTGGGCGCGACCGACGACCCCTACACGTGGCCGGCGTACCAGCCCAACCTCAACTACCACTTCGCCAGGGAACACCCCGAGTTCCAGCCGCCCACGAAGGTGCTGGACGATGTGACCGGCGTGGCCGGCACGGTGACGTCGGGCTGGTGGTGTTTCCGCTACGGCCGCAACGCCAACCCGCTGGTGACCGAGGCCGCCTGGACGCCGATGCTGAAGCGCATGAACGAGGAGTTCGCCTACTTCCGCGACGTGATGGGCTGGCCGCCCGACAAGCGCGCCAAGAACGGCTACTACAGCACGATCTACCTCTTCGGTTCGGGCCTGAGCACCGACAAGGCCGACAACACGGCCAAGGGCGGCTGGATGGGCAGCGTCCACTACCAGGGCGAGCACTGGCCCATGGTGCTCGTCTCGTACTACCCGGTCTACTCGTTCGACCCGAAGTGCGACTACCGCGACAAGGAGTACCAGATGGGCGGGGTCGTCCACGAGGGCGTCCACGCGATCCTCGCGGACCTGCCCGGCTGCAAGAAGGCGGGCTGGTTCCACGAGGGCGGCAACAACTGGCTGACAACCGTTGCCAACGCCCAGCGCACGGGCAACTACAGCAGCCTCGGCTGGCTGAGTGCAGGGGCCATGCTCGCCCCCTTCATGCCCATCGAGTGCTACAGCGGATGGTTGCAGGACGGGAGCTTCGGCGGCCCGTCGGCCGAGGGCGTGAACCGCCACGAGAACGGCAAGCAGCTCTGCACGTGGCGCAAGCTCCTGGGCGGCACCCAGTACGGCGAGTGCTTCCCGGTATTCCTGGGCGAAGTGGTGTCGCCCGGCAGCGTCGCCTGGGTCTGGCAGAACTGCACGGGCCGCGTCCTGGAGGGCCTCGCCACCGCCCCGGGCGGCCTGGGCGCGGAGCAGACGCGGCGGCTGATCGCCGAGTTCCGCGGCCGTCAGGCCCTGTGCGACTTCGGCCGGTGGTCCGCCGCCTACCGCGCCCTGCTCGAGAGAAACTGGGGCATGACCGTCGGGGCAGAGTACGACCCCGTCTGGATCAAGTGCGAGCCCTGGACCGCCACCTGCTACGCCGCGACGGCCTATGACGCGGCCAGCCGCACGCTGACGCCCGAGAAGCGCACGCTCCCGGGCTGGTCCGGCGCCAACCAGATTCCGCTCAAAGTGTCGAACGCCGAGAGGATCAGCGTAGAGTTCCAGCCCATGGGCGCGAACATGCGCTGCCAGTTGGCCTATCGTGCGACCGATGGCTCGGCCGTCTACAGCAACCCCGTCGCCCGCGGCGAGTGCCGCCTGAGGATGCCGAAGCCCGCACAGGACAACGTCGTGATCGCCGTGATCTGCAACACGGACTACGTCTACGAAGGCGAGGAGACGCGGAAGAAGAAACACAACTACCGGCTGCGCCTGGGCGAGGGAATCTCCGGCACGGCCGACATCCATGGCAAATGGTGGAAGCCTGCGCGGCCGGCGCCCGACCGAAGCCAGAGGCCAGGGTAACGTGTCAGAATCCCGGGGACGGACGCAGCGGGGCTTGCCGCACAGCTTATCGAGCCAGGCTCCTGTGCGACAGCACCGCGACGCCCCGCTCCTGGAGATGCCGGTCGAAGCAGGACGCCATCAACCGTGATGGAGGACACGACATGCGATTCGTCTCGAGACTCGGCCCATGCCTGCTCGCCGTGTGGACCTGCGGCGCCGCGGCCGGCGAGGCCGTGACGTTGCACTCGCTGCTCGAGGAGATGGTGGACCGCGATGCCGTGGCCCGCTGGCCGCAGCCGGCCTACACCTGCCGCCAGGCCAGCAGCTACGACCGCCGCTCGAAGACCCCCGCCGACGCCAACGGCTGGTTCGCGAACACGGACAACATGGACGGCAGCGGCGCGTCGCTCCGCTGGGAGGAGGTGGCCGGCCGCCGCGAGTGCGTGCTGGCCGACGTCGAGGGGCCGGGTGCCATCGTCCGCTTCTGGTCGGGCGGCCAGCAGCCCAAGGGCGCGCTCCGCTTCTACCTCGACGGCGCCGCCTCGCCCGTCATCGAGGCGCCGATGCAGGAGCTGATGAGCGGCAAGCTCTTCGTCCCCACGCCGCTCGCCATCCTCAACGCCGGCAACGCCCTGAATCTCTACCTGCCCGTGCCCTACGCGAAGCGCTGTAAGATCACCTACGACGAAGGCCAGCCCGGCAAGCCCAACGCCCCGCCGCCCGGCCGCTGGTACAACATCGAGTACCGCACCTATCCCGCAGGCACGAGCGTCAAGTCGTTCACGATGGCGGACCTCGAGGCCGCCAAGCCCTCCGTCGAGCGCATCTGCGAGACCCTTCGCCAACCGCCCGTTCCGGTGGACGGCAAGGCCGGCTCGCTTGACCAGACCATCGAGCCGGGGAAAGAGGCATCGGTCGAGCTTCCCTCAGGCCCCGCCGCCGTGCGGTTCATCGAGGGAATGCTCATCGGTGTGGCCCCCGACCAGGTCGAGCAGGCGCTCCGCTCCATCGTGCTGCGAGCAACGTTCGACGGCGAGGAGACGATCTGGTGCCCCCTCGGCGACTTCTTCGGCAGCGGCACGGGCCTCAATGCCCTGAGCAGTTGGCACCGCTCCGTCGCCAAGGAGGGCACGATGTCCTGCCGCTGGGTGATGCCCTACGAAAAGTCGGGCCGCCTCTCCCTCCTCAACCTCGGCAAGCAGAAGGTGGGCGTGAAGCTCAACGGCATCGTCGGGCCGTGGAAGTGGGACGAGCGCTCGATGCACTTCCACGCCGCCTGGCGCCAGCAGTTCCCCATCCCCACCAGGCCGTTCCAGGACTGGAATTACGTCGAGATCACGGGCCAGGGCGTCTACCTCGGCGACACGCTGAGCGTGATGAACCCCGTGCGCGACTGGTGGGGCGAGGGCGACGAGAAGATTTGGGTGGACGGCGAGGGCTTCCCCTCGCACTTCGGGACGGGGAGCGAGGACTACTACGGCTACGCCTGGGGCGCGCCCGCCCTGTTCCAGGGGCCGTTCTGCAACCAGGTGCGCTGCGACGGGCCGGGCAACCAGGGCCACACCGTCGTCACCCGCACCCGTGCCCTCGACGCCATTCCCTTCACGAAGAGCCTGAAGGTGGACATGGAGGTGTGGCACTGGAAGGACTGCCAGGTGGCCTACGCCGTGGCGAGCTACTGGTATGCCCGTCCCGGCGCCAAGAGCAACCGCGGCCCGCTGCCCGACGAGGCGGCCCGCCCCATCCCCCAGCCGCCCCAGCCCGCGAAAGTCAAGGACGCCCTTGAAGGCGAGACGCTGAAGATCATCGAGAAGACGGGCGGCCTCACCGAGGTCCAACACATCGGCCTGTACAACTGGAGCGGCGACCGCCAGCTCTGGTGGCGCGACGGGAAGCCCGGCGACAAGCTCGCCCTCGCCCTGCCCGTGGCCACGGCGGGCAAGTTCGCCATCGTCGTCAATCTCACCAAGGCCGTGGACTACGGGATCGTACAGTTCCACCTCGATGGCGAGAGGCTCGGCAAGCCGCTGGACCTCTATAACAACGGTGTGGTGACAACCGGCCCGAAGACCCTGGGCGAGCGGGCGCTCGACGCCGGCGAGCACAGGCTCACCATCGAGATCGTCGGCGCGAACGCCGCGGCGCTCAAGCGCCACATGGTCGGCCTCGACTACGTGAAGCTCGAAGCCGCGAAGTGAGCGCCGGGGAGACAGCGGATGGCGGAACAGGGCGGCCTCTTCGACGCGATGCACCGCCAGCGGCCCGAGGCGGTGCGCCCGCCGCGCGAGCCGGGCGCCTTCGACCGCGCGACGTGGCTGGCGCTCGGCCTCGGCGGGGCGCTGGCCGGCGTGTGCCTGGCCGTGCCGTGGCTGCGCTTCGCCCTCAGCTACCTCACCATCCTCATCCACGAGCTGGGCCACGCCGTCGTCGGCTGGCTGTTCGGCTATCCCTCGATCCCCGCGTTCGACTTCACCTACGGGGGCGGCATCACCACGGCGCAAGCCCGGTCGCGGCTCCTCCTGGGCTTCGCCTACGTGCTGTGGGCGGCGCTCGTCGCCGCAAACTGGCGGGACCGCCGACGGCTCGCCGCGTCGCTCGCGGGGCTGGGGCTGTTCATCGCCTGCGCGCACACCGCGGCCCACCAGGCGATCATCCTGTTCATGGGCCACGGCGCCGAGCTGGCCATTGCCGGCGTGTTCCTCTACCGGGCCATGAGCGGCAGCACCGTCGTCCACGAGGCCGAACACACGCTTTACGCCCTGTGCGGCTTCTTCATCGTGTTCTCGGACATCGCGTTCGCGTATCGGCTGTGGACGAGTCCCGCCGAGCGTGCGGCCTACGGCGCCGCGAAGGGAGGCGGGCACTGGATGGACTTCAGCCAGCTCGCGCGGCAACTCGGCCTCGGGCTGCCGACGGTGGCGTTTCTCTTCCTGCTCGGCTGCCTGCTGCCCGTGGCCCTCAGCGTCCTCGCCCATCGCGGCTACGGCCGCCGAGGCTGAGCCAGGCGGGCTCCTCACTCCAGCGTGGGCTTGGCGATGCCGCCGGTGAGCTGCACCTGACCGCCCTCTTTCTCGAAGACGCCGTAGAACATCGAGACGCAGTCGAGCCAGAGGGTCAGCCGGCGGAAGTCCTCGGCCGAGAGCTTGAGGTCGTGGTGGCCCTTCTCGAGCATCTCGAAGAGCTTCGAGCCGCGCGCGCCAAACTGGCCGGGCGTGGTGCGATAGCCGTCCTTGTAGGTCGTGTAGCCGTACCGCACGAGGGTGTTGTACGAGGCGTACCAGTTGCGGATGAGCGGCTCCTTGGTGAGGTTGGGCGCGCCCTTGTCCTTGTTCTTCGTGTGGCACGGCACGCAATTGCGGTCGAGCACGGGCTGCACGAGGCGCGGATAGCTGAAGGGGTTCGAGCCGTCCACGTCGGGGGTGAGCTTCGAAGGCTCGCGGCGGAGGGCGAGCGGGGCGGCGCGCGTGGCGTCGGGCGCGCGGCCCTGGGTCTCGTGGCAGCCCTGGCACGAGAGCCTCTCGCCCGGCAAGAGATAGGTGGCCGACCGCATAGACTGGACGGCGAGGCCGCGCTCGTCGAGGGCCTGGAAAAAGAGCTCGACGTTTGCGGGCACGGTGAAGTGCGCGCTGCCGTCGGCCTCGACCGGCACGGTGCCGAGCACGTAGCGGCAGGGGACGACCGAGTCGCCGGCCTCGGGCAGGCGCACGCCGGTCTCGTGGGGCGGGCCGCCGGAGGGAACGGACATGGGGAGGACCTGGAGGACGCGGAGGGCGGTGATCTTGGTGCCTTCGGGCCAGGGGCGGCGGCTGTCGTAGACGTTGAGCACGGTGAGCGTGGCCTCGGGCTTCGCGTGGTTGCCCTCGGCCAGGTGCGGGGCGGTGGTGGTGCGGCGGTGCGGCGAGGCGATCTCGATCGTCTCGAGCGGCTTGGGCCGCGGCACGAGCGGGATGGGGCTCAGGCACGCGATGTCGGGGTCGCGGTAGAGCAGTTCCTTGTTTCCAAAAGAGTCCACGAGGTAGATGCCGTAGTTGCCGGGCAGGTACGAGCTGCCCTGAAGGGCGGCGTTGCCGCGCATCAGGGAGTCGTAGACGCACAGGTAGAAGTCCTCGCTGAGGGGCCAAGCGGTGCCGTAGACCTGCTGGCCGCCCTGGCTCTCGGGGAAGCCGACCTCGGGGGTGAGGCGGCGGATGGGGCCCATCGCGTCGTCGTCGGGGGTGCGGGGGTCAATGAGGACGAGCGAGCCGTAGGCCTGACCGTGGTGGGGGGCGGCGGTGGCGACGAACTTGTGGGAGTTGGGGATGGCGCGGATGTCCACCTCCATGTCGGGCCGCGCGTTGCGGGGTGCGAAGTTGCCGTGCACGGCGCGGCTGTCGCGGCCGTCCAGCGTGGTGATCCAGGGCAGGTGGGCGGTGCAGCCGTGGCGGTCCACGTAGTCCCAGCGGGTGTAGATGATGCGGCCGTCATGGGTCACGCTGGGGTGCCACTCGTTGGTCTCGTGGGGGCTGAGGCAGCGCATGTCGGAGCCGTCGGCGGCCATGTCGTAGAGGGTGTAGGTGGGGCACACGCGGCCGCAGCGCAGGTAGCCGCCGCGGCGCTCGGAGATGAAGGCGATGCGGCCGTTCGGCAGCCAGCAGGGGTCGAAGTCGTTGAACGTGCCGTCGGTGAGCTGCTCGAGGCCGGTGCCGTCGGTGTTCACCTTGAAAATGTGCCAGGCCCAGCCCGGGTCCCAGTGGCCCCTCGAGGCGTCGGTGTGGCTCTCGTGGGTGGGCCGGCCCTTGCACTCGACGAAGGCGAAGGCGATCTGCCTGGCGTCGAAGGAGAGGTCGGGGGAGAGGAACGAGCCGCCCTGGGCCTCGGGGCCGCTGCGGCCGCCGCCGCCGTCGTACGAGGCGCGGGGCTGGTTGGGGGGGCCGCCGAGGAGCTTCTGGCCCTTGAGGCGGCCCTTCTCGACCACCGAGTTGGCCAGTACGTCCTGCACCGTGGGCTTGGGGCCGAAGGGGTCCTTCAGGATGTAGAGTCCGCCGCCGGGATGCGCGGTGATGCCGTAGTACTGGTCGCACATGTGGCTGTAGAGCGAGCGGTGGTGTTTGATGAAGAGCAGCTTGTCGAAAGAGAGCAGGGGGTTGGCGAAGGCGGCCTGGCGGCGGATGCGGCAGGCCTGGGTGTAGAGGGCGTAGCGCGCGGCGGCGCACGCGGGGTCAATCCTGGCGCTGGCGGCCTGGAGGTCAGCGACTTGCTGCTCGAGACCAGCCAGAACCTCCCGCAGGTTCGCAACCTGCGGGAGATTGCTCTTGAGGTGGGCGAGGAGTGCCGCGGTGCGGCGCAGCACCACGTCGGCCGGGTCGCGGTCGGCCTCGGCGATGAGGGATTTGGGGCGATGGGCCTCGGGGGCGACGCGGGCGAAGTGGCCCTTGTTGGCCAGGTCGGCCTGGAGGGTGGCGAACTGGGCCTGCCACTCGGCCACCATCTCGGGCGCAGGCGGGGCGGCGGCCATCTCCTGCACGCTGGCGTAGCCGAGGCGGATGGCCTGCCAGAGGCCGGCCACCTTGTCGCGTAGCTCGGGCACCTGCTGGAGGGCCGCCTCGTCGCCCTTGAGTACGCGGTCGGCCAAGCCGGCCCAGAGCTGCTCGTTCTCGGCGACCTGCCGGAGCAGCGCGTCCTTGTCGGCGTAGCGTCTGGGGAAGGCGGTGGCGAGGGCCTCGATGGATGGGCGCAGCATGGCGAGGTCTATGTCGCCGAGCGCGGCGAGGGACTGGCCGTAGCGGGCGGCCCTGGCGGCCAGGTCGCGCCAGCGGGAGTCGTCGGCGGGCGTCTTGGCGGCGGCGAGGGCGGCGAGGTCCTTCTCCATGGCCTGTCGGACCGGGGCGAGGCGAATCGTGGCGACGGCGGCCAGCACGTCGCGCTGGGCGCAGGCGCGGGCGTAGAGGTCCAGCCAGCGGGCGTCGCCGGCGGGGGCGGCCTTGAGCAGGTCGGCGATCTCCCTGCGCAGCGGCTCGCCGCTGGCGCCGAGGCCGACGACCACGCGGTTGAACGTGCCGTACTCGAGCTGCGGCCCCTTGCGGTCGCCGAACCAGGCGAGGTGCTGGCCGCGGGCGAGGTCCTTCGTCAGCCAGGCGGCCTGGGCGGGGAAATCGGCGGCGAGGCGCTGCCAGAGAGCGGGCAGAATGTCCCTCGTGCCCGACAGCACCTGGAAGCGGGCCACGCCGGTGGCCCGGTGGGCGTCCATGCCCACCCAGGCCTCGAAGCGTTCGTACTGGCCGTCGAGGAGGTAGGCCACGTCGCTGTTCGAGTGCACCCAGATGCCGTGCTGGAACTTGCGCTCGCCGATCTGGAGGGGGTGGTTCTCCCAGTTCTTGTCGCGGAGGAGCTGGCCCCAGCCGACCGTGACGGCGAGGGGCTTGAGGGTGCTGAGGCGGGTCTCCTTGCCGGCCTTGTCAATCAGGCGGGCGTCGCCCCAGATATGGCAGTTGCCGCCGCCGTGTTCGAGCGTGGCCACCAGGCGCATCACGCGCAGCCCCGCCACGTTCACCGACACCTGCGCGCCCGGGCCGTCGCCCGCGACCGAGCCGCTGTCCCACGGCGTGAAGTCGCCCGCGCCCTGGGCCTTGTTCGCGTCGGCGAGCCAGACGAGGTAGTTGGCGCGCGTGGCGGCCATCGTGTCGGCCCAGGTGGCCTTCTTGGCGTAGATCTCGCCCTGGTGAGGCGCGTGGCGTTCTTCGAGGGCCAGGCCCGGGTCCTGGGCGGCGAAGGCGGCGGATGGCAGAAGGGTCGCTGCCCACAGGCACGCTGCAAGGCGGCTCATTGCGGTCTCCCGATGAACGGTAGGAGATGGATGGATGATTGGATAGCCGGATGGGTGGTGAAGCGGCGCGTTCCTGCCGGCCTCCGCTCTCTCACCCATCCACTCATCCACCCATCCATTCATCCAGTTCTGCCGGCCCCTATTCCCCCATCTCGATCACGGTGATCGTATGGGGCGGATCGGTCTTGTTGCCCGCGAGCGGCAAGTCAATGTTCGAGACGTACAGCCTGGTGCCGCGGATGCAAGGCTCGGATGGCCGGTCGAGCCGCCCCTGGGCGCCCGTGGAGTTGCCGTTCCTGGCGATGGTGGTGACCGCGCCCGTCTTGGGGTTCACCTTGTGGACCGCGTTGCCGAGGAAGTCGGCGATGTAGACCTCGCCCGTCTTGGGGTGCACCTTCATGCCATCGCACGAGAGCATGCCCTGGCCGCGCGCGACCAGGGTGTGGCCGCTGAGCTTGCCGTCGGGGCCGAAGGTGAACACCTCGAGCTTCGCATCGCCGAAGTTGCACACGTACATCGCGCCGTCGGGGCCGAAGCCCATGCCATTGGCGCCCACCCACTTCATGTTCTCGGTCTTCATCCGCGCGCACACATGCGGGTCGTCGCCGCCGGGCTTCAGCGCGATCGGCCGGGCAGGGTCGAGCTCGGAGAGCTTGAAGCGATAGACGCCGCTTCGCATCGGGGGCGTGGGGTCGGTGCTGAACTTGCTCTCGGTGACGTACACACTGTCGCCGTGGCAGACGACGGCGTTGGCCGAGAGCAGCCCCGTGACCAGCGCCTCGACCCTCTCGGCCTTGCCGTCCTTCATCACCACGCGCATCAGGCGGCTCTTGTAGTCGGGGGTGGTGAACGACTGATTGTCGGCGAAATAGATGTGGCCGTCGGGACCCACGTCTATGCCCAGCGGGCCACAAGGCTTCTTGGTCTCGGGGTGCTCGGGCAGCTTCACCACCTCGCTGATCTTGTCATCCTTGTCAATCTTCAGGATGAACGCCCCCGGCGCCGTGTCGTTGACGTTCGGGCACGAGAGCAGGATGTTGCCCTCCTTGTCCAGTGCCATGCCGTCGGGGGTGTTGTAGTTGCCCGTCAGTTCGATGGCCGAGAGGTTGGCAGGGACGACCGACCTGGCGCAACCCACGGCGAGCAGCCCCAGCACCGCCACCGCCAGCCGCTTCTTCACCGCAGAGTCCTCCGAAGAGATACAACGGGCGCACCCTCACACCTACCTCGATGGTAACCAGCGAGCGGGGGGCTGTCAAGCGGACCTCCTTGCAGGAATCGCGGACTTCGTGTAGCCTATGAAGCATCGCACATTCGCTCGGCAAGGAGGCAGGCATGGAATTCAGCGGGAAGACCGCGCTGGTCACGGGCGCCGCCGGCGCCATCGGCAAGGGGATCGCAGCGGCACTGGTCCAGGGCGGCGCGCGCGTGTTCGTCACCGATCTCAAGCAGGAGGCGGTGGACGCCGCCCTGAACGAGGTGGGCGCGGGCGCGCTGGGCCTGGCCGCCGACGTGACGGATGAGGCGCAGGTCAAGGCCGTCGTCGCCGCCGCGGCCAATGCCTTCGGCAACCAGGTGGACATCCTGGTGAACGTCGCAGGCATCGTGGGCCAGGGCAGAGTGGAGGAGCTCACGGCCGAGCAGTGGGACGCTGTGTTCGCCGTGAACTGCAAGGGCACGTTTCTGTTCTGCAAGCACGTGGTGCCGCTGATGAGGGCCCGGAAGTACGGGAAGATCATCAACTTCTCGTCGAAGTCGGGCAAGACCGGCTCGGCCCTGATGAGCCACTACTCGGCCGCCAAGGCGGCCATTATCGGCTTCACCCAGGCCCTGGCCTACGAACTGGCCGACTCGAACATCAACGTCAACTGCCTGTGCCCCGGGATCGTGCTCGCGACCGGCGTGTGGAGCCACGTGTCGGCCGGCTATGTCAAGAACCTCGGGCTGCCGAAGGAGGAAGTGATCAAGAAGTTCACCTCCAAGGTGCCCCTCGGCCGCCTCGCCGCGATCAAGGATGTCGTCGCCGTGACGCTCTTCCTGGCCTCGGAAGGCGCAGACTACATGACCGGGCAGGCGATCAATGTCACCGGGGGTCGCGAGATGCACTGAGAGAGGAGGAATGGATGGGTGGATGGGTGGATGAGTGAAGGAGCAAGTCTGATCCTCCCTTTCATCCATACATCCAATCATCCATTCATCCCCCAACGAGCTGAGGAGATCCGCCCATGTTCACAAGAGAGCAAGTTGCCAAAGTGATTGACCACGCCGTGCTCAAGCCGGTCGCCACGGATGCCGATGTGCGGGCGAACGCGAAGATGTGCGTCGAGCGGGGCGTGGGGAACTTCTGCGTGCGGCCGACCGATGTGGCCGCCGCGGTGAAGGCGGTGCGCGGCAGCCACACCACGGTGGCCTGCGTCGTCGGCTTCCCCCACGGCTCGAACCGCACCGAGGTGAAAGCCCTCGAGGCCCGGCTCGCCATCCAGGACGGCGCGACCGAGCTGGACATGGTGATGAACATCGGCAAGTTCCTCTCGGGCGACTACGCCTTCGTGCAGAAGGACATCGAGGCGGTGGTAGCCGAGGCCGCGCCCAAGGGCGTGCTGGTCAAGGTCATTCTCGAAACAAGCTACCTCACGCCCGAGCAGGTGGCCAAGGCCTGCCAGATCGCGGAGGCGGCGAGGGCCAACTTCGTGAAGACCTCGACCGGTTTCTCCGACGGCGGCGCCACGCCCGAGGTGATAGATATCATGTTGAAGACGGTGGGCAAGACCATGGGCGTCAAGGCCTCGGGCGGCATCCGCTCGTGGGACACGGCCGTCGGCTACCTGCGGCAGGGCTGCAAGCGCCTCGGCGTCGGCTCCACCGAGAAGGTGCTCGACGGCGCGCCCGATGCCGGCGCCGGTTATTGAGCGGACGCCCCCAGTCGGACTCGTCGGACCAGTCAGACTAGTCGGACCCAAACCATGATGAACGCCCTCATCTACCGCGGCCCCGGCGACATCCGCCTCGAGCAACTGCCCGCGCCCTCCTGCGGCGAGGCCGAAATCCGCGTGAAAGTGGACGCCTGCGCCGTGTGCGGCACCGACCTCAAGTCGTTCCTCCACGGCAACCCCAAGATCACGCCGCCCCGCATCATCGGCCACGAGTTCACCGGGATCATCCAGACCCGCGGCGGCGCCGTCAGCGGCTATGCCGTCGGCGAGCGGATCGTGATGGCCACGTCCGTCTCGTGTGGCCTGTGCGCCTACTGCCAGCGGGGCTGGACGAATCTGTGCGCGGACATGGCCGCGATGGGCTTCCAGTACGAGGGCGGCATGGCCGGCTTCGTCACCGTGCCGAGCCGCGCAGTGCGCAACGGCCACGTCGTCAAAGTGCCCCAGACCGTGAAGCCCGAGCACGCGGCCCTCGCCGAGCCGCTGAGCTGCTGCGTCAACGCCGCCGAGAACTGCGGCGTCGCCAAGGGCGACACCGTGGTGGTCGTGGGCGCGGGGCCGATGGGCATCATGAACGCCCTCGTCGCCCGCGAGTTCGGCGCCGCCAAGATCATCCTCGCCGAGATCAACGAGGCGCGGCTGCGGCAGGCCGAGGCATTCGGCTTCAACCGCCTCGTCAACCCTGCGAAGGACGACCTGGCGAAGGTGGTGAAACGCATGACGCGGGGCCTCGGGGCCGACGTGTGCATCGTCGCCGCGCCCGCCGCGCCGCCCCAGGAGCAGGCCCTCGGCCTCGTGCGCAAGCGGGGCGTCGTGTGCCTCTTCGCCTCGCTGCCCGCCGGCGGCAGCCTGCTCTCGATAGACAGCCGCCCCCTCCACTACAACGAGCTGCGCGTCGTCGGCACGAGCGACTCCACGCCCGCTCAAGTGAAGCGGGCGGTCGCCCTCATCGCCGGCGGCTCGGTGCCGGTGGACAAGCTGGCCACCCACGTGCTGCCGTTGGCTGACTTCCAGCGGGCCTTCGCCCTGATGCAGAGCGGGGAGTCGCTGAGGGTGGTGTTGACACCGTAGAGGATGAGTGGATGAGTGGATGGGTGACAGAGTAGATGGTCTCAGTGTCCTCTCTCTTTCATCCATTCCTCCACCCTTCCATTCATCCCCGTTGGAGTTCCGAGATGGACCTTGGTTTGAAGGGTAAAGTCGCCCTCGTCACGGGCGCCTCGCACGGCCTGGGCAAGGCCATTGCCTTGGGCCTCGCAGCCGAGGGGGCGAAGGTGGCCGTGAACTATCACCGCCACCCCGAACGGGCCGAGGCCACGGTGCGTGAGATCCGCGAGAAGCACGGGGTCGAGGCCGTCGCCGTCCTGGCCGACGTGGCGGCCGAGGCCGACGTGATTCGGATGTTCGACGAGGCCGAGGCCAGGCTCGGGCCGCTCGACGTACTGGTGAACAACGCGGCCATCGCCCCCGCCTGCCCGACGGCCGATACGACGCTCGAGACGTGGGAGCGCGCGTTCGGCATCAATGCGACCGGCACGTTCCTGTGCTGCCGCGAGATGGTGCGGCGACTCAGGGCCGCGAAGCGGACGGGGCGGGTCGTGAACATCTCGTCGCAGGCGGCCTTCCGCGGCTCGCAGTCGGGCAAGACGGCCTACGACGCCTCGAAGGGCGCCATCATTTCATTCACCATCTCGCTCGCCCGCGAGATGGCGCCCCACGGCATCGCCGTGAATTGCGTGGCCCCTGGCCTGATGTACACCGAAATGCTCAAGGAGCTGATTGACGCGAACCGCGAGAAGTTCGAGAGCCGCGTGCCCCTCCACCGCATCGGCAGCGTGGACGAGGTGGCGAGCGTGGTCGTCTTCGTGGCGTCCGAGCGGGCGAGTTACATGACCGGCGCCACGGTGGACGTGAGTGGGGGGTTGGCGATGCACTGAGGGGGAAATGCGGTGTACCTGCTCGGCATAGACAACGGGCTGACGATGGCGAAGGCAGCGGTCTTCACCCTCGACGGTCGCGAGGTGGCCGTGGCCTCGCGCAAGACGGAGACGCTGACGCCGAAGCCCGGCCACCTCGAGCGCGACGTGCGCGAGATGTGGGCCTCCACCGCCGCCGTCATTCGCGAGGCCATCGCCAAGGCCGGCATCCAGCCCTCCGAGGTCGCCTGCGTGGCCTGCGCCGGCCACGGCAACGGCCTCTACCTCATCAACGAGGCCGGCGAGCCCGTCCGCAACGCCATCCTGTCCACCGACTCGCGCGCCCGCGACATCGTCGCCGAGTGGCTGGCGGCTGGCGTGGACGAGGTGGTGCGGCCCAAGACCACCCAGAGCGTGTGGGCCGCCCAGCCCGGCGTGCTGCTGCAATGGCTCAAGCGTCACGAGCCGGCCGCCCTCGAACGCGCCCGCTGGGCGCTGATGGCGAAAGACTACATTCGCTACAAGCTGACCGGCGAGGTGGCGGCGGAGGTGACCGACTTTTCGGGCGCCAGCCTGCTCGACGTGCCGAAGATGGCCTACGATGACAGCCTGCTCGCCGCCTTCGGGATCACCGACCTGCGCCGCCTCCTGCCGCCGCTCCTCCGCTCGGCCGACATCGCGGGCGCGGTCACGGCGCAGGCCGCGGCCGAAACCGGCCTCGCCGCGGGCACCCTCGTGGCCGGCGGGGTGTTCGACATTGATGCCTGCGGCCTCGCGGTGGGCCTGGTGGACGAGTCGCCGCTGTGCGCGATCGCCGGCACCTGGGGCAACAACCAGTACATCTCCAGGAAGCCCGTCGTCAGCCCCGAGGTGTTCATGACCTCCTGTTACGCCATTCCCGGCTACTTCCTGATCCTCGAGGGCAGCGCCACGTCGGCCAGCAACCTCGAGTGGTTCGTCACCGAGTTCTTCGGCGCCGAGAAGGCCCTCGCCGCGAAGCAGGGCAGGTCCGTCTACGACCTGTGCAATGAACTGGTCGCCGCGAGCCGGCCCGAGGAGGCGAACATCGCGTTCCTACCCTTCCTCTACGGCTCGAACGCGGGGCCGGACGCCACGGCCTGCTTCGTCGGCCTGAGCGGCTGGCACACGCGCGGGCACGTGCTGCGGGCGATCTACGAAGGCGTGGTGTTCGGGCACAGGACGCACATCGAGCGGCTGCTGAAGTTCCGTGCCCGGCCGGCGGCGGTCCGCCTCACGGGCGGCGCGGCCCGCAGCGAGGCGTGGGTGCAGATCTTCGCCGACGCGCTTCAGACGCCCGTCGAGATCCCCGAGGGCACGGAGCTGGGCGCGCTGGGCGCGGCCATCGCGGCCGCCGTGGCGGCTGGCATCTACGCCACGTTCGAGGAGGCCGTGGACGCGATGGTGCGCTTCGCCCGTCGCCGGGAGCCCGACCGCTCGCGCCAGAGCCTCTACGACGCCAAGTTCGAGCGGTACCATCGGACCATTCGCGCGTTGGACCCCGTGTGGGCCTCGTACCGCTGACCCGCCCCTTCGGGGGTTCGGCCGCTCAGTCGTCGAGCTTGATCACCGAGAGGGTGTGGAACTTGTCGTAGCCCTTGTTCTTGAGGCCGGGGAAGTTGCCGTCGAAGTTGGAGATGATCAGCTCGTTGCCGCGGAGGAGCGGCTCGCAGGGCTGATCGAGCAGGCCCGTGCGCCCGTCGTCGTCGCCGTTCTTCCACAGGGTCTTGAACTTGCCGCCGGGCGTGAAGTAGTGGATGGCGTTGTTCTGCGAGTCGGCGATGTAGATGCGGTCGGTGCGCGGGTCGTGGCGCATGCCATCGCCGCAGGGGCAGCGCTTGTCGCGGATGTAGACGGTGTTGGAGGTGACGTTGCCCTTGTCGTCGAAGGTCAGGCGATGGATCGAGCCGTCGCCGAACAGCGAGCAGTAGAGGTTGCCCGAGTTGTCGAAGGCCAGGCCGTCGGCGCCCGCCGAGTCCTTGCGCGGGTTGGGCAGGGTGGTGAAGGTGGCGATGAGGTGGGGGTCCTTGCCGAACGGCTGGAGCTTGATGCCGCCCTTCTGGAGCTCGTCCAGGGTGAAGCGGAACACGCCGCTCTTGTGCGAGCCGTCGGGCATGTCGAAGAAGGTCTCGCTCACGTAGCAGTCGTTGCCCTTCCACACTACGGCATTGGAGAGGAGGAAGCCCTCGACCACCACGTCCACGCTCGTCGGCTGGCCGTCCTTCACGTTCACGCGCAGCAGGCGGCTGGCGTGCTTCTTGTCGAAGAAGTACTGGAGGTCGGCCACGTAGAGGTTGCCGTCGGGGCCGAAGGCGATGCCCATGGGGCCGCAGCGCTGGCTCGTGGGGGCCACGGGCAGCTTGTCGCACCAGACCGAGAGCTTGTTCTGCTTGTCAATCTTCACCAGGATGGCGGGGTACTTCTGGTCGTTGTAGTTCGGGCAGGCGAGGATGATGTTGCCCTCGCTGTCCAGCGCCATGCCGTCGGGCAAGTGCGCTTCCTCGGGCAGGGCGAGGAAGAGTGTGGGCCGGTGCTTCGACGCCCGCCCCGGCATGCAGCCCGTTGCGAGAAGCACGCCCGCGGCCATGGCCGCCCACGCCGCCCATCCACGCATTCTCATGGTCCTCTCCTCACTGAGTGTCGGATGCCGGCCCCCTGTGCCGGCCAACGGCCCCCTAGCATACCCGAGGCTGCCGCTCTTTGCAACCGCCGTGGCCGCCGAGAGACGGGGAGGGCGCTCTTCCTGGGAAAGAAGGGTGCCCTCCCCGCGCCCCACCCTCCCAAGAACCTTCAGACGGGTCCGCCGCGTTGGAGCCTTGCTCGCAGGCGGCGTGGGCGATCAACGAAAGGTGCTTCGACAAGCTCCGCATGACAGAATGGGAGCATTCCCCGCCTCCAGCGGCGCAGGCTGGTGAGAACTGCGGGTTGACCGCATGCGCTGCAATGGCTTGCGGCGTAGGGCCGGCCCGTGGCAGAAGGTGCGAGGCTCAGGCGCTCTCGCGCTCGGCGGGCTTGGGGCGGGGGGCCTGCTTCTCGGCGGCGTCGCGCGGGGCGCCGGGGGCGTCGGGGCGCGTGGCGCGGCTGCGGCTGAGGTGGTCGAGCTTCTCGCGAACCAGGTCGGCGGTGATGGTGAGCGTCTTGACCTCAGGCCGAGAGGGGAGCTCGAACATGAGGTCGAGCATGACGTCCTCGAAGACGGTGCGGAGGCCGCGGGCGCCGGTGCCGAGTTCGATGGCGCGGGTGGCAATCTCGGCGAGGGCGTCGGGCTCGAAGGTGAGCTGGCGGCCCTCGAGGTCGAAGAGCTTCTCGTACTGGCGGGCGATGGCGTTGCGGGGCTCGGTCATGACGCGCATGAGGTCGGCCTGGCTGAGGGGCATGAGGGTGGTGAGGACGGGGAGGCGGCCGACGAATTCGGGGATGAGGCCGTAGTGGACGATGTCCTTGGGCTCGACCTGGGCGAGGATTTCGCCCTTGGCCAGTTCGTCTTGCTCGGCGGTGCGGGCGACGGTGCGGGAGAAGCCGATGGTGCCGGCGCCGATGCGCTTGGAGATGTAGTCTTCGAGGTGGGTGAAGGTGCCGCCGCAGATGAAGAGGATATTGGTGGTGTCGATCGGGATGTAGTGCTGTTCGGGGTGCTTGCGGCCGCCGCCGGGGGGGACGTTGGCGATGGTGCCCTCGAGCATCTTGAGGAGGGCCTGCTGGACGCCTTCGCCGCTGACGTCGCGGGTGATGGAGACGTTGTCGGAGGTGCGGCGGATCTTGTCAATCTCGTCAATGTAGATGATGCCCTGCTGGGCGCGCTCGACGTTGAAGTCGGCGACCTGGAGGAGTCGGAGGAGGAGGTTCTCCACGTCCTCGCCCACGTAGCCGGCTTCGGTGAGGGTGGTGGCGTCGCCGATGGCGAGGGGCACGTCGAGGATGCGGGCGAGGGTGCGGGCGAGGAGGGTCTTGCCGGAGCCCGTGGGGCCGATGAGGAGGATGTTGGACTTCTCGATCTCGACGTCGTCGGGGTCGGCGGGCTTGCCCTGGGCGAGGCGCTTGTAGTGGTTGTAGACGGCGATGGAGAGGACCTTCTTGGCGTGCTCCTGGCCGATGACGTACTCGTCGAGCTGGCGCTTGATTTCGGCGGGGGGCAGGAGGTTGGGGAGGCGGCGCTCCTCGCCGCGGCGGCGCTGGCGCTCGAAGCGCACGAGGGCGCTGCAAATCTCCACGCAGTCCTCGCAGATGAAGATGCCGTGGGGGCCGGGCACCATGACGTCCACGAGGTCGGACGATTTCTCGCACAGGGAGCAGACCTGGGGGGGCTTGGAGCCGTTGCGTCTCTTGGCCATGGGCGGTCCTTAGCTCTTGGCCGCGTCGGTGGTGCGGGCGAGCACCTCGTCCACGAGCCCGTACTTGAGGGCCTCGTCGGAGGACATGAAGAAGTCGCGGTCGGTGTCGCGCTCGACGCGTTCGATGGGCTGGCCGGTGCGTGCGGCGAGGATCCTGTTGATGGTGGCCTTCATCTTGAGGATTTCCTCGGCGTGGATGCGGATGTCGGAGGCGGTGCCCTCCATGCCGCCCGAGGGCTGGTGGAGCATCACGCGGGCGTTGGGCAGGATGAAGCGCTTGCCCTTGGTGCCGCAGGCGAGCAGCACGGCGGCCATGGAAGCGGCCATGCCGATGCAGCAGGTCTCCACCTCGCAGGGCACGAAGTCCATCGTATCCAGAATGGCGAGGCCCGAGTGCACGTAGCCGCCGGGGGAGTTGATGTAGAGCCGGATGTCCTGGTTCTTCTTCTCGTTGGCGAGGAAGAGCATCTGCGCGATCACCAGGCTGGCCACGTAGTCGTCAATCGCGGTGCCGATGAAGATGATGCGGTCCTTCAGCAGGCGCGAGAAGATGTCGTAGGCCCGCTCGATGTGGCCTTCTTTCTCGACAACGATGGGCACGAGGGACGGCATTCGGGGGCTCCTGACGCGGACGGTGAGGCGGTGAGGCGCCGCGGCCCAGCCGGGAGAGCGGGCTCAGGCCTCGCCTTCGGCCTTCTTCGCCGCCTCGGGCGGCGTCGCGGCCGCGGCGGCCGGCGGGGCGGCCTGGTTGATGACGGCGTGCTGGACGAGGAAGTCGCGCACCTTTTCTTCGCGCATCTCGAGGCGCAGCGAGCTGAGACGGCCCTCGCGCTCGAGGTCGCTCGCCACGTCTTCGGGGCGGCGCCGGTAGTTCAGCGCAATCGCCTGGATGCGCTGCTGCACCTCCTCCTCGGTGACGAAGATCTTCTCGTTCTCGGCGATGCGCTGGTAGATGAAGTAGAGCTTGCACTGGCGCACGCTCGAGTCGCGCGTCTGCTTGTCCACCTCCGCCAGTTGCGCCTCCATCTCGTCCTCGGGCACGCCGCGGTACTGGAGGGCCAGCCGCTGGCGCTCCTTGGCGCTGGCCACCAGGCGTTCCACGAGGCCCTCCGGCACATCGAAGTCGGTCAGCTCCAGCAGCCGTTCGGCGAGGCGCGCCTGCACGGCGTCGTCGGCCTCCTGGTCGCGGTGGCGCCGGAGCTCGTCGCGCAACTCATCCCGCAGATCGTCCAGATCGTCGAACCGCAGCGACCGGGCCCACTCATCCGTCGCCTCGGGCAGCACCAGGCGCCGCAACTCGTCAATCGTGATCTCGAGGTCCACTTCCTTCCCGCGAAGCTCTTCCGCCTTGAACGTCTCGGGCAGGGTGACCTTGAGCGACCTGGTGTCGCCCACCTTGGCGCCCAGGAGGGCGGCGCGCAGGCCGGGGGCGGGCATGCCCGCGATCACCTCGCGGTCCAGGAACGCCGGGAGCTCGGTGTCGCGCCAGACCTCGGCGCCGCCTTGCAGCGCGACGGCGTGGCACATGGGCACGTCGCCCTCCAGCACCTCGCCCTGCTCGAGCTTGTCGAACCTGCCGTGGCGTGCACGGAAGCGCTCGAACGCGCGCTCCACGTCGGCGTCCGTCACCTCCACCAGCGGCCGGTCCACCGTGAGGCCCTTGTAGTTGTCCAGCGTGAAGTCGGGCACGACCTCCACCTTGACCTCGAAGGTCAGGGGCTTCGTCGCATCCACCGTGATGGCGGGGAGGTCCACGTTCGCGGGGAGAGCCAGGCGCAGCGAGTGGTCCTCGGTCGCCTGCTCCAGCGCCTCTTCCACCAGCGTCTGCTTCACCGAGTCGAGCACCTGGTCGCCGAAGCGGCGCTCGAGCACGTGGCGGGGGATATGGCCGGGGCGGAAGCCCTTGAGGAACACCGTCTTGCGCAGGTCGGCGAAGCTCTTCTCCACCTCCTCGTGCACGCGGGCCTGGGGCACCTCCACCCTCAGCAGGCGGGCGCACGGCCCGGCGTCTTCCACGGTCGCCGTCGCGCGGGGCGGCTTGGGCGCCTCCTGCGGCGTCTCAGCGGCGGTAGCCTTCTCTTGGGCGTCCGCGCCCGGCGTCTCCTGCGCCACCTTCCCAGCGTCCTCGTCTGCCATGCCAGCCGTTCGCCTCCGTAGGGGGGTCGGTCAGAGTTTCCTCGGGTAAATGAAAATGGAGCGGGCGATGGGACTTGAACCCACGACATCAACGTTGGCAACGTTGCGCTCTACCACTGAGCTACGCCCGCTCGCTCAGGGGGGCTTGGCGGCCCCCGTCGAATTGTCCTTACATTGTACTCCCGCCGCCCGCCGAGTCAAGTGCAAATGGGCCGCTTCGGGGTGGCTGAGGATTCCCGTCTCGCATCAAACTCCCAGGAACATCACAGAACACCCCTGGGCAGATGCTGTCGAGGGAACTACGCCAAGCCTTCGGAGCGCTAATGTACCGAGCTCCCGTGGCGTGGGTCGCCCCAAGTGCTGCCACTCGAATGCTCAAGCAAGAGGGCTCCCGCAGAGGAATGAGGCGGCTTCCTCCACATGCGTCACCTCGACAGGGTCTGAGCCGTCCAAGTCAGCAATTGTCCTTGCAACCTTGGCCATGCGGTCGGTCGCTCGAGTCGAGTAGATCCCTTGGCCGACCAACTCCTTGTACTTCTCCCGCGCTACATCGCAGAACGTGCACCATCTGAGAATCTCGCCGCCCGGAATGGCAGCATTACACGCGATGGGGGTGCCGGCGAAACGTGCCTGCTGTCGGTCGCGCGCCGCCTGGACGCGCTCTCTTAGGACGTGTGAGGCATCACTCCTCGACTCGGAGAACTTCTCGTCCATAGATAGGGGCCTGACCTCAACGTGTAGGTCGATTCTATCGAGCAAGGGGCCGCTGATACTCTTCCGATAGCTCTTGACCTTAGCAGGCTTGCACTCGCACCGCGAACGGATATTGCACTTGCCGCATCTCGGGCAGGCGGGTCCCTGTTCGGACGAGATTGCCAAGCAGTCCACGCATACGTACTGGCCGTAGAACCCACAGGGGCAAGGGTTCATCGCAGCGATCAAAGTGAAGCGAGAAGGAAACGTGAAGCTGGCATCTACTCGCGAAACCATCATCGCGCCTGTCTCGATTGGTTGTCGCAGGCTCTCAATCGTGCCTCGTGAGAACTCAGGCAGTTCATCCAGGAACAGAACCCCGTGATGCGCAAGCGTGATCTCACCCGGCACCGGCACTCCGGAGCCACCCCCAACCAGTGCCTCCCGCGAGGCCGTGTGATGAATGGCTCTGAAAGGCCGCCTTGCCACGACCATGCCGTCCTCAGCCAGCAGCCCCTTCGCGCTGTACAACCTGGTGAGTTCGATCTTCTGCTCCGTCGTCAGCGCGGGCAGGATTCCTGGAAGCGCAGCCGCCAGCAGCGACTTGCCTTCACCGGGGGGCCCCACCATGAGGACATTGTGCCCGCCCGCGGCAGCAATGACCAAAGCCCGCTTTGCCTGCTCTTGCCCCCTGATGTCGGCGAAGTCGGGCGGCTTGGCGATGATGTTCTCAAACACGGGAGGCACACTCATCGCGTTCGGTAGCTTGCCCCGTCCTCTCATGAACTCCAGAACTTGCCAGAGGTTCTCTGCCACCGCGATGCGGGTGCCATGATGCTCCGGAAGCCCCCTGACCGCGCAACACTCCTTCTCGTTGCCCTTGGGAACCACGATCGTGCTGCCCGCGGGGGCGCTGATGGCAATCGGCAGCGCACCCGGTATGCGGCAGATGTCGCCGTGGAGACTCAGTTCGCCAACGAAGAGATACGACTTCTCCACCTCAGGGGGAAGATCCTGCGCGTACCCGGCCGCCTGCAAGGCGATCATGGCAATCGGCAGATCGAGGCTTGTCCCCTGCTTTGGCAGATCAGCAGGGGCCAGATTGATCATGATCCTTCCGACAGGGGGACGCAGTTCATACTTGGCAAAGGCTCCGGCCAGGCGGCCCTGCACCTCGCGGATCGCCCCTTGCGCCATCCCAGTGATCCGGATATCCCACTCCCCCTGCGCATCGAAACCATCCTCGCCGAAGTACCGGGCCTGTAGCTCGATCCTTCGGCCTTCCACACCATACAGGATGGCACCGTACAGGTTGTGCTCACGCCGTTCCAGCGTACGAAGGGGAGGCGGTCGCATTCCGTTCTCCTCACTGCTACCCTATTTCACTCTGACAACCTGCCGGGTCGCCAGTGCATGAATGCATTCTAGTTGGAGGGATCACGACTGTCAATCCGCTCTGGCAGAGGCACACCGGCACTTGTCCCCGCGCCCTTAACGACGCGCTGCCCATGGCTGCCCTCGGACACTTGACATTCCCTTGCAGCCAGGATATCAAAGGCAGCTGACCAAGCATCAGCCGGTCCGTCAAGCATGGAGACTCAACCGTGAGGAAGAGAACGTGGGAAATCCTAGATGTCGCAAAGCCGGGCGACAAGGCCAGCCGCGCGTTCGATATCTTTATCCTGTGGCTCATTGCGGCCAACGTGGTGGCGTTAGTGCTGGAAACCGTGCGCCCGATCCATGCCGCTGCGCCCCTTCTCTTCGACGGATTCGAGGTCCTCTCGGTCGTGGCGTTCACGATTGAGTACGTGCTGCGCCTCTGGTCGTGCACCGTCTCAGAGCGGTTTGCGCGCCCGCTTAGGGGCCGGCTGCGCTTCGCGGTCACCCCGATGGCCCTAGTGGATCTCCTCGCGATCCTGCCGTTCTACCTTCCCTTCTTCGGGGTGGACCTGCGTTTCGTGCGTGCCGTGCGTCTCACGCGTCTCTTCCGCGTGATGAAGGTCGCCCGCTACTCCGAGGCGCTGCGGACGTTCAGCCGCGTGTTCAGAGCCAAGAAGGAGGAACTGCTCGTCGCCGCCTTCGTGATGGTGCTGTTGCTGCTCTTTGCGTCGTCGCTGATGTACTTCGCTGAGAACGAGGATCAGCCCGAACGTTTCTCCAGCATCCCCGCGGCCATGTGGTGGGGTGTGGCCACGCTCACGACGGTAGGCTACGGCGACGTATGCCCGGTCACCACAGCGGGCAAGCTGATCGCCGCAATCGTGTCCGTGGTCGGCATCGCCATGTTCGCCCTGCCCACGGGCATTCTCGGGGCAGGCTTCGTGGAAGAGGTCGCGAGGAAACGATGGCCGCGCGTCTGCCCGCACTGCGGGAAGGAGCTGTCGGGGCGCGAGCATGAGTGACGGCCAGTGGCGAAGGCGCCCCCGTCGAGTTGCCCTTTCCTTGCAACAACCTTGCCCGCCGAGTCAAGTGCACATGGGCGATCGAGGTGCAGGGCGCCGGGTCGCGGCGTCTTCCGCGGCCTGAGACCACGCTTGCGCGCACCTCGCAAACGTGATTGACAGCGCGCAGTGTTCGTGGTAGCATCGGGCGCAATCAATGCGTGATGCCGCGTGGCCCAGGGCCGGCACCGGTGCTGGATGAAAGGTCTGTGTCTCGCTGGCGCGCTCGTGCTGCTGGCCGCACAACTGGGCTCTGCTACCAAGGACGCCTCGTGCGACCCGCTGTGCTGCCCTCCCGAGGCTCTGTGGGCCAACCGGGCCGAGGATTGCCATGCTCATGCAGGCTCCGAGCAGCCTGATGCCCGCCTGTCGGTCGAGTGCCCGGGGCAATCCGCGCAGGGCAAGCCGCTCTGCTGCATTGGATGCGTGGAGCGACCGACCTCGGCGGGGAAGGTGACGCGCCGGAACGCTCCCACCCGGCAAGTCTGCCTCCATCATGGTGCGGTTCCGCCTGGCGGCGCCTCGGTGCTCTCGGCCCGGGCATCGCACCCGTCCGCCTGGAAGGGGCTCCCACCTGCGCACCCCTCGCTGGGTGCCCTGCGCACCGTCGTGCTTCTGCTCTGATTCGCTCTCCTTCACGCGATGATCGGTCCGTGACGCAATGCCGCCGCGCAGGATGTCGTTCCGCGCGCCGGCCGCGTCACAAACCATGCGGGAGGGACGCGAATGGAGACGATGTGATGCGAGTTCTATTCCAACCCTTCGTCGCCGTGGCGGAATGGGTCGTCGGGCTGCTGGTGCTTGCCTATGTGGCATGGGGCCTGTACGTTGACCGCGCGCGGGCCCCCGCCAGCGGCCATCCACTGACCCCGCGAGCCAGGGCACCTGAGGCGGCGCGGCACTCCAGCGGAATGGAGAGATGAGGCTCATCAGGGTCTGGCGAGCCTGTCGTGGGAGCGGCTGGGAACGCGGGACTGGTGCCGCGGCGCCGGCGATGCCACCACGTAACTCCATATGCCACAATGCCTTACGCTCTCCGGCCATCCCGCCCACATACTTGCTCATCGCGCCGGTGAGCAAGTATGGCCGGAACCGCGAGAATCGCCCATCCTCGCCCATCTACCCATACTTGCTCACTTCCCCCCTCACAGGGTTGAGCAAGTATGGACAGGCTGCGCCCGCCGGCCGCTCGGCAGAGCCCTCCCCGGAGCCGCCAGGTCCGCAAGGAGAGGGCGTGCCCCCCCTGCACCGGCCCATCGAGGCAAGATCGCCAGACCCTGAAGGGCCAGATGAGATGACGTGTGCACGGCGCGACCGCTCTCGGCCGCGCTGTGGGCGGGATACCCACATCCCGCGAATCCGTGCAGGTCGCGCGGGGCGGGGACGTCCCGCCCACAACGAGGCAGCCGCGCGGAGGGGGCGTCCCGCGCACAGGTGTGCGGCACGCGGGGCGTGGTCAGCGGCTTTCGCCGCGTGGGGGACAGGGCGGGTGGGAGTGGCGGGGCCTACGGCCTCGGGGCGGCAGGCTGGACTATGAGGCGCAGGTTGCTGCGTCCCTCGGCCTGCCAGCGGTCAAGCAGTTGCATCCGGCGCTCGAGCTCGGCGTGCATCGCGCCCGTCTGGCCGAGGGCATCCTGCACGTCGCCGGCATAGCGCACGAGTTGTCCCGGCTCGGCCATGGTGCCGCCGCGCAGGCCGGCGGCGATGGCCTGCCAGTGCAACTGGAGGTCGGCGTGGCGGGCCATGAGGCCCCGCCGCTCGCTCTCGAGGCTCTGCCGCACGCGCTCGATGGGCACGGGGACCGAGAAGCTGCGGCGCGGGTCGGAGCTGAGGGTGAGCACCTGGCCGCGGTCGAGCGGCACGGGGCCCGCGGTGCGGCCGGGCACGACCACGCGCGCGGCGCCGTCGTGCGCGGCGAGGGTGACCACGCCCTCGAAGGGGGCGGCGCCCGGGGCGGCGCTCTTCGCCGTGGCCTGGGGGGTGACGGCCAGGCTGATGAGGCCGGGCCCGGCGGCCACGTTGGCCAACGGCGAGGCGACCATGGGCGTGTTCTCGCCGTCGGAGCCTCGGCACGACATCTCGCCCCGCAGGAGCTGAAGCGCGGTGCCCGTCCGCGGGTCGGTCACCCGCGCCACCGAACCGGGCGCAAGGGCCACGCGGAGGCGGCCGCCGGCCAGGGCCAACGTGGCGGCGCTGTTGGCGGGCGTGGCCAGCAAGTCGCCCACGGCGAGCGAGGAGTTCGGCCGAAGGGTGCGGGCGTCGGGGCCGAGCACGGCCACGGTGCCGCCCTCGACCCACGCGGTGCGCGAGCGCTGGATGAAGCCGTAGCCTGCGGCCACGAAGAGCGCGGCGGCCGCGGCCAGGGCCGCGTAGCGGAAGAGCCGGCTCCGCAGGGGTTCAGGCCCCGTCTCCGCGGCCTCACGCGGCGCGGCGGCTCGCACGCGGCTCATCGCCCGCGCGGTGAAGCTCTCGGCGGCGCGATGGGGCGCGAGGGCCGCCTCGAGGGCGGCGATGCCTGCCCGGGCCGCCGCGGCCCGCGCGCGACAAGTCGGGCAGGCGGCCGCGTGGGCATTCGCCTCGGCCGTCGCCGCGGCGTCCAGTTCGCCTGCGGCGAGAAGCTCTGCCAGGTCGTCGAACTGCGTGCAATCCATCTCAAGGCTTCCGCGAGGTGTCGGCGAGCCGCTCCAGGCGGTCTCGCAGCAGCTTATAAGCCCTTGTCAGACGGCTGGTTACGGTGCCGATAGCCAGCCCGAGGCGATCCGCTATCTCCTGACAGCTCAGGCCGTCCATGTGCTTCAGCACCAGGGTCACGCGGTAGGCCTCGGGCAAGCGGTCGAGGCTTTCGAGCAACAGGCGGGTGGCCTCCTGGTGCTCAGCCGCGGCGTCGGGCGACGGCGGCGGCGCACGGTTCAGCACCGCCGAGGCCTCGGGCTCGAGGGCACTGTCGTCGTCCAGCGAGCCGAGGTGGCGCCGCGACCGGTGCCAGTCTACGCACACGTGACTTGCGATGCCAAGGAGCCAGGACGAAAAAGCCGCCGGTTCCCGCAGGGTGGCCAGCATGCGAAACGCCCGCAGGAACGTATCTTGAGCCAGGTCATCCACTTCCGCGTGAGCCACCCGTGCCGCGATGAAGCTGTTGACCAGATTCTTGTAGCGGTCCACCAGCACGCCGAACCGCTCGGTATCGCCGTCGAGCACCTCGGCCACAAGTTCGGCGTCGGTCACCCGGCTTGGCTCGCCACGATCCACGGCGTCGTTTACCTAGTCGGTGCAGGGGGGCCGATTGCTGCATGGCCTGCCGGCCCGGGGCGCCCGGCACGCCGATGCCCTGAATGATACTGTGTGAATCACCCCAATGCAAGCCCCTATCCGTGTGTGCGGAATGAGGGCTGCCGCGGCACGGGGCCGCCGACACATGGTTCCGAGTGTCAATCACTTGGGGTCAGGCATGCCGCGGGAAGTGCTCGAGCGGAGCCCTTCGACGTTTGGCGAGCCCAATCACTTCGGCACGGGCCGTCAGATCATCCACCAGTGTCCGGGGGCGATTGCGGGGAGGCCGAAGGCGCGGTGGTCGTCGGCCAGCGAGGCCAGCAGCTCCTGCGCCTTCTTGCCGATGGCCTCCGCGGCCAGCTCGATGTTCCGCTCGCCGACCTGGGGGGTGGCGTGCTTGCGGGGGTCGAGCCCGCCGATCCCAGAGGGGGGCTTCATGTCCAGATTCAGCGGGCCGTCGCCCAGCTCCTTCATGTCCACCAGGTGGGGATAGAAGAACATCATGTTGGAGGTCTCCCACTTGGCGGCGTGGTCGGTGTCGGATTGGGCGCAGCGGCTGAGCGTCATCTCCCACAGGCCGATGCCGGCCACCGTGCCGTCGGCCACGACCGGCTTGAGGGCCTCGTTGATCATGTCGATCTGCTCGCGGATGTTGTGGCCGCTGACGCCGATAATGACGCGGAAGCCGGTGCGCTTGAGGCGCTCGAAGAGGTCGGTGAGGACGGGCACGAGGTGCCGGCGGTCGAAGCCCGCGTGGAAGTAGACGGGGGGATACACCACGCCGCCGAACTTCTCGGCGCACTTGACCAGGATACCGTGGGCCTTCATCGCGTCGTTGCCCAGGGGCAGGTGGCGTCCGTGCCACTCGATGAGGCCGAAGGGCACGTAGACGACGGGGAACCTCCTCGCGGCCTCCTCGAGCTGGCCGGGGCGCATGAACTGCATCTGCACGGCGGGCGAGAGCTGGGCATTCATGTCGTCTCCTTCACAACGCGCCTGGGCGCCCACGCCGCCCGCCCGCCGCTCACGCCTGGGCGAGGAGCGTCTGGTAGGCGTCGAGCACGAGGCGGTTGCCGCTGGTGGCTGCGTCGTGGGCGGCACGCACGCGCCGGCCCACGGCCGGGACGAAGAGGTCGGCCAGCAAGGCCTTGCTTTCGCTCACCTCGCCGAACTGCATCAGGCGGAAGGCACTGTGAACGTCTTCCTACCGTGCCTGGCACTGATCCGCGAGTTCCTTGATCTTCGCGATGGTCCGTTCCTGCCAGTCACTGATGCTATGCAGAAGTCCCTCGGCGCGGCGAACGAGTCTGTGCAGACTGGCTGTTGCGGATGCGAGCTTGTCCTCGGGTTCCACGAGCCTACTTGAGGCCCGCAACATGCCAAGAACCTCGGGCTCGAAGCTCTCGCCAAGCTGCTGGGCGTTCCTCAGGATCAGGGCTAGCCCCTGGAACCTTGCGATGGAGGCCCCGATGGAGGACTTCAGATGTGTCAATGTCCCCAGACGCGTGCCGACCTTCTGGTCGGCCAGTCTCAGTGCCTCATTGGCTGTCATGCCGAGCCTGCGGAACTCGTCAAGCAAGTGCTCTAGTATGCTCTTCAGGGTTTCCACCACTTCCCAGAGATGACGACACGCGTCCACGCCGATCAGCAGACCCGCGATCTCCGTAGTCTCCGAGCAGTTGCAGATGCCCTTCAAGCATATAGTGTGCTCGAACCCCAGGAGGTCCCTAAGCGCCCGCACATGCTCCACATCAGGGGGCCTCGCCCGAGGGTATGTGCAACGGGCACACGGCGACGGTGGTCCGGCGTCTCTCTCCTCTGGCACTTCAGACGCTCCTCGTGTTCGTTACACGGAAGTGATCCACCGCGCGGTTCAACAGTTGCATACCGCGGAGCTTGCCATCCTGCGTTTCCAAGCCGGCAATCCTCTTCGCGCGCCTCGCCACCGCGCTAACCCACTGCCCCTTGACGATGGCAGCCATCACACGCAACGACTGCGCCTCGGCTAGCTCACCCTGCCTTCCTTTTCTCTAAAATCCTCACTCTCGCCAGGATTCTCTTCAGGCACCTCTGCCGGCTCCCGTCGTACCGCTGGCGCACATTCCTATAGTAGAGATCGCTCGCGCTACCCTTCTCCAGAGCAGCAATCGCGTCCGTGAAGACACGCTCGACCTCATCGACCAGGCCGAAGAGGCTCTGCGCGCACTCCACATACAGGTTCATCGCCTCCAGCCAAAGGAAACGAGAAGCGATGCAAAGCGCAGCCCTCAGACGTGTGTTCTTGGGATCCTTGTAGACACGCGCAACGGCGGCGCGCATCTTGCGCAGGTCACCTCGAATGGCCGACATGATGCTGTTCCTCCTTCTTCTGCGGGGTCCTGCTAGCTCAACTTCTGCGAGACAATTTGCTGTGCATCATTGTGCCACAGCTTGATCTGACGCACAAGCAAGGTCGCATTCCGACGCAAGATGTAGGCCCCAGTCATGGCTGCCTGAAGCCTTGACTTTGGGCTTCCCTTCCGGTTACGCAGGGGAACGATGATGAGGGGACAGAAACCATGCGCAATGCGCCTGGCCTGCTGGAGCGCCAGCCGTAGGTGCCGGAACCTCTCGCCCATCTTCCCGATGGAAGGCAAGGCAAAGCTCGACACTTGGACGTGAGCCTTGGTGCGGCGCGCCAACTCCTCGAAGATTCGTGGGATGTTGGACCTATCAGGCTCCTCTTCCCTTCTGCATTCATCGAGGAAGTGCGTGAGCATCTTCGTAATCTTCCCCGCAGTTTCCCTGAGGTGCATTGCTGTGTCGAGCATGAGACACAGCCCTGCCGCCTCAACCGTACGCCGCCTGTGGCGAGGCGCCAACACACCGGTAAGATGTCTCACCGCTGCGTGGCAGTCCTCTCTCAGGAGAGCATTCCTCGACTTGCTGGTGCTACTGCGCAACTACCTCTCCTAAGGGCGCTTGGTCAAGCATGCATCCCCGAGATGCTCTCGCGCGGCACCGTCGGCTTCGCTCACACGAGTCCCAACAAGCGCAACGCAAGATGCACCGGCCATGGGGTCTACTTCTCCTTGGTCGACTTTGCAGGAGCATTGCTGTGACCCGCAGTCCAGTAGCTTCCCGAACCCGTCGTTGGACGGCCTCATTGGCAGAGATAGCCAAATGAAAGGAACGGTGACAAGTCGACGAGGAGCCGAAGGCGGGGAAGAGACACGGGGAATCACGTTCAACCTTCGAGGGATAGAACCACCGACCATCATCTGAGCCCTGCCCACAGTGGTTTCCCTCGGCTGCGACCCATGCGCCCTAATTGTAAGGCTCGCGAGGCATGAGTCAAGTGAATTCTTACCCACAATTGGTTCCGCTCAGTGCACTTCTGCGGCAAGCAGAACTCTGTACTCGTCGAGCACGAGGCGGTTGCCGCTGGTGGCGGCGTCGTGGGCGGCGCGCACGCGGCGGCCCATGGCCGGGACGAAGAGGTCGGCCAGCAGCGCCTTGCTCTCGCTCACCTCGCCGAACTGCATGAGGCGGAAGGCGTTGTAGACGTCAATCGCCATGTCGGCCAGGTGGCGGGCCACGAGGTCGGTGTAGTCGCGCTCGGCGCGCTGCTTGACATAGTCCATCGCCTTGTTGAAGAGGCCGAGGGCCTCGGTGACGGCGGGCAGGTGCTTGGCCGTGGCGCCCGTGTAGGGCCGCGCGGCGAAGTCGGCAAAGAGCGAATCGAGGTCCCCGCCCAGCAGGCCGGCCAGAATGGCCACGACCTGAAGCTGGCTGGTGCCCTCGTAGATGTTGGTGATGCGGGCGTCGCGCAGGTAGCGCTCGATGGGGTAGTCGCGCATGAAGCCGCTGCCGCCCAGGACGGCGAGGGCGGAGTTCGACAGCTCGACGGCGGCCTCGGAGGCGTAGTACTTGGCCATGGGGGTGAGCGACGAGGCGTAGCCGTGCCACTTCTTGTAGAGCGCCTTGTCGGCGGGGCGGTTCTCGTACTCCTTCTCGAAGTCCACGGCCACGCCGCAGTCAATGGTCAGCGTGCGGGCGAGTTCGAGCTTGAGCCTCATTCCCACCAGGAGATCGGCGAGGGCGGGGAAGTGGACGATGGCCTTTCCGAACTGCTCGCGCGAGTGGGCGTAGGCGAGGGCCTCGCGGTAGGCGGCCTCGCAGATGCCCACGCTTTGGGCGGCGATGGCCAGGCGGGCGCCGTTCATGAGGTCCATCGTGTACTTGATGAGGCCGAAGCGGCGGCGGCCGACGAGGTACGCGGGGCAGTGGGTGAACTGGAGCTCGCAGGTGGGCGAGCCGTGGATGCCGAGCTTGTCCTCGATGCGGCGGACGCGGAGGCCGGGGCCCTTCTCGGCGAGGAAGAGCGAGAGGCCGCGGCCGTCGCGCGTGCCCTCCTCGGAGCGGGCGAGGACGAGCAGGATGTCGCCGCAGCCGTTGGTGATGAAGCGCTTGACGCCGTTGAGGCGCCAGAGGTTGGGGTCGGCAGGGTCGGGGCTGGCCTTGAGGCGGACGGCCTGGAGGTCGGACCCCGCGTCGGGCTCGGTGAGGACCATGGCCCCGGTGGCCTCGCCGGTGGCGAAGCGGGGCAGGTACTTGTCTTTCAGCTCCTCCGAGGCGAAGCGGAGGATGGTCTCGGCGATGTCGCCCAGGCCGAAGAGGGTCATGAGCGCGGCGTCGCCGCGCGAGACCATTTCGATGGCGGCGGCGTAGGTGGTGTGGGGCAGGTAGAGGCCGCCGTACTTGCGGGGCAGGGTGAAGCCCATCAGGTCGGCGCCGGAGAGGCGGTCGAGGGCCTCGCGCGTGCCCTGGGCGTAGGTGACCACGCCGTCGTGCCACTTCGCGCCCTCGCGGTCCACCTCCTCGGCGCGGGGCGCGATGAAGTCGCCGGCGATGTCGCCCACGATGCGCAGCGTCTCGTGGTAGTTCTCGACCGCGTCGGCGGCGTCGCGCGGGGCGTAGGGGTACTGGCCCGCCTCGGCGAAGTCGTGCTCGCGCAGCCGGGCGATCTCGGCCAGGGGCGCCTGGTCGAGGTTGAAGCGGAGGTCAGGGTTATCGTCGTAGAAGTTGGGCATGGTTCCTGCTCTCTGGGCTAAGGCGGATAGGACAGATGGGACGGATCGGACAGATGGGACGGACGGAACCTCGGCGGGTCCCATCGGTCCTATTTCGACTTGTAGGCCTCGATCATCTTGGGAATCACGTCGAACAGGTCTCCGACGATGCCGTAGTGGGCGAAGGCGAAGATGGGCGCGTCGGGGTCGGTGTTGATGGCGATGATCTGGCCGGACTCGGCCATGCCGGCGCGGTGCTGGACGGAGCCGGAGATTCCGGCGGCGATGTAGAGCTTGGGCCGCACGGTGGTGCCGGTCTGGCCCACCTGGTGGTCGCGGGCGATGAAGCCGGCGTCCACCGCGGCGCGGCTCGCGCCCACCTCGCCGCCGAGGGTGTGGGCCAGCTCGCGCACGAGCTCGAAGCCCTCGGGCGAGCCGACGCCGGCCCCCCCTGCGACGATGACCTTGGCGCCCTTGAGGTTCACCTTGCGCTCGGCCTTGACGCGCTCGATGATGCGGACGGCATCGGCCTCGCCGTCGAGCTTCACAGGCACCGGCACGATGGCGCCGTGGCGGGCGGGGTCGGGCCTGGGCAGGCGCATGACGCCCTCGCGCACGGTGGCCATCTGGGGCCGGTGCTCGGGGGTGACGATGGTGGCGATGATGTTGCCGCCGAAGGCCGGGCGGATCTGATAGAGGAGCTTCTTGTACTCGGTCTTGCGCACGGGGTCCGTGTGGTCGCCGATCTGGAGGTTGGTGCAGTCGGCGGTGAGGCCGGTGCGCAGGCGCGCGGCCACGCGGGGCGCGAGGTCGCGGCCCGTGGGGCTGGCGCCGAAGATGACCACCTCGGGCTTCGCCGCGGCGATGACGTCGCTGACGATGCGCGCGTAGGGCAGCGTGGTGTAGACGGCCAGGCGCGGGTCGTCGGCCACGTGCACCACGTCGCACCCGCAGGCGATGAGGTGCCGCGGCTGGTCGGTCAGTCGGGAGCCGAGCAGAATGGCGCCGAGGTGCTGGTCCAGGGCGTCGGCCAGCTCGCGGCCCTTGCTCAGCAGCTCGAGGCTCACCTCGGCGAGCTTCCCGCCGTCCTGCTCCGCGAAAACCAGAACGCCACCGGTACGATCAGGCATGACGAACAACCCTCAGGTTGGTGGAGAATGGCCCTCGGTCAATCGAAGATGTGCTCTTCGGCCAGCTCGTGGATGAGCGCGGCGATGGCCTCCTTGGTGGGCTCGACGCGCTTGTGGTCGGTGGCCACGAGCACGATGCTCTCGATGTTCTTGACCTTGGTGGGGGAGCCGGCGGCACCGCAGCGGGCCACGTCGGCCGCCACGTCGGCCGGCGCCCACACGGGGATGAGGAGGCCCTGGCGCTCGAGGTCGGCGATGACGGGGTTGGCGCGCTCGGCCAACCGCGCGGGGTCGGGCTTGCCCTTCTCGGGGTCGAGCTGGCGGGCGATGGCCTCGCGCACCTCGAGGGGGGAGCGGGCGCGCTTGAACTGGGCGACGCGCTTGGCGCGGCGCGGCCGCGGCTCGTTGGCCTCGCCCACCACGGTGAGAAGGGCGGGCAGGCGGCACTCGACCACCTCGTAGCCGCCCTCGATGAGGCGGCGCACGCGGATGCTCTCGGGCGTGAGGGCGAGGATTTCGCTGGCATAGGTCACCTGCGGCACGTCGAGGGCGCCGGCGAGCTGCGGCCCCACCTGGGCCGTGTCGCCGTCAATGGCCTGCCGGCCGCAGAACAGCAGGTCGAAGTGCCCGATGCGGCGAATGGCGCAGCCGAGGGCGTAGGCGGTGGCCAGGGTGTCGGCCACGGCGAAGGCGCGGTCGGAGAGCAGCGCCACCTCGTCGGCCCCGCGCATCAGGGCCTCGCGGAGGGCCGCGGCGGCGCTGGGCGGGCCCATCGTGACCACGGTGACGCGCCCGCCGTGCGCGTCGCGCACCGCCAGGGCCATCTCGAGGGCGTTGAGGTCCTCGGGATTGAAGATCGCCGGCAGGGCCGAGCGGTTCACCGTGCCGTCGTCGTTCATCGCCTTGGCGGTGATATTCTTGGTGTCGGGGACCTGCTTGATCAGGACAACCATCTTGAAGGGCATCGGGCGTCCTCAGTGATAGGAGAAGGATGGGTGGATGAGTGGATGGGTGGATGGGGTCGGGCGTTCATCCAATCATCCAGTCGTCCATTCATCCAACTAGCGAAGCTTGCCGATGAGAATGGAGGCGTTGTGGCCGCCGAAGCCGAAGCTGTTGCACATGGCCACCCGCACCGGCAGCTCGCGGGCCGTGTTCGGCACGTAGTCCAGGTCGCACTCGGGGTCGGGGTTCTCGTAGTTGATGGTGGGCGGCACCACGTCGTGAGCCACGCTGAGGGCGGTCTGGACGAGTTCGACTCCGCCCGAGGCGCCCAGGAGGTGGCCGATCATGGACTTGGTGGAGTTGATGGCGAGCTTGTAGGCGTGGTCGCCGAAGGTGCGCTTGATGGCGCGGGTCTCCATGGCGTCGTTGAGGGGGGTGGAGGTGCCGTGGGCGTTGATGTAGGAGACGTCGGTTGGCCGGAGCCCGGCATCGCGGAGCGCGGTGCTCATGGAGCGGGCGGCGCCATCGCCTTCGGGCTCGGGGGCGGTGATGTGGTGGGCGTCGCAGGTGGCGCCGAAGCCGAGTACCTCGGCGTAGATGCGGGCGCCGCGGGCCCGGGCGTGCTCGAGCTCCTCGAAGACCAGGATGCCGCCGCCTTCGCCCATCACGAAGCCGTCGCGCTCGCGGTCGAAGGGGCGGCTGGCGCGGGCCGGCTCGTCGTTGCGCTTCGAGAGGGCCTTGCAGGCGATGAAGCCGGCCAGGCCCAGGGGGGTGATCGTGGCCTCGGCGCCGCCGGTGAGGACGACGTCGGCCATGCCATAGGCGATGTGGAAGTAGGCGTCGCCGATGGCGTGCGAGGAGGAGGCGCAGGCGGTGAGCACGGTGCAGTTGGGCCCGCGCAGGCCGAACTGGATGCCGATGAGGCCGCCGGCCGAGTTGGCCATCATCTTGGGGATGAGGAAGGGCGAGACGCGGTCGGGGCCGCGCTGGAGCAGGATGGCCTTCTGCTCCTCCATCTCCTGGAGGCCGCCGATGCCGCTGCCGATGATGCAGCCCAGGCGGTCGCGGTCCTCGCGCGCGAGCTCGAGGCCCGAGTCGCGCACCGCCTCGTCGGCCGCGACGAGGGCGAACTGCGCGTAGCGGTCAATGCGTCGGGCGTCGCGCGGCGTGATGACCGGCTGGGGGTCGAAGTCCGGCAGCCAGCCGGCGATGCGCACCTCGAAGCCCGTGGTGTCGAACCGCGTGACGAGCGAGACTCCGCTGCGCCCCTCGCACGCGGCCTTCCAGAAGGCCTCGCGCCCGCGGCCGATGGGGGTCACGCAGCCGAGGCCGGTGATGACGACTCGGCGTTTGGCCATCGGTGTTCGTCCTGCTCCTCGGGTGGCGGCGGCGGGGCCGGCCCGCCGGCCGGGCCGGCCCCACGGAATCTCCGGCACGTCAGGCCGCCGTGCCTTGGTGGTCCACGATGTATTGGACAGCGTCGCCCACGGTCTGAATCTTCTCGGCCTCCTCGTCGGGAATCTGCATGCCGAACTTGTCCTCGAACTCCATGACCAGCTCGACCGTGTCGAGCGAGTCGGCGCCCAGGTCGTTGACGAACGAGGTGGCCGGGTTGACCTGCTCGGGCTTGACGCTGAGTTTCTCACAGATGATCTGGCGGACTTGTTCTTCGACTGCCTTCACGTCGGCCACAGGGCTTCTCCTAAGGTTGGGCGGCCTCCCGCCCGAGGGGCGCCGGACGATCCGGCGCCGGGCTATCCTTCCAGGGGCCATCCGTGCGAATGGCCTTGCTCGCACACGGGAGCGGTTCTCTCGCACGCGACCACCGGCCGGCAACCGACGGTGCCAGGGGCTCTCCTTTCTCCACGGGCCTCGGAGCGGGTTCCTCTGCCTCCCGTTCAGGGTGGTTGGCCTAGATGGCCAGCCCGCCGTCCACGCGCAGGCACACGCCGGTGATGTAGCTGGCCTCGTCGCTGCACAGGAAGCGCACCGCGGCAGCCACGTCCTCAGGCGTGCCCATGCGGGGCTGCGGAATGTTCTTCAGGATGGCCTCGCGCACCTCGTCGGAGAGCTTGGCCGTCATCTCGGTGGCGATGTAGCCGGGGGCGATGGCGTTGACGCGCACGCCGCGCTTGCCGACCTCCTTGGCCAGGGTCTTGGTGAAGGCGATCACGCCGGCTTTCGAGGCCGCATAGTTGGCCTGGCCCGCGTTGCCCATCAGCCCGATGACCGAGGCGATCGAGACGATGCAGCCGCTCCTCTGGCGCAGCGCCATCTGCGGCAGCACGGCGTGGGTGGCCACGTAGGTGCCCGTGAGGTTCGTGCGGATCACGGCGTCCCACTGCTCGAGGCCCATGCGCACGAGCAGGTTGTCGCGGGTGATGCCCGCGTTGTTCACCAGGATGTGCACGCCGCCGAAGGCTTCGACCGTGGCGGCCACGATCTGGTCCATGCGGGCCGCGTCGGCCACGTCGGCCTGGAAGGCGAGCGCGCGCACGCCCAGCTCGCGGAGCTGGGCGGCGGCTGCCTCGGCCGCGGCGCCGTTGTAGTCGGGCACCACCAGGTCGGCGCCCTCCTGGGCCAGGCGCCGGGCGATGGCCAGGCCGATGCCGGCCCCGCCGCCCGTGACGATGGCGGCCTTGCCCGCGAAGGGTTTCTGTGCGCTCACGCGATTCTCCTCCGTCGTGCGGGGCGCCGCCGGGCCGTCAGCCGCCCAGCAGCTCCCGCGCCTTTTCCAGATCGGCTGGCACCTGAATGGTACAGGTCCGCACCGAGTTGTCAATCTTCGCGAGCAGGCCGGTAAGGACCCCGCCCGGCCCCGGCTCGATGAAGGTGGTTACCCCCATGGCAAGCAGGAAGCGCATCGAGTCCTCCCAGAGCACCGGGCTGGTGAGCTGCTGGACGAGCAGGCCCCGGACCTCGGCGGCTGAGACCACGAACTTGGCGGTGACGTTGGCCAGCACGGGCGCGTGGGGCTGCGAAATGGCCACCTCGGCCAGCGCGCGGCTGAGCCGGTCGCTCGCCGGCGCCATGAGGCGCGAGTGGAAGGCCCCGCTCACCTTGAGGCGGATGGCCCGCTCGGCCCCGAAGTTCCGGGCGTTCTTCGCCAGCCACTCCATGGCCGGCAGGCTGCCCGAGATGACGACCTGCCCGGGGCAGTTGAGGTTGGCGATCTCGGCCACGCCGAACTCGTTGGCGCCCTCGAGCGCGTCGTTGAGCCGCTCGCGGTCGATCCCCAGCACGGCCACCATGCCGCCCGGGTTCTCGCGCCCGGCCTCTTCCATGAACTGGCCGCGCTGGTGGACGAGGCGCACGGCGCCCTCGAAGGTGAGCGCGCCGGCGTAGACGAGGGCGGTGTACTCGCCCAGGCTCAGGCCGGCGCTGGGCGCGTGCGCGGGCAGGGCGCAGCGCGGCCGGGCCGCCTCGAGGGCGGCCACGCTCGCCGTGAGAATCGCCGGCTGGCACATCGAGGTGCGGTTGAGTTCCTCGGCCGGCCCCTCGAAGCAGAGGCGGGCCAGGTCGAAGCCCAGCGCGGCGTTCGCGCGCTCGAAGATGCTGCGGGCCTCCGGGAACGCCTCGGCCAGCTCGCGGCCCATGCCCACACGCTGCGCCCCCTGGCCCGGAAACAACAGTGCGGTGCGGCTCTCAGCGGCCAATCGTTGCCCTTTCGCAAGCTACCATCGCAGGACGGCCCCAGACCAGCTCAGCCCGGCCCCAAAGGTCACCAGCACCACCAGGTCGCCGCGCCGCAGGCGGCCCTGCTCGTGCGCTTCGTGCAGGGCGATGGGCACGGTGGCGGCCCCGGTGTTGCCATAGCGTTCGATGTTCACGAAGAACCGCTCCATCGGAATCCCCAGCCGCTCGCTCGAGGCCTGGATGATCCGCAGGTTCATCTGGTGCGGCACCAGCAGCGCCACGTCGCCGGCGGCTGCGCCGCAGGCCTGGATGCACTGCTGGACGACCTCGACGACCTTGCGCACGGCGAGCTGGAAGACCTCGCGGCCGCGCAGCTTGATGTAGTGGAGGCGCTGGTCCACCGACTCGTGGCTGGCCGGGTTACGCGAGCCGCCGCCGGGCAGGGTCATCGAGCCGCTGTTGGCCCCGTCCGCGCCCATTGTGGTGTAGAGCACCTCGCCGCGCGCGCCGGGCTGGGCGGCCGACACCACGGTGGCCCCCGCCCCGTCGCCGAAGAGGATGCAGCTCGTGCGGTCCTGGTAGTCGGTGAACTTCGAGAGCACTTCGCTGGCCACGACGAGCACGTGGCGCGCCTGCCCCGCCGTCACCAGGGCCCGCGCGACGCTCAGGGCGTACACGTAGCCCGAGCAGGCGGCCAGGAGGTCGAAGGCCGCGCACGGCCCCGCGCCCAGCGCGCCCTGGAGGAAGCAGGCCGTCGAGGGGAACAGCATGTCAGGCGTCATCGAGGCCACGATGATCGCGCTCAGGTCGCCGGGCGCCAAGCCGGCCTCGGCCAGGGCCTGGCGCGACGCGGGGAGGGCCAGGTCCGACGCGGCCAGGCCGGGCGCCGCGATGCGCCGCTCGCGAATCCCCGTGCGCGTGGCGATCCACTCGTCGGTCGTCTCCACGATCTCCTCGAAGTCGTGGTTGGTCATCACCTTCTCGGGCAGGTGCATGCCACAGCCGGTGATGGCCGCTCGGGGACATTCGCCCATGCGCGGGGTTCCTCGTTGTTGCTAGCTGGCGCGCCGCACCCGCAGGTCGGCGACGATGTGCTGGTTGACCTTGTGCGCGGCGGCCTCGGCGGCGACGCGGATGGCCACGGCGATGGCGCGGCGGTCCGAGCCGCCGTGGCAGATCATCACCGTGCCGTCCACGCCCAGCAGGGGGGCGCCGCCGAACTCCGCATAGTCCACCTTCGCCGCGAGCTCGATCATGGCGTACTTGCACAGCATGGCCCCGATGCGCCGCCGCAGCGTGCGCTGGATGCCCTCTTTCATCATGCTCATGATCGTCTCGGCCAGGCCCTCGCTCACCTTGAGCAGCACGTTGCCCACGAAGCCCTCGCACACCACCACGTCGGCCCCGCCCGAGAAAATGTCGCGGCCCTCCATGTTGCCGATGAAGTGGAGGCTCGAGGCCTCGAGCAGGGTCTGCGCCTGCTTGACCAGGCGGTTGCCCTTGATCGACTCCTCGCCGATGTTCAGCAGGGCCACGCGGGGCCGCTTCTTGCCGAACACATGCGTCGCGTAGGCCGAGGCCATCACCCCGTAGTGGTACAGGTGTTCCGGAGAACAGTTCACGTTGGCCCCGCAATCAATCACCAGCGTGCGGTCGCCGTTGCGGGTGGGCAGGGCCACGGCGATGCCGGGGCGCCGGACGCCCTCGAGCAGCCCCAGCTTCAGCGAGGCCAGGGCCACCACGGCGCCGGTGTTCCCGGCCGACACCACGGCGTCCACCTCGCCGTTGTCGGCCATTTCGATGCAGCGGGCGATCGAGGAGTCGGGCTTCCGGCGGATGGCCTCCACCGGCGCCTCGTCCATCCCCACTGCTTGTGGAGCGTGCCGTACGCTGACCCCGTGGGGCAGGCCCCGGTGCCGGGCCGCCACGGCGGCGATCCGGGCCTCGTCGCCCACGAGCACGATCTCGTGGCCCTTCAGCTCGGGGGCGGCCTGGATGGCGCCCTCGACCTCCACGTCGGGAGCGGAATCGCCCCCCATCGCGTCCAGAGCGATCCGCATGCCTTAGGCTTCCTTGGCTTTCACGACTTCACGGCCCGCATAGAAGCCGCAGTTGTGGCACACACGGTGCGGCAGCTTGGGCGTGTGGCAGTTGCGGCAGGGCACCAACTGGGGCGCGCGAACGGCATCGTGTGCGCGACGCGTGCGGCCCCGGGTGCGGGAATGCCGGCGTTTGGGGTTGGGCATCTAGGGTAGACCTCCGTGTGTAAACCAGCCCTCCGGTGTTCCATGGGACAAGCCAGGATTTTACGGAAAACGCCTGCGCGAGTCAACTCAAGATTGTCAGAGGTCAGTGATGCCTATGTGTCGTATACCGTTGGATAGTACCGCGGACAGGGCGGATGTCCCTCGGTCAGGGGAGGCGGACCCGCAGCCGCCCGCCCTGGACCTCCAGGTTGCCCTGGAGCTGCCGGGGCGCCACATTCCAGCCGCCGAGCGTGAGGGAAAGAGTCGTCGGCTGGCCTGCGCCCGCCGCGTGAGCAGGGCCCAGGCTCTCGATGCGAATCACGCGGCTCTCGCCCGGCAGCAGGGCCAGGAAGTTGTCGGAGTACGTGAGGTCGGCCGCGCCGTGCCCCGCCGCCTGGAGGCTCACAAGGAACGCAAGGGCGGGCGACACGTTGCGGACCTCCGCCGCCGCGGCGTCGCCGTCCTGCCTCAGGCGGGCGTCGAGCGTGGCGGGCTCCAGGCGGTCGAGGGCCTGGAACGGGGTCGGCCCGGCGGAGGCGATCAGGCGGACGAGCTCGCCGTGAGGCCGGCGCGCGAGGTAGCCGAGCAGCCCCGCGGTGAAGCGTGCGATATCGCTCCAGGCGGCCAGCTCGCTGTCCAGCCGCGCCCCGAGTACCAGCACCCGTCCCTGGCCGTGGCGCCCCTCGATGACCAGCGGGCGCCGGCCCTCGAGTTCCACGAGCACGTCGGCCTCGGGCAGTGGCTCGAGCGCCTCGCGCGGCGACACGGCCGGGCAGAGAGCGAACGCCAGGCGGGCGACCGCGGGATGGTCGGGCATCGCGGCCATGGGTACGCTCGCGGGACCTGCCGCCCCGGCGGCGCAGCGGACGGGCAGCGCCGACGCCAAGGCGGAGTCGAACAGCGCGCGGTCCGTTCCCTCGACGAGCAGGCCGCAGCCCTTCGACACGGCGGCGGCCACGGCCCTCAGGTCGTCGTCCGTGAACTCGGCGAACACCGTGGCGGTGTTCACCACGATGGCGTCGTAGCCGCTGAAATCGAGACGCGGCCTCTCGGCGGGGTCGGGCCCGGGCGCCGTCGAGGGCTCGCTGGCGGGCGCGTGCTGCGGCCGCTGGGCCGCGATGCCCGTGGCGGCGAGGAAAGCCTCGTCGGCCAGCAGCCCGGGCGGCCGCGCCCCGAACCAGGCCACGCGCAGCCCCCGCCCAGCGGCTTCGCCCTTCGGCGGCGTGACGCCGATCCAATAGAGGTTCGAGGCGAGTGTCTGGCCGCTCGCATCGGTGAGGCCCAGGTGCAGGAAGCACACGTCGCCGGCCAGAGCCCAGCCCGCGCTCCAGTCGAAGACGAGCGGGCGCGCGACGACGGCCTGCTCGGCGTCGAAGCGGCACTCGCGCAGGAACAGGCGGCGCATCGAGCGGTCGAACACGGTGGCCACGGCTCGGACGTTGCGCAGCGGCGAGGGGCGGCTCTCGACACAGACCTCGACGTGCAGGCTGGCGCCCGCGGCTACGCACGGCGGCTGGTCGGACCCGAAATCGGCGAAGATACTCACGTCGGCGAGCGCGCGCCGCAGGAAAAAGCCGGCCGGCTTCGGCGTCCCCGCGGCATCCACGAGTGCGGGGGAGGCGGCGGGCGCCGGCTCGTCGAGCTGCCAGAAGACCTCGGCCGCGGGCGCAAGGCGATGGCGCTCGGCGGCGGCGCGCACAGCAGCGGCCTGGGCGGCCTGGGCCTTGAGGATGTGCTGGCGGGCCGATTGCGAGGGGCCGTAGGGCGCGGCGCCGCGGGCCGACGCGATGGCCCACGTCTCGCCGCTCGGCCAGCCGGGGTCCCCTCGCTCGTCCAGGCAGAGGGCCGAGGGCGAGGCGAGGCCCGGCACGTGGCGCAGGCTGGCGCCCAGCCAGTGGGTGCGGCCAGCGGCGTCGGGGCGGGTCGTCCAGAGCGCGGCGGGGCCCGTCCTCGGGCTGTCGCCGACGAGGCGGCGCGTGGGGTCGAGCCGCTGGCAGAGGGCCGCGGTGTCGGCCGTCAGGCGCGGGTCGGGCGTCCCGCCCGGTGCGCCGCCCACGCACCACGCGACGAGCGACGGATGCGACCGAATGCGGCGCACGGCGGCAGCGGCGTTGGCCAGGTACTCGTCGGCGCTGACGCCGTGGCCGTCGCCGGCGAGGGGAAGCTCCTGGAGGACCAGGAACCCCTCGCGGTCGCACAGGCTGTAGAACAGGTCGGTCTCGGCCAGGCCGCCGCCCGCGACGCGCAGGGTGTTGAAGCCGCACTCGCGGGCGCGGGCGAGCAGGCGCTCGTAGCGGGCCGCGTCGAGCCGCAATACCGCGTCGGCCGGCAACCACATCGCGCCGAGAATGTCCACCCCCTGGCCGTTCACGCGCAGGCGGGCGATGCCATCATAGGGGGCAAGTTCAATCGAGCGGATGCCGAACGTGAGCGCTGTCTCGTCTGATACGGCGCCGCCGTCGAGCCTCACGCTCGCGGTGAGATGATAGAGCGATTGTTCACCCAGGCCGCGCGGCCACCAGAGCTTCGGCCTCGGCAGCACGACCTCGACCTCGACGCGACACGCCTTGTTCCCCTCCACCGTCGCCTTCTGCTCAAACGCGACCGTGGGCGGGGTGTCCCCGTCCCGTGGCTCGCGGCGTGGGGACACGCCGCCCACGAGCACGACTTCCAGCTTCTCACTCACGAGGCTCACGATCTCGGTGCTCACGCGCAGGCGCGCCGCGGCGTCGGTCAACTCAACGGTCTCGATGGCGAGGTCGCGCAGCAGGCACGGCCCGGCGCTGCGGAGGCGCGCGGGCTGCCACAGGCCAAGCGGCGGCGTGCCGTGGTCGGCCAGCGCCTGCGCGGTGACGAGCCGGCGGGCTGGCGCAGAGCGGAACGGCTCGCCGCCCTTGACGAAGTCGGCGGGCGAGCCGACGACTCGCACGGCCACTGTGTTGCGTTCGCCCAGCTTCGCGCCGAGCGTGGCGTCGAAGCGGCCTGGGACGAACGGCCCGGTGGAGCGGCCGACCCAGCGGCCGTTGAGCCAGGCGTCGGCCTGATAGGCGGCGCCGTCGAGTTCCAGCCAGATGGAGCGCCCCGCCCAGTTGCGCGGGATATCGAGTTCGCGCCAGTACCACCACTCGGTGTCGGCCACGTCGCGCAGCATCGCCTCATCCCGTGGCCCCACGCCTAGAGCCGAGTAGACGGAGCCTGGGACCGGCGCCGCGATGGCCTCGGCCTGCGCCGCGGGGCTTACGCGGTGGGCTTCGCGGCCGATGCCCGCGCCCACGGGGAAGCCAGCCAGGCGCCACACGCCATCGAGCGGCAGGTTCTCGACGAGCTGCTCGGCCCTGTCGGCCTTCGGGCGCACGGCCATGCGGTTGTGCAGCGGCTCGCCCACGCGCGCGATGGCCCAGTCGGCGGGGCCGCTGAGCCAACGCGGGCCACTGCGGCGGTGCATTTTGAGCTCCAGGTGCCGGACGCCAGGGATGGGCACGTAGAGGTGCCGCGGTTCGCTGTTCCACTTCATGCGCCCGGTCTGGAAGAGCATGCGGCCGTCGCCCACGACCATGAACTCGAACGACTCGGCCTCGTCGCGGGCCTTCGAGACGGCGGCCTCGCCCTCGAGGTCTGAGCCGACCACGGCTTCGAAGATCGAGAACCGGCCGTCGAGGTTGAAGCCGATCTCGCAGTTGGGGTGGATGCCCAGGCCGCGCTCGAACGTGCGGCCGCCCAGCGTGAGCGGGAAGGCGTTGAAGCTGCGGTCGCGCGCCACGCAGCCCTTCTCGGGCCGCGTGTAGGCGGGCTCGAGGTCGCTGAGGAACAGCTCGCCCACGCCCTCGGGCGGCGTGCGGTACTCGGGCGTGCGGCGCGGCGGGCGGGCGCGGCGCAGCTTCTCATCGCCGGTCACGTACCAGTCGGTGTTCAGCCGCCAGTCGTTGTCGAAGTAGCCGATGGCCAGGGCCGTCTCGGGGCTGTAGGTGAGGTTGTCGAAGACCTCGAAGTCGGCCCAGTGGAAGCCGTCGAGGATGCCCCAGTCGAACCAGTTGCCGAAGCGGCCGATGATCTCGAAGACCCCGCGCCACGTGGTGCCGGTGAAGAGGACGGCGTAGCGCTGGGGGTTCAGAGGATTGGGGTAAACGAGCTTGAGGCCCAGGTCGTCGCCCTCGTAGCGCTTGTCGCCGAAGACGATGCTCTTGCCCTCGACGCGGATGGGCAGCTTGGGCATCACGCGGGGGATGAGGCTGTTGGTGGCCGGGTCGCCGACGAGGATGAGGCTGCACCGCGCGATGTCGTCGTCGGTCACCTCGCGGTCGGGCTTGATGCGGCACTTGCCGCGCGCCCAGCGGTTCCAGAAGTCGGCGAGCAGGCGGGCCTCGTCGGCGGCCACGCGCTTGGCCCGCTCATCGTCGCCGCTGGAGCCGAAGACGATGAGGAAGCTGGTCATGAAGGCGTGCTCGACGGGGCCTTCGAGCGCGGCCGTCTTGTGCAGGCCCTCGAGCTCCTTCGAGGGTGCCCACTTGCCGCCCTGCTTGCGCAGGCGCAGCCAGCCGCCGTCGGGGACCTTGCCACGGTACTGCTCGGCGCCGTCCACGCGCACGCGGATCGGCTGGGCGGGGTCGAAGAGCGGGGCGCCGAGGTGGAGCGAGAACTCCTCGAGGTTGTCGGTGTTCACGCTCACGGAGGACTTGTCGAGCGCCTCGGCTTCGATGCGGGCGAAGGCGAAGGCCCGTTCGAAGCGGTGGAGGCGCACCCAGTAGGCGCCGGGGTGGCGTCGCCAGGCGGTCTTGAAGATGACGCGCTTGGGCCAAGGGTTGCGCTTCTGCTCGCGGAGCCACTTGAGCATCTCCGAGACCTTGTCACCTGGCACGCCGTGGCCGGCGCCGGGGATTTCGACGTAGTTGCACGGTGCCCCCGCCTTGAGGAGTTCGGCGGCCATCGAGCGGCTGTGGTCGCAGGGCACCACGTTGTCCTTGTCGCCGTGGAGGGGCATCGAGGGCAGGTTGAGCAGGTTTTCGGCGAAGAAGGCGGGGCTTTCGGTTGCCTCGACCCAGGCCTTCTTGGGGCTCATCCAGGTGGGTTCGCGTTCGCCCCAGCCCCACAGGCGTTCCCACACACGGTGGTCGGCGTTGCCGCACACGGGGCCGAGGGCGGCGAAGCGGTCGGGGAAGTGCACGCCCACCTGCCACGAGCCCGAGCCGCCCATCGAGAAGCCGTACAAGACAACGCGGTCGGGGTCTATGCTCAAGCGCGCCTGGACATCCTCGACCACGCGCACCACATCCAGTTCGCCCCAGAGCTTGTAATCGGTGTTTCCGCGGCCGTCGGGCGCAGCGACCACGAAGTCCTCAAGCTCCTTGGGTGGCCCGCCGATGCGGTAGTTGCCGCCGAGGCCGTGGAGCTGGACCGCCAGCGGCCACTTGCGGTCGGGCGAGTAGTCCTTGGGCAGCCAGAGCGAGTAGGGCTGGTCCGTGTCGTCGAGGTCGCAGCGGTAGTACCAGGTGGCGACCTTGCCGCGCTCGAGGGGCTGTCCTGCAAGACAGGGGCAGGCGGCGAGGAGGAGCGTCAGGATGATCTGGAAGCCGTGATTCGTAACCCGAAATCCATCACTGGAAGAGAGCCAAGAGGCGAGACGCCTTCGCGGGCGGCCCACCGACCAGCTCTCTCCTGCTCTTCGCCAGTCACGCATCACGAATCACGCATTACGGGTTTCGGGTTCGGGTCAAAGTCGCCGCAAAGACGTGCATGTTCCGCTCCCTGGGGAGCGTGATGGCCATGAGCTTGCGCCGGGGGTCGAGGGGGACGCGCCAGGCGACGAGGCCGCACTCGCGGGCCTCCTCTTTGCCATCGGCCGTGTGGATGGCCGGGAGGCGAAGCACGTCAATCTCGCCCGCCGCGGGCTTCGAGAGCCAGTCGGCCAGGCGCAACTCGCCCTGGGCCTGGCCGTCCTCATAGTCAATGGTCAAGAGGGCCGTGCGGGCGCCGTCGTGACAGGCGCCGAGGAACCAGACGGCATCGAACGCCTCGTAGGGCTTGGCGAGCTGGAGCCGCTGGCCGTCGCACAGGACGTTGTTGCGCAGGCGGTCGTCTTTGTCGGGGAAGCGGAAGGTGACGGCCGGGTGGCCAGGGACCTCGATGAGTGCGTCCTTCTTGGGCAACAGGTCGGCGATGAGGCTGCTGCCCTCGCGGCGGCTGGGGAAGTCGAAGTTGCCCTCGGTGGGGTTGGCTCGCCACGAGAGGCCGTCGTTGTTGAAGTGGCCGGCGAGGGCGTCGAGGTGAACGCACTCGACATCGCGCACTGTGGACGGCGTGGCCTCGCGCCGCGTGTCGGGGGACGGGGGTGCCCCGCCGACAAGGGGTCCATCGAGTGGCTGCACCTTCAGCTCAGCCTTGCCGTCCTTCTTCTCCAGCGAGAGTCTGGCCCGATGGCGGGCGAGGACGCGGCCGGCGGCGCTCTGAAGCTCGGCGACGAACTCGATGTCGCCGGGTTTGTCGGTGCGCCATTCGACCTCGCCGCGGCCGGGCGGGGCGCCGCCGTCCACGGCCCGGGGTTGTTCCGGGCTCAGGGGCACGATGCCCGAGGCACCTTGGATTGTGGGCGGCGTGTCCCCCCGCCGAGGGTCTTCGCGGGACGGGGACGGCCCACCCACAATCGCCGCCCGCCACGCAATGCGATGGCCAGCCAGCGAGTAGCACGGGAGGCGCTGGGCGACGGGCGAGGCGAGCTGGACTTCGAAGCGGCTCTTGAGGACAAAGGTCTCCCCGTCCATCCGCGCCTCGTGGCGCGGCTCCTTGAGGGCGAAGGGGCCGAGACGCCTCTCGGCCAGGGCGAACTGGGCCTCGTCGGCGTCCAACTCGAACGCGAGCGCCGCGACGGTCGAGCGGCGCTCGGCTTCGCGGCCGCGATGGGCGAGCGAGGCGTCGAGCCGCCCGAGGTCGCCGGCCTCGGTCACGCGGTCGAACAGAAGGAGAACCCTGCCGGCGGCGTTCCGCACGAGGTCGTCGAGCCGGCGGCCGTAGCCATCGTCGTCCTCGCGGCCAGCCTTGGTGACGAAGCTGGCGAGGAGGAAGTCAAAGCCTGCCGCATCGGCGGCCAGGTCGGGCGCGGGACAGCCGATGGGCAGCCGCGGCGTCAGTTCGCGCAGGCGGTCGCGAGTGGCGGGAGCCGTCTTGAAGTCGCCCCGCACCGCCCAGCCCCACACGCAGGGGTGGCGTAGGGCCTCGGAGGCCAGGGCGGCCAGCGTCTCCTGCGCGCCCGGCGCCTCGGGCGCGAGGGCCGGTGCATCGAGGAACGCGACAATGCCCTCCCCGTCGCAGAAGTCCAACAGTTCATCCAGGGCCGGACCTCCCGCGGGCTTGGGACCTGCGGGAGGTCGGGGCGTATCCAGCCTTTGCGCCAGCGCGCTTGCCTGGCCGGGCTGGGTGCACAGGGGTGTGGCGCCGCGGACGCTGCGCGCGATAGCCGCGAGGCGGAAACCCTCACGGTTCAGGAGCCAGCGGCCGGCGGCGGCCTCGACGGAACGCAGGCCGACGCGGCGGACGACCTGACGGACGGGCTGGCCGTCGCGCGTCTGGAGCGTGGCCGTCAGGCGGTAGAGGAAGGGATCATCGGGTCGCCACAGGCGGCTGGGCTGCGGCTCGAACGCGTGGGCCACACTGACCGACTGGCCGGGGTCGAGCCGCACGTCGCTGCCGCGCCGCCACACGGGGCGGGGGTTGGCGGCTGGGTCATCGGGCTCGAAGGCGAGTTCGACCCTGCCCTCGAAGCGTTCGCGGCTGTGATTCGCCGCCTCGAGGGTCACATCCACCACCCCTCCCGAGGTGAGGCATGACACGTAAGCATCCATCCTGCCCACTGTTACAGCACTGGAAGCCTCGAGCCAGCAGGCCTCGAGGCCGGGGCGCTCGGGCTCGCCGGGCGCGGCAATAGCCACCAGCGCCGTGTTGCGGGCGCCGGGGCGTACGGCTCTGGCCGCGTCGAGCCGCACGTCGAGCGCGCTGGGGGCTCGTGCGCCCAGCGGCTGCCCATTGAGCCACACCCACACCGTGCCACCCGACGGGCGGAGCACCAGGCTCACCCGGTAGCCTGCCCAGGCCGCGGGCACCGCGAAGCTCGCCTGGTAGAGGCCGCACGGCTCGGCCTCCTGCCTGTGCGGCAGCGCGACGCTCCGCCACTCGGAGGGCACGTGGTCAATCGAGGGTGGAGCCTCCGCCGGCGCGTACTCCCAGCCAGAGCGCACCGCGAGAACGTGGGTGGCGTCGGGAGGGACGTCGGCCGCCGCACACACGGTTGCCGCAAGCCATGCCAACAGTCGAAGCGCTCGCGTGGGCATCCCGCCTCCGTCGCGCGTGCGTCGCCTCAGGGTCGCCGGCCAGTCACGCGCGTGATTCTAGCAGACCCGCACGCCCCGATCAAGGAGGCAGGGCTGGGGGAGTGGGCTGGGAGTGCAGGGAGACCGTCGCTGCCCCAGACGCGCCGGAGGCCGCCTCGTGCATAATAGAGGTGTACAGCTCTAGTGACGGAGACCTCTGGCCAGAGAAAGCCTTTCGGCAACAGGAGCCAGTCTCCATGGCCGCACGCGCAGGGGAAGTCGGTGCTTGATCGTGCCCAGCCTGCGCGATACAATACGCTGGACGCAGGGGAACAGGGCTGGGGGGACACAGGGAGCGGGACAGGGCAAGAGGAGCAGGCACGTGGTTCGTTACCGCATGGTGATATACTATGAGGACAAGGCCACGAACACGCGGGTGGCCCAGAACATCATCGCCATCGCGCACGACGACCGCTCGGCGATCGAGCTGGTGAAGAGCCAGATCAGCCCTGAGGCGGTCGGCGGTCGGCTGGCGGCCATCCACGTGGCCGAGAAGGCCCCTGTCTCGACGGGTATTGTCTACCGCGGCGACCCCTACATCCCCTTCCGCTGGCCGACCAGCGAGGCTACGTCGAGGTCGAACGAGTAGGCGTCGCCGTGCGGCCGTCGCGTTCCGGTTACAGGGAGGCATGGCTTCTGTGCCCCTCACCCCTTGCGGGTGAGCGGAAGTGGGCGTACTGTTCAGGTGGGCCGAGGCGCCGATGCTCGCTGGAGATGCCATGCTGCGCTACAAGATGACGGCCTTCTACGAGGATAAGACCAACGCCACCCGCGTCGCCCAGTCCGTGGTCGTGATCGGCCCGGACGTGCAGGCCGCGGTCAATGCGGTCAAGGAGACCCTCGCCCCTCGCGCCCAGGGCGGCCACATTGTGGCGGTCGAGGTGAAGGAACAGCACAAGATCGAAACCGGCGTGGTGTTTGTGGGCGAGCCGTACATTCCGCTGCACTGGCCGCTCACGAACCGCAAGCGGCGCGCCGCCGTGCACGATGCGCCCCACGCCGCCGCCGAACCGCCGGCAGAGCCTGTCGAGGAACTCCCCACCGAGGAGTTTGCCACCGCATCCCCCCCGCCCGACGAAGAGTCGTACGACAGCATCTGATGCCGGCCCTCTCCCTGGACGCCCGCCACGGGCGGAAGCCCGCACGGCGAACACCGCCGGCCGCGGGAACCTCCCGCGGGTTGCGAACCGCGGGAGGTCGAGGATGCGGAAACCCGCGCCACGAACGCCTCCGCCGTCTGAGACGCGTGCCCGAGGCCCCCGCGTCATTCGGCTGAAGTGTTGCCAGCCGGGCTTGACATGCCCTGGCCTTCGGCTACAGTGGTGCCGTGGGAGGCGAGCCCCGTGCCAGGAGACCACATGTTCCCGTCCATCTTCACCGACGAGCTGGGTCTGGACTTCGCCGATACGCTGCCGATTCTCAAGGCGTGGGGCCTCGGGCACTGCGACCTGCGCGGCCGCGTGTTCCGCAAGGCCTTCGAGGACCTGACGCCCGACGAGCTGGCCGAGGTGAAGAAGCTCCTCGACCGCCATGGGATGAAGATCGGCTGCCTCCAGTCGTCGCTGGCCAAGGTGCACCTGCCCGAGGGCGAGCGCCTGAGGGCCGAGGCGGCGAAGCTCGAGGGCATCGTCCGCGCCGCCGACGTGCTCGGCTGCCGACTCGTGCGCTCCTTCTTCTACTGGCAGCCGCCGCGCGAGTTGGAGGGCCAGCTCGCCGTCCGGCCCGACGAGCTTCAGAAGGCCCTCGACCGCTTCGCCCCCCTGGCCGACCGTGCGCGCCAGGCCGGCCTCGTGCTCGGCTTCGAGAACTGCGGCACCACGCCCGACGAGTGCTTCGCCGTGCTCGATGCCCTCGGGGTGCCGGCCTGGGGCTTCGCCTGGGATGTGCACTCGAGCTGGCACTGCGACGAGCGCCGCCGCGACCAGGGCGCCTTTCTCATCCGCATGGCCCAGCGCGCCCGCCTCATCCACGTCAAGGCCCACGGAGCCGTGGCCGGCCTCGGCGAGCCGATCCCCTACGACAAAGTGCTTCAGACCGCCGACAACGCCGGCCTCCGCGGCCCCGTGAGCGCGGAGACCCACAACCCCGACCGCGGCGTGTCGCACGAGGAGATGTCGCGCCGCGTGGTCGAGGCCATTCAGAGGGCCTGGCCCACCGCCGCGCCCGGCGGCCTCTTCGACACGGGCCGGCGCACCGCCGCCGTCGTCCGCCCGTGGGCCAGCGACCCGGTGCGCTTCGTGGTCGTCGGCCTCGGCATGGGCCACAGCCGCTCGAAGATGATCCAGGAGACGCCCGGCGCCGCGCTTCTCGGCGTGTGCGACAAGGTCGAGGAGCGCGCCCGGCGCACCGCCGCCGAATGCCAGGTGCCCTATGAGACCGACGTGCGCCGCTGGCTCGACAACAGGGACGTCGAGGCCGTCTTCGTCCTCACAGAGACGGGCAATCACGCCGCCGTGGCCCTTCAGGCCCTGGAGGCGGGCAAGCACGTGCTCGTCACCAAGCCCATGGAGGCCAGCCTCGCCGCCTGCGACGCGATGATCCGCCTGGCCGAGAAGAAGGGCCTCGCGCTGGCCGTGGACTTCAGCCGCCGCGTGGAGCCCGGCCCGCTCTCGCTCCGGGCGGCGGTGGCCAGCGGCTGCCTCGGCCGCCTGCTCGGAGCCGACGCCTCGCTCAAGATCCTCCGCACGATGGACTACTTCCGCTCCAACGGCGGCTGGCGCGGCACCCGCCGCTGGGACGGCGGCGGCGTGCTCTCGAACCAGAACATCCACCACCTCGACGAGCTGGCCTTCATCCTCGGCGTGCCGCAGAAGGTCCGCTGCAACATCTGGACCCAGGACCACGACATCGAGGCCGAGGACCTGGGCGTGGCCACCTGGCTCTATGCCAACGGCCTCGTGCTCACGCTCTACGCCACATCGTCCTATCCGCACTCCACCTGGTACTTCCGCTTCGAGCTGCACGGCACGCAGGGGGCCGTCATTCAGGCGGCGGGCGGCCCCTTCGACCGCCCGATGGAGCGCTGGTTCCTCGACAACGCCTGGGGCGACAAGCCCCCCGCCCGCGCCGAGAGCGAATGGCTGAACAACGTGGACAACTTCGCCGCCCACCTGCGCGCGGGCGCGAAGCTCACCAGCGACGGCCGCGAAGGCCGCCGCTCCCAGGCCATCCTCGACGCCATGTACCGCTCGGCCCTCGAAGCCGACGGCGGCTGGGTCGAGGTGAGGCCAGAGCTGGACTGAGGAGGACGAGCGGGGAGGAAACCCCTCTTGAAAGAGGCGTTTCCTCCCCAGCCCCTTCCTTCCCGAGAACTTCTCCCCTGGTCGGCAGCGGGCCGCCCGCTGCCGACCAGGGCAAGAGTCCTTGAGGAGGGGTGCGGGGAGGAACTGCCTTGCAAGAAGTTCCTCCCCGCCCTCTGTGCCTGCGATCCTGACTCGTAACCACGTGGGACGGAGGAGACGACCATGCAGGAGAAGGTGCAGTACGAGCGGCTGCTTCCCCACGAGTTCGAGGCGCGCATCACCGCCTGCCCCGTGGTCTACGTGCCCGTCGGGTCGCTGGAGTGGCACGGCGAGCACATGGCCCTGGGCAACGATTCGCTGAAGATGCACGCCCTGTGCTGCGAGGCGGCGCGCGTGGGCGGCGGCATCGTCTATCCGCCCATCTACTACAACATCCCCGGCGTGTGCAGCGCCGACCCCGCCCGCTACCGGCACGACTGCACGTTCATCGGCGAGCCGGCCGTGCAGCGCACGCTCCTTCACGCCACGCTCCACGCCCTGGAGCGCACGGGCTTCCAGGTGGCCATCCTCACCACGGGCCACACGCCCGGCGAACAGATTCAGATGATGCGCGACGTGGCCGCCGCCTACGACGGCGCGATGAAGGTCCACGGCACCTGCGACATGGACTTCGGCAAGGAGATCAATTTCACCAGCGACCACGCGGCGATGTGGGAGACCTCGCTCCTGTGGCACTTTGAGCCCGGCCTGGTGGACCTCACGCAGCTCAGCCGCGACCTCGCCGTGAAGCCGTTCAACGTGTACGGCAAGGACCCGCGTGTCGAGGCATCGCCCGGCCTGGGCGCCCGGGCCGCCGCCGTCATCGCCCGCGACATGGCCGCCCTCGCCGCACGATTGCTCCAGGGAGCCTGAAAGGACGTGGGAGTTCGTAGTGCGGGCTTCAGCCCGCTCTGCTCGGATACGGCCTGAAGGCCGCACTGCGAACGGGAAGGGAGCGCGATGAGCAGCACCACCAACCGCCGCGAGTTCCTCGAGGAATCGGCCGCCGCGGCCGCGGGGGTCGCCCTGGCTGGAGCCGCCCTCGCCCCCGCCGTGCTCGAAGCGGCCCAGCCCGAGCCCACGAAGGCCCCCCGCCGGCCCAATATCATCCTGTTCCTCGTGGACGACATGGGCTGGCAGGATACGAGCGTGCCCTTCCACACGGCTCGCACGCCGCTCAACGACCGGTACCGCACGCCCGCCATGGAGCGCCTCGCCGCCACGGGCGTCAAGTTCACCCAGGCCTACGCCTGCTGCGTCTGCTCGCCCACCCGCGTGAGCCTGATGTGCGGCCTCAACGCCGCCCGCCACCGCGTGACGAACTGGACGCTCCACCACAAGAAAGGCCCGGACGCCCCGCACCCGACCCTCGACTTCCCCGCCTGGAACACCGGCGGCCTGTGCATGACGCCGGGCGTCGAGCGCACCGTCCACGCCGTCACCTTCCCCGCGCTCCTGCGCGAGGCGGGCTACCGCACGATCCACGTGGGCAAGGCTCACCTGGGCGCCGTGGGCACGCCCGGCGCGGACCCGCGCCACCTGGGCTTCGACGTCAACATCGCCGGCCACGCCGCCGGCGGGCCCGGCTCCTACCTCGGCACCCAGAACTTCTCCGCCGCCTGGCGCGGCGGCGACCGCGTGTGGGACGTGCCCGGCCTCGAGGCCTACCACGGCCAGGACATCTTCCTCACCGAGGCGTTGACGCGGGAGGCCCTCAAGCAGCTCGACCAGGCCGCCAATGCCGGCGCCCCGTTCTTCCTTTACATGTCGCACTATGCCGTGCACGTGCCGTTCGCGCCCGACGCGCGCTTCATCCAGCGCTACCGCGACGCCGGGCTCGACGAAACCGAGGCCATGTACGCCGCCCTCGTCGAGGGCATGGACAAGAGCCTGGGCGACCTCCTGGCCTGGCTCGACCGCACGGGCCTCGCGGCCGGCACCGCCGTGCTCTTCATGTCGGACAACGGCGGCCTCTCGGCCCACGGCCGCGGCGGGCCGCCCCACACCCACAACGCCCCGCTCTCCAGCGGCAAAGGCTCGGCCCACGAGGGCGGCATCCGCGAGCCCATGATCGTCCGCTGGCCGGGCGTCACCCTGCCCGGCACCGTCTGCGACCGCCGCGTGATCATCGAGGACTTCTTCCCCACGATTCTCGACATGGCCGGCGTCACCGGCTGGCAGGACAAGGTGGGGATAGACGGCGCCAGCTTCGCCCCATTGCTTCGCCAGGGCGGCACCCGCGAAGACCGCCCCTTCTTCTGGCACTACCCCAACCACTGGGGGCCGACCGGTCCGGGCATCGGGCCCCACAGCGCCGTGCGCAAGGGCGACTGGAAGCTCATCTACTACCACGCCGACCGGCGGTTCGAGCTGTTCAACGTCGCCGCCGACATCGGCGAGACCACCAACCTGGCCGACGACCAGCCCGAGCGCCTGGCTGCCATGGCTGCCGAGCTCACCGCCTACCTCGCTTCCGTCTCCGCCCAGATGCCCACCGACAAGCGCACCGGCAAACCCGTCCCCCTGCCCACCCTCTGACCCCAATGGCGTGAAGATGGGCACCGCCGCCTGAAGGCGGGACGCCGAACGTCCGGGAGAGGCGTCCCCATGCGGAGCGTAGGGACGAGAAGAGGGACGGGAAGAGGCGGGGCCCCATACTGTATCAACTGTGTGGGGGAGAGTGAGCAAGTATGGACAAATGGGCGAGAACGGGCGATTCGAGAGGCTCCGGCCATACCGGTTCAGGCCGGAAGATGAGCAAGTATGGACGGATGGGCGAGAATAGGCGATTCAAAGGGCTCCGGTCGCGCCGGGCCGGTCCGCGGGATGAGCCGGTATGAGGGGAGCCGCCGCGGGCATGAGCGTGAGGGGGAAACCAAAGGATCCCCTGCGTGCGGAAGAGGGCTCATTTCTTGCCGAGGAGAGCCTTGAGCTTGCCAAGAAGGCCCTCGGGCTTGGCCTTGGCCGCCTCGGCCTGGGCCTCGGGGGTCTCTTTGACCTCCACGTAGCCGAAGGTGAAGTCGGCAACGGCCTTGATGCCCTCGACGCGCGGGTCGTCGGTGAAATCCTTGAGTTGCTGGGGGGTCATCTTGTCGAGTTCGGCGGGGTGGACGTTGTGGAATCGGAGGACGCAGATGCGGTCGCCCTCGTGGAGGGGGTGGCGGCCCTTGATGCGGCGGAAGTTGACGTAGGTGCCGCGGGCCGACACGTCCTCGACGTAGTACGACTGGGTGCCCGGGGCGCAGGCGATGCGGGCGTGGTGGCGTGAGACCACGTTGTTGTCCACGTGGATGTTCGCGTCGGGGGCGCGGCCGAGAATGTTCTCGCGCCGCAGGACGATGTAGCGGGTGCGGTCAATGTTGTCGTGGACCTGTGCGACTTTGGGCATCCGTGGCGCCTCCTTTGTGTCACGGCCTGCTGGGCGAAGCGGGCTTGCGCGCCGCACGTTCGATCGCCAGGAGCTCGAGGCGGTGGCGCCAGGCGGGAAGCTCGGCCTGGCTGCCGCGTCGGTTGCTGAGGGCCTCGTTGAGGGAGCCTTCGACGCACTCGACGGCCCGCCGCTTCAGGTCGAGGGTCACGGCGAGCCGCCCGGTGGCGGTCGCCCGGTCGAGGTCGGCCACGGGATCGGCGGCCGGGCGCACATGGCGGATCTCCAGGCTCAGGCGCGCCTTGCCGTTGCGGACGCTCTCGAAAGCTACGCGGTCCACGCCCGGGCGGGTGGGGTCCACCGGCGGCGCGGGGCGCCAGGCCTGCCCGGGCCGCCGCAGGAGGGGCAGGGCCGGGCCGTGGAGGAACTGGACGAGCCAGGCCAACTGGGCGAGCTCGGGGGGCATGCCCTCGGGCGGCCTGTCCACCGCGGCGAGGCCGAAGTAGCCGGTGCTCAGGACGCGGAGGCGGGCGCCGACGAAGCTGGCGCCGCCCTCGACGGGGCGGCCGGAGATGGCGGCGATGCCCACGGTGCCCTCGACGACATGGCCAGGGCGGACGGCGGAGACCACGTAATCGAAGTCCACGCAGGCGAAGGCGCGGCCCGGCTGGCCGCCGTCGGTGGAGTAGCGGTAGCGGAGCACGTCGCCCGGCTCCAGCTTGGGCAGGAGCAGGTGGCCGGGGCCCGTGCCCGGGCCGGGGCTGTCGGGCAGGTCGTAGCTGGCAGGGTCGAGGGCCAACTGGCGGGCGAGCGCGTCGCAGGCGCCGGCATAGTCGCCGTTCCTCGCGCAGGCGGCGGCCAGGGCGCCGTGGTAGGCGGCGGTCTCGGGGCACCGCTCGATGGCGGCCCGGTAGCACGCAACGGCTCTCGGGTAGTTGCGCTCGGCGAGCGCGAGGTCGCCGAGCTGGGCCTGGAGGTCCGCCTCGGCGAGAGGGTGGCCCTGGGCCGAGGCGGCCTCGGCGAGGACGGCCCGGGCGTCGGCCGTGCGACCTGCGTCGCGGAGCGCGGCGGCGAGCTCGAGGCGCGCCGTGAGGCACGTGGGGAACCGCTCGATGCAGGCGCGCAGGCGCCGCTCGCGCTCGTCGAGGCCGGCATCGGGGGCGGCGTGCGCGGCGCAGCGTGCCGCGATAGCCTCGAGGGGCAGTTGGCCCGCGGCGAGGGCCTCGGCATCGGCCAGCAGCCAGAGGGTTTCGTGGGCGAGCCGACGGGAGGCGGCCCTCAAGAGGGCCAGCGCAGCGGCGGGCCGGCCGGCGAGCAGTTCGGCCTCGGCGGCTCGTCGGCGGAGGGCCGCGTCGGTGGGGCGGCTGGCCAGGGCCCCCGCGTAGATCTCCGCGGCCGGCGCGAACCGCCCCGCCGCGAAGAGGGAATCGGCCAGGGCGGATCGGATGACGAAGGACTCCGGCGCCAGCCCGTCGGCCTGCTGGAGGGGCGCCACGCGCGCCGCGGGGGGCAGGCGGCTCGCCTCCAGGAAGTGGCGGAAGGCCTCCGCGCCGAGGCGTCCGGCGGCCATCTCGGCCGCCGCCGCGCTCCAGGCCGTGGTGCCCAGGCGTCGGGCGGTGCGATGCCAGCCGCAGGCGAGGCAGCAGGCGGCCAGCCGGTCGCGCGCCTCGGGAGTGCGGGGGCCCTCGGGGTCGAGGGCAAGGACGCGCTCCAGCGAGGGAACGGCCTCGCGCCAGGCGGCGCGCGCCCACTGAAAGTCGGCCAGATGCCACCACAGGCGCGCGCTCGCGGGGCATCGGCGCACGGCCTCGGCCAGCGTCCGCTCCGCCTCGGCCGGCTCGTCGCGGCTCAGCAGGCACGCGAGCTCGAACCAGGCCGGCTCGAGGGCGCGGTCGAGCCGGAGCGCGCGGCGGCAGGCCTCGGCCGCGTCCCCCGGGCGGCCTGCGGCGGCCAGGGTGCGGGCCAGTTCCAGGTGGACCTCGGCCCGCTCGGGCTCCACGCTCGCCGCCATCTCCAGCGCGCGGCGCGAGGCGGCGAGATCGCGTGCGGCATCGGTGCGGTACAGGCGGCCCAGCTCGAGTTGCGCCGCGACGAGATCGGGGTCGAGCTCCACCGCCTTGCGGTAGCGCCGCAGCCGCGCCGCCGGGTCGTCCTCGGCATAGCCGGCGAGGAACTGGAGTTGCGCGTCCTCCGGCTCGGCGTTGACCTTGCGCTCGTACTCCTTCTGGACCACGGCCCGGGCCGTGGGAGACCGCAGGCGGATGTAAAGCAGGTGGGCCTGGAGGCAGTGGGGATTGGTCTCGAGCAGGTCCCGGAGCTTGTCAATCGCGTCCTCGGGCCTGTCACGGTCGGCGAGGGCCTGGGCGCGAGCGAGCGCCCGCTCGACGCGGCGGGGCGACAGGCTCGCCGCCTGCACCGCCGCGGCCGCGAGAAGACTCCCCAGCGCCGCACGTGCCGCCCATGCTCGACTGCTCACGATGGTGTGGCCATCCTTACCTGTCGGGGGCCGACGGAGTATTGCATAACAGGGTGGCTTGGGCAAGAGCCTCCCGGTACGAGAAATCCGGCCGCCAGGCGCACCCGCGAGCGCCGTGCACCAAACGGGGGATGCTTGCTTTGGGAGTCCCGCCTTCAGGCGGCGTTGCCGCTCTGCAAGGCACAACGCCGAATCCCCGAAAGGTGCCTACAGCCTGTCTCAGAGTAAGGGTCGCTCGAGAAGCCAGTAGCGTATATAAAACGGGTGCGAGCGTACTCACAATAGGGGCATAGTCATCTGCGGCAGCGCGGGCTGGGGATCCGTGACCTCTTTGGCGTCGGCACCCCATGCGCGGGTGCTCTGCTGGCGATGGGCCGGGGGAGAGGTCGCCCCCTCTTCTCGCTGTCACTCGTCCAGGGCGGCGAGCAAGTCCAGAACCTCAAGCCGCACTCGGTCAACGAGGGTGCGGTCCTTGGGCTCGTCCCAACGGAAGTCGGCCGCGCCGTCGGCCTTCAGGACGCGGTCAGGGGCCTCGGCCAGCAGTCTCCTGGCCTCGGGGAGGCGGGGGTGGTCGGGGCGGGCGCGCTCCAGTTCGTGGATGCGGGCGCGAAGGAGGGCGAGGTACTCGAAGTCCTGGACCCCCTCGCGGATGGCTTCGAGGTACTTAGCGGAGGTGACTGAGGTGTCATCGAGGTAGAGGGGGCAGTAGGGGCCATTGCCCTTGGCGATGTATTCGTTCCAGCAGGAGGCGCCGCCGTTGTCGCCGAAGGCCCAGAAGCCGGCCCAACCGCCGCCGATGGCGAAGACGTGCCACTGCTGGAGGAGGTAGTAGGAATAGGGGTCGAAGGTGCGGGCAGGGCCGGAGCAGGAGTAGAAGCCGAGTTGGCGGCCCGCCTGACGCTGGTCGAGGAAGAGGCGGCGATAGGCGTCGTCCTTCTCGAGCCAGGCCGCGCGGTTGGGCACCAGCACGTCCACGGCGCCCAGCATCTCGCGGCAGGTCTCGAGTTCCTGGGGCACGGCGTCCACCCACACGAGCACCTGGGGCTCGGCGGCCTTGATCGCCTTGGTCCAGGCCACGGTGGCGTCGTATTGGTCCTTGCGGTTGGGCTCGTCCACGAGCAGGAGGCCGAGTTGGCTGGGCTGGAGGCCCAGGCCGCGCAGGTGGCCGGCCCAGAAGCGGATCCAGGCGCCGACCTTTCGGTTGAAGAGCGGGGTGCCGGCCTCGGAACCCGCGAAGGCGCTGCGCACACTGCCGTAGTCGCCGACGGCGACGAAGACCATGTACTGGCGGGCGCCCGGCCACAGCTTGAGCCAGGCGTCGAAGTTCCGGGTGTCGGGCGGCTCTGCGAGTTCGCCGTCGGCGTCGTACCGGCCGTCGGGCAGCGCGCGGCGCGTGGCCCAGGGGGCATTCACGTGGTGCTCGCGGAGGAGTTTCACCAGGGCCTCGCGGTTCTGCGGCGTGACGCCGTACATCCGCTCCTCGTTCGTGTACTCCCAGCCGCCGAGGCGCAGGGTCGTCTGGTCGGGGAAGCGCAGCGGGGCGACGCGCAGCGTGAGCGGCACCAACGGATGAGTGTCCACGCGCACACGGGCCCGGTACGTGCCGGGGCGAACGTCCGTTGGATGGAAGGAGAACCAGACCTGCCGCGTCATGCCGGAGGGCACGGCGACGACCCAGGCGTCGCCGTCGCGGCGGGCGAGGGGGAGCGCGGCGGCCACCGAGGTGAAGTGGCGGGTGCCGACGTGCTGGACCTCGTGGACGCTGACGTAGGGGGGATTCGTGCCTCCGGGAAGGCCGTCCACCCACAGGCGCACCGGGCGGTCGGCGTCGGAGGCGTTGGTGAGGTTGAGCACGTCGGCGCGCCATTCGTGGCTCATCAGGGCGACGGCCAGCTCGGGGGCCGGCGCGTCTTTCGCCGGCTCGGTGGAGGGGTCGAGTGGGTCCCAGCGATGGGACTTCCAGACGCGAAGGTCGGGCTTGCCCTGGGCGCGCCAGGCGGCGGCCTGGAGGCGGAAGAGGTCGCGCTCCAGATCGGTCATCGGCAGGACGGCGCGGAAGCCCTCGGGCGAGACGAGGGGCATCGCGGCGATGCGCTGCTCGAGCTCCTGCGCCGTCTTGCCCAGCGGCGCCTTGTCCGCGGCCGGGGTGTCGGGCGACTCGATGGCCTCGCGTGCGGCGGCCAGGTCGCGGCGGAGCTGGGCCTTGAGCAGGCGGGTGAGCTGGAGGGTGTCCATGAACTGCGGCACGTTGAGAATGGGCTCGCTGCGGCGCGGCTCCACGGCGGGCGTAGGGTCGCCCTCGAACACCTCGATCTCATCTACGAAGAGATAGGGGCCGGCGGGCACGCAGGCGAACTGGACGTAGCGGCCGCTCGTCGCCAGCTTGCTCGTGCGGAAGACGTGGACGGCGTGTTTGCCCATCGGCGGGGGCGGGCCGGTCTCCGAGAGTTCCACGAGATCGCCAGCCAGGTACCATTCTTTTCCGTCGCGGCTTGTGAAGACGCACAGCGCGGCGGGCCACTGGACGCCGGCGACGCCGGCCGCCGTGCGGAACGCCGCGCCGCCGAGGGCGTACGTCTGGCCGAGGTCAACCGTGATGAACGCCGGCGCCCCGCCCTGCCAGCCGACCGTGGACTTCTGGGTCCAGAAGTAGCCCTCGGTCTTCACGCCGTCGGTGAGTTGCGTCGGGTCGTCGGGGTCGGTGCAGTGGGCGTAGTTGGGCCGCGGGCGGAGCGTGCAGGGCCGGCCGCGGGCGAGGTTGCGCTCCTCGCCGAATCCGCACGCGGCGAGCAGGGTTCCCAGGCAGCACACCAGGATTGCCGGCCGCGGCGCCGGCAACAGGCGGTGCGGTTCCCGCGGGCGGGGTGTCGGTGCCCCGCGAGGCGCGGGGGCCCCGCCCATGACGGCAGGGAATCGCAGCGCGCGATCCAGGCGGGTGGTCGCCGGTCCCATCATCGGGCGCCTCCTCGCTGGGCTCCCCGCGAGCAGTATAGCAGGGCCGGGCGCGGCTGTCACGCGGGCATCCGCGCTTGACGGGTCCGCGCGGGTCGCTAGAATAATGGGTCTGGGAGAGAGGAGCCGTTCGCCGTATCTGATTGGGGGCTTCGATGGCAGAGGACCAACGCGCCCAACGGCTGGCCAAGCTGGAGGGCCTTCAGGCCAGGGGCATCGAGCCCTACGGCCGCCGCTACCCCAAAGACCAGTCCCTGGCCGAGTGCCGGGCGCTCTTCGAGGCGCAGGGCGAGGGCGCGCCCGTGCGCACGGCGGGCCGCATCGTGGCCCAGCGCGACTTCGGCAAGGCCGCCTTCCTGAACCTCAAGGACCGCAGCGGCACCCTCCAGGCCTACGTCCGCCGCGACGCCGTCGGGCCCAAGGCGTTCGAGGTCTACCGCCTGCTGGACGTGGGCGACATCGTCGGGGTGGAGGGCACGCTGGGCAAGACGCGCACGGGCGAGACCACGCTCTTCGTCCAGCGCCTCACGCCCCTGTCGAAGGCCCTGCGCCCGCTGCCCGAGAAGTGGCACGGGCTGAAGGACGTGGAGACGCGCTACCGCCAGCGCTACCTGGACCTGATCGCGAACGACGCGGCGCGGGCGACCTTCGTCGCGCGGTCGCGGGTCGTGGGGGCGCTCCGCCGGCATCTCGACGAGCTGGGCTACCTCGAGGTGGAGACGCCCATGATGCAGGCCCACGCCGGCGGCGCCGCGGCCAAGCCGTTCGTCACCCACCACAACGCCCTGGGCGTGGACCTCTACCTGCGCATCTCGCCCGAGCTGTTCCTCAAGCGCCTGCTCGTGGGCGACCTCGAGCGCGTCTACGAGATCAACCGCAACTTCCGCAACGAGGGGCTCTCGACCAAGCACAACCCCGAGTTCACCATGCTCGAGGCCTACCAGGCCTACGGCGACTACCACGCGATGATGGAGCTGGTCGAGGGCCTCGTGGGCGCCGCCGCCGCGGCGCTGGGCCTGGGCGAGAGCGTGCCGCACGGCCCCGAGGGGCGGCCGCTGCGCATCGCCCCGCCCTGGCCCCGCATCGCCTATCACGACGCCGTGCGCCAGTACGCCGGCATAGACCCCGCCGACATGCCCGCCGTGCGCGCCAAGGCCCGCGAGCTCGGCGTGGACGAGAAGCCCCTGCCCGACCACGCCGCGCTCAACGAGGTCTTCGAGCGCACCGTGGAGCCGGCGCTGTGGGACCTCACGTTCGTCTACGACTACCCGGCGGCCCTCTGCCCGCTGTCGAAGGCGCGGCGCGACCACCCGGCCATCGCCGAGCGCTTCGAGGTCTTCGCCGCCGGCATCGAGGTGGCCAACGCCTACAGCGAGCTCAACGACCCGATCGAGCAGGCCGCCAAGTTCCGCGCCCAGCTCGGCCAGGACCACACGGGCATGAAGCAGATCGACGAGGACTACGTGGCGGCCCTCGAACACGCCATGCCGCCCGCCGGCGGCCTCGGCGTGGGCATTGACCGCCTGGTGATGCTGCTCACCAACTCGCCCTCGATTCGAGACGTGATCCTCTTCCCGATGTTGCGGCCGGAGGCGAAGGGGGAGGGAGGAGAAATGCGCAATCCGTAATCCGTAGTCCGTAACCAGAGAAGGCCAGAGGAGTGTCCCTCTTCCGCTTCCTCCTGTTGCGGATCACGGAGTGCGGATCACGGACTCGCCCATGAAGAAACACATCGAACCCCGCCGCTATCTGCTCCACTTCAGCAGCCACGAGCTGCCGCAGCGGTTCGCGGACGTGCTGGTGATCGGCAGCGGCGTGGCGGGCCTGAGCGCGGCCATCGCCGCGGCCCGGCACGCCGACGTGCTGCTGGTGAGCAAGGACGAGCTGCGCGAGAGCAACACCCAGTACGCCCAGGGCGGCGTGGCCGCCGTGTGGGCCGAGGCCGACAGCTTCGCCGCCCACGTGGCCGACACGCTCACCGTGGGTCAGGGCCTCTGCGACGCCGCCGTGGTCGAGAGCATCGTGCGCGACGGCCCCGCGCGGCTCCGCGACCTCATCGCCGCCGGCGCCCGATTCGACCGGGACGGAGCGGCCTACAACCTCACGCGCGAGGGCGGGCACTCGCACGCCCGCATCCTGCACGCGCAGGGCGACGCCACGGGCGCCGAGATCGAGCGCACGCTGCTCCTCCAGGCGGCGGCCTCTCCCCGCCTCCGCAGCCTCGACCACACCTACGTGGTGGACCTGCTCACCGACGCCGGCGAGTGCGTGGGCGCGCTGCTTTCGAGCCAGACCCAGGGCCTCACCATCGTGTGGGCCAAGCACACCATTCTCGCCAGCGGCGGCCTCGGCCAGCTCTACCGCGAGACCACCAACCCCGAGGTCGCCACCGGCGACGGCATCGCCATGGCCTACCGCGCCGGCGCCGTGCTCCAGGACATGGAGTTCGTGCAGTTCCACCCCACGACCCTCTACATCGCGGGCGCCTCGCGCTGCCTCGTCTCCGAGACGCTGCGCGGCGAGGGCGCGCGCCTGCTCAACAGCCGCGGCGAGCGCTTCATGCCCCGCTACCACCCCGACGCCGAGCTGGCCCCGCGCGACGTCGTGTCGCGCGCCATCCTGGCCGAGATGCGCGCCACGGGCGCCACCCACGTGCGGCTCGACCTGCGCCACTTCGACGCCGCCCGCGCCCGCGAGCGCTTTCCCAGCATCGCCCGGGTGTGCGAGCAGTTCGACCTCAACCTCGCCGAGGACCTGATCCCCGTGCGCCCCAGCGCCCACTACATGATCGGCGGCGTGCGCGTGGGCGCCGACGCGCGCACCTCGCTGCCGCGCCTGTGGGCCTGCGGCGAGTGCGCCTCGTCCGGCCTCCACGGCGCCAACCGCCTCGGCAGCAACTCGCTGCTCGAGGGCCTCGTGCTCGGCCACCGCGCCGGCGACGACGCGGGCCGCCGCGCCGCCGCCCAGGCCGGCGACCTGGCGCCCCGCGCCATCCGCGCCGAGGCCCGCTCCCCGCACGAAGACCGCCTCGACCTCCGCGACGTGGCCAACTCCCTCAAGAGCCTCATGTGGCGCCACGCCGGCATCGAGCGCTGCGAAGACCTGCTCCGCGAGGCCGAGGAGAGCATTGACTTCTGGTGCCGCTACGTGATGGACAAGGAGTTCCACTTCCGCAGCGGCTGGGAGGTCCAGAACATGCTCACCCTCGCCAAGATCATCACCGTGGCCGCGCGCGCCCGCACCGAGTCGCGCGGCGTCCACTACCGCAGCGACTACCCGCAGACCGACGACGCGCAGTGGAAGAAGCACACCACGTTCCAGCGCCCCCCCGAGTGAGCCGGGGCGCCCCCGTTGAGGAGAGCGCATCGTGTACCGCACCGGGCCGCTTGAGAAGTACGTGGCCGACGCCGCGGCCGGCCTCCCCGCCCCCGGCGGCGGCAGCGTGAGCGCCCTGGCCGGCGCCCTCGGCGCCGCCATGGCCGCCATGGCCGCCCACTTCACCGTCGGCAGGAAGAAGTTCGCCGCCGTCGAGCCCGAGGTCCGGCCCATCCTCCAGCAATGCGAGGCCGGATGCCGCCGCCTCGTCGAGCTGATGGACCGCGACGTGGAGGCCTACGGCACCGTGAGCGCCGCCTACGGCCTGCCCCGCGACACCGACGAGCAGAAGGCCGCGCGCACCGCCGCCATCCAGAACGCCCTCCAGGTGGCCATGGCCGAGCCGCTCGCCACCTTCCGCCAGTGCCGCGACCTCCTCCGCCTGCTCGACCGCCTCGTCGAGACGGCCAACCCGAACCTCATCAGCGACGTGGGCGTGGCCGCCATCCTCCTCGAGGCCGCCCTGCGCGGCGCCAAGATCAACGTCGAGATCAACCTCGCCGCGCTCAAGGACCAGGGCCTCGTGGCCCAGACCCGGCAGGAGATTGACCAGGGCGCCGCCGAGGCCGCGAGCGCCGCCGCCAGCGTGCTCCAGCGCGTCTACCAGAAAATGGGCTGGCCGCCGGCCTGACCGCGCCCGCGGAGCAGAAGGGAACCGCACGACCGTGGAATGGAACGTCGCCAAGCCCCAGCGCGTGTGCCCCTGCGGCCGCGAGCTGGCCGAGAACGAAACCTACTACGCCGCCCTCTACGAGCAGGGCGACGACTTCGTGCGCAAGGACTACTGCCTGCCCTGCTGGGAGAAGGCCCAGGCCGAGGGTGGCATCTTCTCCTTCTGGAAGACCACCGTGCCCGTCAAGGAGCAGAAGCGGCGCCTTTTCGCCGACGACGAGGTGCTGCTCGACTTCTTCTTCCGCCTCGAGCACGCCCAGGAGGAGCAGAAGCGCCAGTTCTTCTACCTGCTCGGCCTGATCCTCATGCGCAAGAAGCTCCTCAAGTTCGACGACCTCGAGCGCGCCGACGGCCAGGAGTTCCTCCTCCTCCGCTACGCGCGCGAGGACCGCGTCGTGCGCGTGCCCAATCCCAGGCTCACCGAAGAACAAATCGAGGCCCTCAAAGGCCAGCTCTCCGAAATCCTTGACTTTCAGGTCTGACCCCGCTACCCTGGTGCCCATTGGCTCTTCCATCGCGCAGATTCGCGCGATTCGCGGTCCAACACTCTGGAGGCCCCCAATGAAGATCGAAGACCTTGCCCACCGCGTCGCCGGCGAAGCCCTCACCCTCCTCGAGAAGAAGTACCACTACCGCATCGCCGAGGACCACAAGAAGGACATCCAGAACACCATCCGCAAGAACCTCAACCAGTACCTCAAGGACGCCCCGCCCGCACCCCCGGCCGACTGACGCCGCGGGAGCCGCGCCATGGCCAAGCTCTTCGGCCGCTCCTACACCCGCGACCAGCTCCTTCGCCGCGTGGGCGACGTCTCGCAGCTCGGCGGCACGCGCCTCGTCGAGCTGCTCGACGGCAATCAGCGCGGCGTGCGCGCCGTGGACTTCGCGACCGGCACCGGCTTCGCCTTCACCGTGCTCCTCGACCGCGGGATGGACATCTACAACGCCGCCCACTGCGGCCGCTCGCTCGCCTGGCACGCCACGCCCGGCGCCGTGCACCCCGCCTTCCACGAGCCCGAGGGCCTCGGCTTCCTGCGGACCTTCGAGGGCGGCCTCCTGTGCACCTGCGGCCTCACCTACGCCGGCGCCCCCTGCACCGACGAGGGCGAACCCCTCGGCCTCCACGGCCGCATCTCCCACGTGCCCGCCCGCCACGTGTGCCTCGACGCGGCCTGGGACGGCGACGAGTACGACTTCTGGGTGAAGGGCTCGGTGCGCGAGACCCGCGTCTTCGGCCCCAACCTCGTCCTCACCCGCACCGTGCGCGCCCGCCTCGGCGAGAGCCGCCTCTTCCTTGAAGACCGCATCGTCAACGAAGGCTTTGAGCCCCAGCCCCTCATGGTCCTCTACCACATCAACGGCGGTTTCCCCGTGGTAGACAAGGGCGCCGAGCTGATCGCCCCCAGCCGCGCGGCCGCGCCCGCCACCGACTACGCCGCGAAGATTGGTGCCCGCTGGGCGAGCTTCGACGCCCCCACGCCCGGCGTGCCCGAGGCCTGCTACCGCCACCGCCTCGCCGCCGAGCGCGACGGCACCACCTTCGTCGCCCTCGTCAACCCCACGCTCGACGGCGGCTTCGGCTACTACGTGCAGTTCAACCGCAAGCAGCTCCCGCACTTCACCGAGTGGAAGATGATGGGCGAGGGCATGTACGTCGTCGGCACCGAGCCGTGCGTCATGCCCTTGTATCCACGGTCCGAGCTGCGCAAGAAGGGCAAGCTCCCCTTCATCCAGCCGGGCGAGGAGCGGCTGATCCAGCTCGAGCTTGGCGTCGTCGCCGGCCCCGCTGCCCTCCGCGCCCTCCGCCGCCGCTGCCGCGCGCTCACCAAGGCATGACCTTCTGGCCCGTCGCCAATGAGAGCCGACACACTCTCTCGTCCCTATGCTCCGCGCCCATTCGACGCCGTGGAGTGGCGGCTGACGCGCCCACTCGCGGAGCGTAGGGACGAGAAGAACACCCATCTGTCCTGCGCACGGGGATTGGTGGATGTGCGACTGCGACCGCGGTGTGGACTCTGGCCGGCTGTTCGGCTAGAATACGCGAAAAGAGGACGCGGAGATGCCTTCGCCGCTGCCAGGGATGGACCCGTACATCGAGCACCCGGAGGTGTGGAGCGATTTCCACGGGGATCTGGCCGCCGAGATCCGGGCGGTGCTCAATGAAGGCATTCAGCCCCGGTACGTCGCGCGGCTGGTGCCCCGTGTGACTTACGAGATCGTGGAGATCGAGGAAACCCGCGGCATCCGCCCCGACGTTAGCGTGTGGCAGGCGCATCCGGAGCCGGAGCAGTCGGGCGGCGGAGGTGTGGCGGTGATCTCGGCCGCGCCGGCCGAGAGCCTGATCACGATGGAACTGCCCCTGCGCCTGTTCACCGTCGAAGTGCGCGAGGTCGGCACGCTGCGGCTGGTGACAGCGATTGGGATTCTCTCCCCCGCCAACAAGCAGCCCGGCCACGACGCGTGCGAGGAATACCTGCGCAAGCGGCGCAGCCTGCTTCGCTCCGAAGCCCATCTGATCGAGATTGACCTTCTGCGAGAAGGCCAGCGCCCGCCGCTCGACCGCCCGGTGCCGCCGGCGCCGTACTATGTGACACTGAGCCGCTCGAACCGGCGCCCCCGCGTGGAGGTGTGGCCCATTCAGCTCCGCGACAAGCTGCCCGTGATTCCCGTGCCGCTTCTCTACCCGGACCCCGACGCTCCGCTGGACCTCGGCAGGGTAGTGGCGGCGGTGTACGAGCGCGGCGCATATGCCCGGCTGATTGACTATCGCCAGCCGCCGCCCCCGCCGCCGCTGTCGGACGCAGATGCCGCGTGGCTGGATGCGCGCCTGGTGGCCGAGAAGGCGCGGTGATTGCCGCCATGGCTCCGCCAGGACCCTCTGCCGTTCCTACGCTCCGCATGAGGGCGGAATAGCGAACCCTCCCGCGTCCATTCGACTCCGGGGAGCGGCGGCCGGCGTGTCCCCGCGCGGAGCGCAGGGACGCGTGACCCCCTTGGCCAAGCTCCAATGGAAACGGGCACCCGCTGATCAGCGGATGCCCGTTCGCGATAGCGTCCTGGCGAGTGCGGGTCAGACGGTGGCTTCCTTCCACTGCTGTTCGAGGAAGCGGAAGCTCTTGGGGATTTCCTCTTCGGGCTTGCCCTTGACGCCGCACTCGAGCGAGCAGTAGTCCTGGTAGCCGATCTTCTTGAGGCCGCGGAAGCCGGCCACGAAGCTCCGGTCGTCCTGCCCCGGCAGGTTGCGTGCGCGGCTGGCCAGGTGCACGTGGTGCAGCCACTTGCCGGCGGTCACGAAGGCGGCCTCGTCGTCCTTCTCTTCCTTGCACATGTGGTAGAAGTCGCCCATCATGCAGATGCCGGGGTGATTGAGCTTGCTGCAAATGGCCGCCGCCTGCTCGAGGCGCCGCAGGTAGAAGGTCTCGCCGACGTTCAGGGGCTCGAGCAGCACGCGGCACTTCTGCTCGACCGCGTAGTCGCCGATGGCGGGCAGGATGTCGGCGAGCACCTTGTCGAGTTCCTCGGGCTTCAGCGTGCTCTGCCCGTTGAAGCAGGGCACGAAGATGACGCCGGTGGACTCGACCTCGCCGCCGAACTTGAGGGCGGCCTTGATCTGCTCGATGCCCTTGTCGCGCTTCTCTTTGTCGGGCGACACGAGGGCGCCGCCGGCCGAGCCCCAGCAGCAGGCGCTCACCTTGACGGTGGTGCCCTTGATGGCCTCCTGGATTTCCTTGACGTTGCCGCCGCCGCCCAGCTCGAGGCCCACGCCGCCCCAGTCCTGAAGCTGGAGCACCTTGTCGCGCAGGGTCTTGCCGGGGATTCGGCCCGCCTGGCTGCCGAGCTTGAGCACGGCTGTCTCCTTCTTCGCCTCCTCGGCGGCCAGCACCTGCCCCGCAGCGGTCGCGAGGGCGGCCGTGCCCGCCGAACGCCTCAAGAACTCTCGCCGGTCCATCCTGGTCTCCTTGTTGGCTCCCCCCACTGGCTCTTCATTGAAATGGAATTGCGGCGGGAAGTCAACTGCCGGACGACACGCTGCGTGGCCGGCGAACGAAGCGGGGCACGGCAAGCTGGTTGCCGTGCCCCGCTGGTGTTCCCCGGGAGGAGGGGCCGGGTTCTCCTCACAGGGATTCACGACTCGCGCGTCGGCGCCGCCTGAGCGCTAGAAGGGCCAGCCCGACGAGCACGGCGGTGCCCGGCTCGGGCACCACGTTCACCGGGCCGATCGTGATGCCTGGCGGGGGGCCTGGCCCGCCGCCGAAGGGGTCGGTCGGGTCCATGAAGCTGAAGCCGAGGCCCTCGCCGGGGATCAGCGACGGGTCGTCCTCGGGGAATGTCACGGGGTCGAAGAAGCCGGGGTGCGGGTAGAGGTACTCGTACTGGTCGCTGTGCTGGGTGATGGGCACGGTGTTGAAGTTGAAGAGGTTGGGGTCGCTGGTCATCATGGTCTGGGCGAGCTGGCCGTAGGGGTCGTAGGGGTTGGGGGTGGTTACCGGCGGGCCTGCCCATGGCGGCACGCGGTAGCTGGGCGGCGTGGGCGTGCTGCCGAGGCCGCCCGAGCTCTCGACGGTGTTGCGGCGGCCGGTCTCCACGGGCCGGCTCCGCGGCGGCTCGGGGTCGGGCGGCTTGACCTTCTTGGCGGGGGCGACGATGCGGCCCTTGTTGACGGTCTTCTCCTCGGCCCACCAGCCGAAGAAGGCCTGAGCCTTGATCTTGGACTCGTAGCGGCCGGTCCTCTGGTTGTAGGTGAGTTCGAACGAGGCGGAGGCGAGGGAGCCGAAGAGGTCGCTGACGAGCGGAATGTCCACCGACACGCCTGCGGAGGCGGTCATCACGCCGGTGCCGAGGTTCTTGTTGCCCGAGATGCTCACGTTCACCACGCCCCACAGCGTGGCCCCGCCGCTGCCGCCGATCGTCACGTTGCTGGGGTTGCTGGGGTCCACCTCGATGGTGAAGTTGAAGTCGGGGTCCTCGAAGAGGAAGCCGCCCGAGCCGGTGGCGTAGGAAGTGGTCTCGCTCGGGTCGTTCTTGTACCAGGTGCTTTCCCAGCGGATGGTGTAGGTGGGGTCGTCGAGGGCGCTGGCCCGCGTATCCTTCATGTAGCCGCTGTAGTTGATGATGTAGTCGTCGCCGCCCAGCGAGGCGTAGGCCTTGCCGCGCCAGGCCTGCCATTCGGTGCGCGAGGCCAGCGGCACGCCGGGCAGCGCGGAATCAGGCGGGCCGATCCAGACCGAGCGATAGGTGAACGTGGCATCGGGGTGGTTGTTGCCCCCCGCATAGTTGAGCAGGCCGATCATGGTGGCATCGGTGTCTATGACGAAGTTCTCGACCACCATGCCGATTTCCTGCGGGTTGAACGGCAGTGCGGGCGCCGGCGCGCCGCAGGCAGCCAACAGGGCGACCGCAAGAGCCAGGCGAGCGGACCAGTTCTTCATGTCAACGGTCCTTTCAGAGCGCGTCCCCTGTTCGATGCCCGCGGTTCCACCGCCGCAGCGGAGCGCTGTGCCGCGCGGCCCGCTGGCGGATGCGCAGCGGGGCACGGCGGCGGGAAGCCGCCGTGCCCCCTGCACCCCCTGGGAGGAGGGGCCGGGTTCTCCTCTCAGGGTTCACGTTCTGCGCCCCCGGCGCCGCGCGAGGGCCAGCAGGCCAAGGGCCACGAGCGAGAGCGCTCCGGGCTCGGGGATCGCCGCCGTGGCGAGCCGGAACTCAATGTCGAACTCGGGGCTGCTGTACGACACATCGGTTTGCGGGAAGAAGTAGTTGTCGCGGGCCGCCTCCGGCACCAGGGCGCCGAAGGGCGGAAAGTGGTCCCACGGCGCCAGGCCGTCCTGCGTCAGCGCGATTGCGTCGCCGAACACGTCGCCCCAGTTCAGCACGAACGAGTTGCCCGGGTTGCCGACCTCGCGGAACGTGAGCTCGGTCCAGATGTCGAAGAAGGAGGCGAAATGGCCCGAGTTCGTCCGAGTCAGGGTCATGGTGCCGTTCGATACCCTCAGCGGGTCCAGTTCCACGAACACATCGAAGAAGGAGTCCACGCCGCCCGTGGTGACCGTGATGGGGTTGAGGGACACCAGGCTCAATTGGACGAGTTCGATGGGCACGGGGTCGGTGCTGCCGGCGAAGGGCAGGTTGCCGTCGGCGAGGCGCCGAACGATCGTGTCGGTGTTGCCCAGGGGGCCCACGGGATTCGGTGGGTAGCCGATCAGCAGGATACTGCCCGTGAACGGCTCGGAGCCGGGGTCGAAGAAGCCGGCGGGGATCGGGTTCTCCTGGCCAAAGCGCAGCTCGGCCCGCACCGTGCTGAGGTGGTCGTTGCCCGCTGTGACGACCTGGCCCGGGCTCAGGCGGGCCGTGGAGACCGTGGTGCCCGAGTGGCCGTCCAGGACCCCGCCCGGCGCACCCACGAAGTCAATGCGGTACGTGATGTCGAAGAAGCTGTCCACCGCCCAGTTGCCGCCCGACAGTTGGCGGAGCGTGGTGTGGCCGGGGCTGGGCATGCCAAAGCCCGTGCCAGCCGTGATGCGCAGCAGGTCGAAGTCCGGGTCGCCCGGCGGCAGTTGGCCCTGAAGGACGAACAGGTCGGTCGGGAACGATTGCACGGGAACGGTGGGGTTGCGCGGCCCGACGTGCACCTGGGTCTGGACCGCGGGCAAACTGAGGGAACGGTGGATGCCCGCGTAGGCCCCAGTGCCCGTGAGGTCGAGGGTGGCCATGTACTGGAACGTGTCGGCCACGCCGCCGAGGGTGCCGCCGGGCACCGAGACGAAGCCGGATGGATTGTAGAGACGCAACGTGCCCTGGAAGGTCGAGCCCGGCGGCAAGCCGTTAATGATGAACTGCGTGCCGAGCGGTGTGCCCCAGCCGGCTCCCGGCGCATTGGCCAACAGCACCTCGTCGTCAACCTCGGGCAGAATGATGTCGGCCTGCGCGCAGGGCGCTCCGGCGAAGAGGCCCACGAGGGCTGCGCTGAGGAGCAGCGCCCGGCATCGGTTGTGGTCCATCCCCCGTCTCCTTCAGCCGTTGCCCGTCACCTTGGTCCTGGCGGGAGCAACCGGCGTGCCGGGCGACGGGCGGGAGAGGGGTGTGTTTTGAAGTGTGTGATGCGGATGGTGTTATGGAGTTTTCCGAGTGACTTAGTGGGGATTGGGATTTGGAACATGTTGCCAACTCGCAACGGAAGTTTGGCCACTGCCATATAAGTTATGACTCTGGCATTACTTACGTGTGCTGCTTCTTGGCAACATGGCGTGGCGCAGGCGCAACGCGCCGGCCATTACCCTGCCCCTGGGGTCCGCCGGCCTGACGCCTATGGGAGGCCGAGGCCCTCCTGGTTCGATGCAATGCGGTCGAAGAGGGTGTGGAGCCTCTCGTCGGGCTGGTAGACGGCGGCGCGGCGGCGATAGCACTCGGCCGAGCGGCGCATCGCCTCGTCGAGGCTCACGCGGCACTCGAACCGCCCGACCACGCCCATGACCTTCGAGTTGTCGAAGAGCACCGACCAGGTCTTGTCGCCCAGGAGCGGCCCGGCCCATTCGGGGTTGTAGCGCACCAGCGTGTCGGTGGGCACGTGAACGAGGCGCGGCTCGGCCCCCAGCGCGCGGCCCATGGCCTGGAAGATGGCATCCCACGGGTACGATTTCATGTGGCGTGTGATGTGGAACGCCTCGCCGAGCGCCTTGGGGTTGCCGAGCAGGCCGACGAAGGGCACGGCGAAGTCTTCCGAATGGGTGAGGGTCCAGAGGGCCGTGCCGTCGCCGTGGACGAGGAGGGGCCTGCCGTGGAGGATGCGCCAGGCCCAGTCGTCGCCGCGCCCGATGCCGCCCGGGAAGCGGGTGCGCAGGGTGTGGCTCGGGCGCACGATCGTCACGGGCAGCCGGCCGTCGGCGTGCTGGCGCAGCAGGAACGCTTCCATGTCGGCCTTGGTCTGGCTGTAGGGCCAGAAGGGGTTCGCCAGAGGCACATCCTCGGTGATGACCACGCGGGTGGGCGGCTTCTGGTAGGCGGAGGCGGTGGAGATGAAGACGTATTGCCCGCAGCGGCCGGCGAACACCTCGGCGTCGCGCCGCGCGGTGGCGAGGTCGTAGGCGAGGAACTGGCAGACGGCGTCGAACCGCTCGGTGCCGAGGGCCTCGTAGGCCGCTGGGTCCTTCAGGTCGCCCGGGATGTGGCGCACGCCGGGCGGCAGGGGCTCCTCGGTCCGGCCGCGGTTGAACACGGCCACCTTGTGGCCGGCCTCGACGCTGCGCCAGACGCAGGCCGTGGAGATCTCGCCTGTGCCGCCGATATAGAGCACGCGCATTGCGTTCCCTCTCAAGTCACCTCGGCCCGATGGCGTAGAGGCTGCCCTCGCCGCGAAGGTACAGGCGGTCGCCATCGAAGACGGGGTTGGCGACGAAGCGCTCGGACCGCTCGGCCCAGTGGCCGACGGCGACGACGTTCTCGATCTTGTTCTTGGCGATCTGCCTGTAGACCCGGCCCGGCTCGAGCACGAGCGCGCCGCCGGCATTGCCGAACACGTAGAGGTGCTTGCCCGCCAGAGCAGGGCTCACACCCACGCCGCGCGCCGCCCCCTCGTTCACCCACTGGAACGGGTCGAGGTCGAGCAGCTTCTGGTACACGATCGCGCCCTGCGCCACGTCCACCACGGTCAGCACGCCGGTGTTGTTGACGAGATAGGCGAGGCCCTCGTGGATGACGGGCGAGGAGAGGTGCCAGGGCATGTAGTACTTGGGGAAGGGCGAGCGCACGCTCAACGAGCGTGTGGCGAGCTTCAGCGGCTCGGCCAGGGCGTCGGGCAGCGTCTGGATGAAGAGCTGCATGCTGCCGCCGGTGGTGAGGAAGAGCTCGCGGCCCTCGACGACGGGCGAGGCGATGCCCTGGTTGCCCGCCTCGACGTTCTTATAGACCAGCCTGCCGTCGCTCGTCCGCACGAGGCCGCCGTTGCCCAGGACGATGACGCTCTCGGCGCCGATGCGGGTGGCGAACGGGGTGCCGTGGAAGAAGCCCTGGGGGTTCGCTCCCGTGTGCGGCATCAGGGGCGTTCGCCAGGCGAGCTTGCCGGTGTCGGCCTCGAAGGCCAGCAGATCGCGCATGAAGACGATCAGCTTGCCGTCGGCGAGGATGGGCGAGGAGGAGAAGCCGTGCTCGACGGCGGGCAGGATGTCGGCGCGGATCCAGCGGCGGCGGCCGTCGAGGTCGTAGCTGGCGGTCACGCCCATGCCGAACCAGCAGTAGATGGAGCGGCCATCGGTTGCGGGCGTGTAGCCCGAGAAGCCCACGTCGGGCGGGTCATAGCGCTTGTAGCGGTCGGGGGCGAGGCGGCGCATCTCCTTGTGAATCTCGAGCTCGACGGCGAGCTTCTCCTCGAGCTGCTTCGGCGTGGCCGTGCCGGCGACGACGGCGGCGTTCAGACCGTCGAGCTTCGCGGCCAGGGGCTGCACCTCCTGGAAGGCGCCGGCCTTCTCCTCGTCGCTCAGGGCGTCGAAGAAGCTGTTCGTGCGCATCCAGAGCAGCCGGCCCGTGCGCTTGTCGAGGCAGGCGAGGTCGTAGGACTCGCTCTGAAGGTAGAGCCTGTCGCCGACGATGACGGGCGAGCCGACCCCCATGCCGCCGCCGTAGAAGCCCAGGCGCGTGCCCGGCAGCGGGGCCGTCCACGCGATGCCGGTCTCCTCGTACTCGGCGGGCGGGCAGGCGTGGAGGATGGGCACGAGATACCAGTCCTGCTCGCCGGGGGCCGACTTGATGACGAGGCGGTTCCAGCCCTTGGCCAGCCGCAGGCGCAGGCGGGCCGCGAAGTCCTGGCTCGGCGTGCCGTTGAGCCACAGCCGCACCTTGCCCACGCACGTGAGGTTCAGGCGGAAGGCGCCGCCGGTGTCGGAGTAGACGTTCGTGGCGACGTAGGCGACCGCCTTCTCCCGGGGGCCCTTGCCCTCGGCGCCATCGGGTCCCGCCACGGGCGGGAGGCCGAAGAGCGCGGCGAAGTCGAGATGAGCGTTGTCGAGGGTCACCTTTCGCCAGGCGAGGCCGGCCGGCCCGTCGCCGGCTCCGGGTGCCCGGTCGCCCTCGCGGGGCGCGAGTTGCGCCTCCTCGGGCAGCGTGGGCTTGTCGAAGGCCGCCGCATCGGCGAGCGGCACGGGGCCGAGCACCAGCCATTCGCGGGCCACGCCGTCGGGCATGGGCGCGCCCGCGTCGCCCTCCTTCGGCGGCTGGGCCTGGAAGCGCAGGCCCTTCACGGCCTTGCTCACGCGCCCCCAGGCAACGGGCGGCGTCGCGTCGGGGTACTTGCCGGTGCCGTCGCCCCGCCAGCCCACGGTCGCCGCGCGAGCCGCACAGGCCAATCCCAAGCACAACGACACCGCCACACAAGACCATCCTGCCTTGGCCACGACCTGCTCCTGGCCTCCCATCTCGCACGGCCGCACCCGCTCACGGGCTTGCGGCGAGCCGAACCCCACGCTATGATGCCACAAGTGGGCGAAGACTTCCAGCGAACTACGGCCTCGCGCGAACCCGCACCACCCACCCGAGGGGAACGGATATGCCCAAGATCGGCCTCATGCCACGCTGCTATCTGAACGACATTGCGGCGGGACGGATGGACCTCTTCGCCTGGCTCGACGACGCGGCCTGCCTCGAGCCCGAGGGGCACGAACTGCACGCCGCCTTCTTCCAGGGCAAGAGCGGCGGCTACGTGGACCGGGCGCGCTGCCACGCCGAGTCGCTCGGCACGCCCGTCGTCTCGCTGTGCTACGCGCCCGACTTCACGCAGCCCGACCCCGCGGCCCGCGCGGCCGAGGTGCGCGGGCAGCAGGCGGCCATCCGCCTCGCCGCGCGCCTGGGCGCCGGCCTGTGCCGCACCCTCAGCGGCCAGCGCCGCGAGGGGCTCGACGTGGACCAGGCCGTCGGCTGGGTGGCCGAGTGCATCGAGCAATCGCTGCCCGTCGCCGAAGAGTGCGGCGTGAAACTGGTCATCGAGAACCACTACAAGGACGCGTTCTGGGCCTACCCCGAGTTCGCCCAGAGGGCCGAGGTGTTTCTCCGCATCGTCGAGCGGGTTCACTCGCCGCACTTTGGCGTGCAATTCGACCCGTCCAACGCCATCCTGGCCGGCGACGACCCGATCGCGCTGCTCCAGGCGGTGAAGGGCCGGCTGGTCTCGATGCACGCGAGCGACCGGTTCCTCGAGCCGGGCGCGTCGCTCGACGACCTGCGCCAGGCCGACGGCACGCTGGGCTACTCGCCCAAGCTGCGCCACGGCGAAATCGGCAAGGGCCTCAACGACTACCACGCCATCTTCACCATCCTGCGCGAAATCCGCTACGGCGGCTGGATCACAGTGGAGAACGGCGACACAATGGAGTCCATGCGAAACTCGATCCGTTTCCTCAAGGGTATGCGAGCCAAGTACTTCGGCTCATCAGTGTTCGGCGATCCCGACGTGGCTGGCGGCGGAGAGCGTGGGACGGGTGCCGTGGCGCCGCCGAGGACCAGCCCATAACCATCTATGCCGCAAGGCCTTACGCCCTCCGGCCACTCCCGCTCGCATGCTTGCTCATCGCGCAGATGAACAAGTATGGCCGGAACCGCGAGAATCGCCCATTCTCGCCCATCTACCCATGCTGTATCACTCTCCCCCTCACAGGGTTAATACAGCATGGGCAGGCGACGCCCGCCAGCCGCTCGGCACAGGCCCTCCCGCGTCCAACCCCAACCTCCCGCGGGTTCGCAACCCGCGGGAGGTTCGTGAATCCCGCGTCCACTCTTCCCCGAAGAGGAAGGGGCCGCAGAGCGGCCAAGATCCCCGTCCCCACGCAGAGCGTAGGGACGAGAAAGAGAGGCCCGTCCCCACGCAGAGCGCAGGGACGAGAAAGGGGGGAGCAGAGCGTAGGGACGAGAAGAAGAAGGAGAGCGTGAGGACGACAAGAGGGGGCAGGGCGTAGGGACGAGGGAGAGTAGCCGCAAGCGTCCCGCTTGCGCAGGTTTTCGTTCTCGCCCCTACGCTCCGTCACCTTCTCCTTCTGGCCTCTGCGCTCCGCGTGGGGGCGAATCTTCGGACGCTCCCGCGTCCAACCCCAACCTCCCGCGGGTTCGCAACCCGCGGGAGGTTCTTGCCCCCTCCTCCCCGAAGACGAAGCGACGGCAGAGCGGCCAAGAGGCCGAGCTTCGTTCTCGGGGTTCGGCTGTGGGCGGGGCCTCCGTGCCCCGCGTCCTGCCACCTCCTCGCGGGGGGCAGAGCCCCCGCCCACAAGCCTGCAACCCCAACCTCGGAGTCCGCTACGGCGGATGGATCACAGTGGAGAACGGCGACAGACTGGAGTCCACGCGGAACTCGATCCGTTTCCTCAAGGGTATGGAAGCTAAGTACTTCGGATGACATGGCGCTGGCATCCACCATGCTGGACCGGCTTGTCGCGGGAAGCGAACACACCTAAGTGCAATTACGCCAATGAATTACGCCACACTCTGCCATGAGAAGGGCCGCTGCGTCCGACTGCGCAGACGGACCGCATGCAGATCGCGTCCGGGCCTGTGGCGAGCTGAGTGTGTAAGTAACTGTTGCATAATGTCTTACGATTTCAAGCACTGAGAGTCGGAAAGCGCTGCTGGCGGCATGAGGTTTGCTAATTTTGAACGTGTTACGCTGGACTGCTGGGTCAACAACAGGAGGTCCCGTGATGGTGCGTGGTCGTCTCCCTGGCGCCTTCCTCACCCTCTGTGTCTGCGCCGCGCTCGCGCTCTCTGGGGCCAGCGCCTCGGCAGGTCTCGTGGCCTACTGGCCTCTCGACGAGGCCGGCGGCCAGGTGGCCAACGACCAGACCACCGTGAACAACGGCCAGCTCGGCAGCACCGCCGGCGCCGATGCCAACGACCCGACAGTTGGCCAACCAGGCCGCCCCGGCAGCGCCGGAACGTCCTACGGCTTCGACGGCACGAGCGACTACGTGATCGTGCCCGACCACGCGAGCATCGGCTCCGGCGTCCGCAACGCGCTCACCCTCTCGATGTGGCTCTACCCCACGACCACGCTCTCCAATAATGGCAACACATATCGAGCCCTGGAGAAGGGCGACGCCTATTTCTTCCTCCAGGGCGACGGCGCCGGCCTCGGCACCGGCGGCCAGAACTTCCTCATCAAGCAGGGCAACACCAACTACGTGGTGGGCCTCAAGGAGCCACTCGCCGCCAACACCTGGTATCATTTGGCGGCCACCTTCGACGGCGCGACCAGGGAGATGAAAATCTACCTCAACGGCGGGCTGAAGAACGTCTTCGTCGCCCCCGGAAGCCAGATAGACGACGACGCGCTGCCGCTGCGGATCGGCTCCGACGATGCCGGCAAGTACTTCCCCGGCCGCATTGACGAGACGGCGATCTTCGACCACGTGCTCTCGAACTACCAGATCATCGCCCTGGCCCAGGGCGCCACCCCCAACGCCCTGCCCGCCACGCCGGCGCCGCTCATCACCAGCCTGGCTCGCACAGGCACGGGCCTCGACGTGGATGCGCCTGTCATCGTACAGGGCGGCTTCGCGGAAAACGCCTTGTCCTTCTCCGATCGCACGCACGAATGGAACGCCCTGCCCGCGGCGCTGCCCGAGCTGGTCGGCGCCGACTATGTGAAGCTCGGCAACGAAGACCGCTCCGCCAACCCCTTCCGCCTCAACGTGGGCCTCGCCCAGCCGGCCACCGTCTACCTCCTCCGCGACAATCGTGTGAGCGGCGCCTCCCTGACCGCGATGAACCAGTGGATGGCCGCCTATGGCTTCTCCGACACAGGCCAGACGCTCTACGCGGACGAAAGCGGCGACGGCAGCAACAACACCCTGTTCTACATCCACCGCGCCAACTTCCCCGCCGGCAGCGTGGACCTGTTCCAGCAGAACCAGGGCGGCATCAACATGTACGGCGTCGTGGCCGTGCCCGGGCAGCTTGCCCCCAACGCCCACGTCTACACGCCGCTGGGCACCGGCAAGACCTTCCTCGAGCAGGCCGGCCAAGCCGTCATCGAGGCCGAAAACTTCACCAGCCGCGCCACCGAGGGCGTCCACAACTGGCTCGTCGTGCCCGACGAGAGCGCCGGCGCCGGCACCACGATCAACGCACGAGGGGGTAAGTTCGTTCAGTCCATGCCCGATGCGCTCCTGCCGGGCGGCGGGCCCACCAACCCGCCGTCCATCGAATACCAGGTCCAGATCAGCACGCCCGGCACCTATCGCGCCTATCTACGGTGGGACGGCAATGGCACCAATGCCACGCTCCAGGGCCAGAGCGACTCGATCTACCTCGACATCAAGGAGATCAAGGACGGCGCGGGCGGCGCGGCGGATTGGTACGAGTTGCAGCATGCAGTCAACGGCGACTTCAGCTCGGACCCCTGGGATGGCACGGGGCAGGCCGAGGTGGACGTCGCTGGCCCGGCCGATAACGCGATGACGTGGAACTTCGCCACGCCCGGCATCTACACCATCCGCGTGTCCATGCGGGAGGACGGTTCGACGGTGGACGCGCTGATCCTGCAACTCAGCAGCCTCAGCGCGCCGACCAATCCGGGGCCCGCGGAGTCCGCCTTCTCCAACGGCGTGCCGATCACGCTCGGGTATTCGAAGCTGGGCGGCGACCCCGACGCCATCCATCCCCTCGGCGTGGCGGGCGGCCTGGCCAACGGCGCGCCCGCCTTTGTGGACGCCCCCGGCGCCTGGCAGAACATCCCGCCCGATCTTCTCGGCGCCGACTACATCCGCACCGAGAACGACGACGCGGGCTACGGCTTCGTGGACTACTCGATCCTGGCCGGCCCCAGCTCCTATCTCTACATTTTCCTCGATGACCGCTACATCGCCGCCCACGGCCTGGAGCAGTGGATGCTGGACCTCGGCCTGATCGACACGGGGCTCGACGCGCTGCTCGACGGCACGCAGCCCTTCTCGATCTTCCAGCGCGGCGAGGCGCTGCCGGCGGGCTCGCCCATCTCGACGTACAGCCTGGGCTACGACCTGAGCCCCGCCTACAACTTCTACGGCATCGCCGTGGCGGACGTGGCCCTGCTCTTCATCCCCGAGCCCTCCACCTGCGCGCTGGTGGCGCTCGGCGTGTTGGCCCTCGCGCGCAAGCGGCGTCGGGGTCAGCAGAGGGTTCCGCGGTAGAAGGCGAGGGCCTTGCGCCTCACGGCCTGGGCGTCGGCATCGCCCTCGGCCACCAGCCGGTGCATGAACCCCACGTACGGCTCCAACCCGTCGCAATCGTGCCCATCGCCCACGCGCTCGAAGGCATCGGAGCGCTCGTTCCAGCGGAACAGCAGGCGGTGGCCGCCTGCCCCGTCGGCCTCGTGGAAGGCGGCGACCCGCCGGAGCACGCCTCGCGGCCCCGGCCGCACGTGCATGAAGAGGACGAGGCCCACGCGCCCCAGCGCCTCGCGGCTCACGCCCAGAGGCGGCGAGCACAGGATGTCGGCGAGTTCGTCGAGCGTGTCGGCGTGCAGGCACGAGGCCACGCGGCGCGGCCCTCCGACGAGCGCGAGAAAATCGGCCACGGCGCGCCCCCAGAGGTAGCCGTACCAGTGGCCCGAGCCGATCTCGTGGGCCAGATAGCACAGGGGGGCCTCGGCCGGCCTGGCGCCGGCCTCGGCGACCACGCCGGGATGGTCCACGGTCACGATCCGCGTGCCGGGCGGCAGCAGGTGGAGGAGGGAGGCCATGAGGGTCGTCTTGCCCGCGCCGCCGGGCCGCGCGCCCGTGAGCAGCGAGGCGCCGCCGGCCACCGCCCGCATGGCCACGGCCGCCATCTCGACGCTCAGCGTGCCCGCGCGAATCAGGTCCACGATGCTCAACGTGCGCCCGCCCCGCTGGTTGAGCGCCTCGATCTGCTCGTGATTGTGCCGCTCGATCTCCACGGCATCCTCCTGTGGGGGGAGACTGGCGCAGAAGGAACACTTCAGGCGAATGAAGCGGGGCCTCCGGCGCGCGCCTCCGAAGGTGAGGCAGTTCGTAGTGCGGGCTTCAGCCCGTCCTGGACGTTGACGATACCACGGCCTGAAGACCGCACTACAAACTCCGCTTCTTTCGGCGGAAGTGTCCCGCGCAGAGCATCATAGGCGAAGCTCGGCCCCGGAGCAAGCGGGCGGCGAGGGCCTGGGTGTGGGCCGGAGTTGTGGGTAGGGTGATTGTCTCTGGAGCCTGAAGGGCTCGCATGGGATAGCCCAGGGCAACGCCCTGGGTTCCGCGGAATCCACGAGTCCAGCCCTGAAGGGGCGAGATAGAAGCTCTCGATTGCGCCCTGTCAGGGCTGCCGCGGGGCGGTCTTGTTCCCAGGGCGTTGCCCTGGGCTATCCTATTTCGCTCCTTCGGAGCTCCCGCGGCCACCTGCAATTCCGGCCCACACCCCGAGGGCCTCTGCAAGTTGACCGTGTCGGCCGGATCGGCTATACTCCTCGGCGGTCGGAGCGTCGTGTGGCTCCGGCCCTTCCCCCCCAGGTCGGATGCATGATGCGCACGTTGCCTGGCTCGCGAATGTTGTGGGTTCTGGGAGCCTGCGTGCTCAGCGCCGCGCTGCTGCGCCTGAGCGACCCGGTGCCGGGTCTGTGGCCCTTGGCCTGGGTGGCGCTGGTGCCGTGGTTCCTGGTGCTGCGCGAGGCGAGCGGGGGCCAGGCATTTCTGGGCAGCGTGGTGATGGGGGGCCTGGCGGCGGGGCTGGGCCTGTCGTGGCAGTACCTGGTCACGGTGGCCGGCGGCATCGGGGTCACGCTGTATGTGGGCTTCTACTACGTGCTGTTCGCGTGGCTCGTGCGTGCGGCGACGCGGCGGTTGCGGGCGCCCTTCTTGCTGGCCGCCCCCGTGTTGTGGGTGGGCTGCGATTACCTGCGGAGCTTCGCGCTCACGGGCTTCCCGTGGCTCTTCATCGGCCACACGCAGTTCCCCTTCAAGGCGGTGGTGCAGGTGTCGGACCTCTTCGGCGCCTATGCGGTGAGCTTCGTGGTGGTGGCGGTGAACGCGCTGGCGGCCGAGGCAGTGCGCGCGGCCTGGCGGGGCGAGATGCCGCGGCGTCTCGTGGCAGGCGGGGCGGCGGTGCTGGCGCTCGTGGCGGCGACCCTCGGCTACGGCGTATGGCGGCTGGCCACGCTGGAGATGCGCGAGGGGCCCCTCGTCGGCGTCGTGCAGGGCAACGTGCCGCAGGAGGTCAAGAACGAGCTGTCGCTGGACAACATTGCGCGGATCTTCCGCGAGCACCGCGAGCTGACGCTGCGGCTGCCGGCCCTCGCAGGCGGCCAGCCGCTGGGCCTCGCCGTGTGGCCCGAGACGATGGTGCAGCTTCCCCTCAACCGCGGCGAGTACCCCGTGATCCGAGACTACCGGACCGCGATCGCGGACCTCGCGGCCCTGCTGCGTTGCCCCCTTCTCATCGGCGCGCACGCGGAGTTTGGCGTGGACCGCACCATCGAGGCGGAGGCCGACGGCACGGTGAGGAACGTCACCGACGGCGAGATCACCACCGAGGACCGCGCCTACCTGATGCCGCACTATGCCGGGGACGAGCCGGGCCGGGCGCCCGTCCGCAGGGTGCTCGTGGCCGAGGGCCAGGCGGTGCGCAAGGGCCAGCCGCTCGTCGAGTATGAGAGCCTCGTGTACAACAGCGCCTATCTCTTCCGGCCCGGCGAGATGCCCGCTCCGGCCGACCGCTACGACAAGACCCATCTTGTGCCTTTCGGCGAGTACATGCCGTTGCCTGGCCTGCTGTGGTTCCTGCGCCAGGTGGTGCCCTACGGCAAGGGCTTCTCGGCGGGCGACGCCTTGCGGCTGCTGCGCGTGGGCGACACGCGATTCGGCGTGCTGATCTGCTTCGAGAGCGGGTTCCCCGCGCTCTCGCGCGGCTACGTGGTGCGGCCCGACGGGGAGGGGGCGGATTTCCTGATCAACATTTCGAACGACGGCTGGTTCAAGGGCAGCCACGAGCTGGACCAGCACCTGGCCATCTGCGGCTTCCGCGCGGTGGAGTTCCGCATCGGCATCGTGCGGGCCGTCAACAGCGGCATCTCGGCCATTCTGGACCCGGCCGGCCGCATCCGCCAGGTGGTCACCGACGCCCGCGGCCGCCGGCGGCTGGTCTCGGGCGTGGCCGTGGGGCGCGTGCCGCTGCGGCAGGGCCTCACCTTCTATGCCCGGCACGGCGACGTGCTGGCGCGCCCGTGCCTTCTCCTCACCGGAGTCGTCTTCCTGGTTGCGCTGGCCGCGCGGGTGGTTGGCAAGGCGCGGCGTCCAAGCAGCGGCGGAGCAGGCTCCGGGGTAGCTGGATAGCTCGCCACGATTCCCGGTCGTTGTGGTCACAAGCGTCCCGCGCATGGTCGTCGCCGGGAGGGCCTCCGGCCGGCAAGCGGGACGCTTGCCGCTACAAGACCTCCATGGTGTGCCCGGACGGTTGGCAGAGAATCGTGGCGGGTTATCTGGGCCGCAGGAAGCCAGGCTACGGGCTGAAGCCCGCACTACGAGCAGGCGCCTTGGGGGGCGTGCTCGACCTGCATGCTCCGAATCGCTGAAGCCCGTCTGGGGCTGCTACGCGCCTCGGGCCGCGGCCACGAAGTCGCGAATCTTCGCCGGGTCCTTTCGGCCCGGCTCGGCTTCGACGCCGCTGGAGACGTCCACGCCGTAAGGGCGCACGCGGCGGATGGCCTCGGCCACGGTGTCGGGCCGCAGGCCGCCAGCCAGGATGATGCGGCCGAGCGCCGTGGCCTGCGCCGCCAGCGCCCAGTCGAGCGGCACGCCGGTGCCGCCGCGCTTGCCCGCCACCCGGGCATCCAGGAGGTAGGCCGCCGCGGGGTAGCCCCTGAGCGCGTCGAGGTCGGCCTCCTCGCCGATGTGGAACGCCTTGATCACGCACAGGCCGGCCAGTTGGCGGGCGAGGTCGGGCGCCTCGTCGCCGTGAAGCTGCACGGTGCCGATGCCGAGGGTGCCGCACGTCGCGCGAATACGCTCGGGAGCCTCGTTGACGAAGAGGGCGACGGGCGTGACGAGGGGCGGCAGCGCGGCGAGGATGGCCCACGCTTGCTCCAAGGTCACCCGCCGCGGGCTCTCGGCGAAGACGAGGCCGATGGCGTCGGCCCCGGCGTCGGCCGCGGCCAGGGCGTCCTCGGGCCGTGTGATGCCGCAGATTTTCACGCGTATCACGACGAAAGCTCCCTCACGAGTCGCTTGAAGATCGCCCCGCGCTGCTCGTAGTTCTCGAACATGTCGTAGCTGGCGCAGGCGGGCGAGAGGAGCACGACGTCGCCCGGCGCGGCCAGGTCGCGCGCGGCGCGCACGGCGGCGGCGAAGTCGCGGCCCGCCTGGCGTGTGGGCACCTGGCCGTGGGCGGCAATGGCCTCGGCGATCTTCCCTGCGGTGGCGCCGATGAGCACGGCGGCCTTGGCCCGGCGGCAGATGGCCCGGCCGAACTCGTCGAAGGGCAGGTGTTTGTCGTAGCCGCCGGCGATGAGCACGACCGGCTCGTCGAATGCCTCGACGCCCGCGATGGCGGCCTCGGGCGTGGTGGCCTTCGAGTCATTGTAGTAGGCCACGCCGCCGAGCGATCGCACGAACTCGAGGCGGTGCTCGAGGCCGCGGAAGGCGGCCATGCGCGGGCCGATGGCCTCGAGGGGCACGCCGCACAGCACGGCCGCGCCGGCGGCGGCGAGGGCGTTGCCCACGTTGTGGTCGCCGCGGAGCACGAGGTCGGCGCGTCGGAAAAGAGGGCAGGGGGGGCCGCCGTCGCGCCAGAGGGCTTGCTCCCCCTCCAGCCACGCGCCGCGCGCGACCGGGCCGCGGGTGGAGAAGAGGAACTTGCCGCCGCCCCCGAGAGCCGTCCACGTGGAGACGACGGGGCAGTCGGCGTTGAGCAGCGCCGCGTCGCCCTCGCGTTGGTGCAGCAGGATGGGCTGCTTGGCGCGGGCGTAGTTCGCCATCGTGTGGTGGCGGTCGAGGTGATTGGGCCGCAGGTTGAGCACGACGCTCACGGCGGGGCTCAGGCCGGTCCACTCCAGGCGCTCGAGTTGGAAGCTCGACAGCTCGAGCACCACGAGGTCGTCGGGGCCGATGGCGTCGAGTTCCTCCAGCAGCGAACGGCCGATGTTGCCGCCGAGCCAGGCGCGGCGCGGCCCGGCCTCGAGCAGGTGGGCGGCGAGGCTGGCCGCGGTGGACTTGCCGTTGCTGCCGGTGACGCCGACGATCTTCGCCGGGCAGAGCTTGAAGAACAGGTTGATCTCGGTTTCGAGCGGCACCCCGGCCTCGCGAGCTTTGGCCAGGAAGGGCGAGTCGTCGGGCACGGCGGGGTTCACCACCACGAGGTTGGCGTCGGTGAAATCCGCATCCACGTGGCCGCCGAGGTGGTACGTGATGGGCAGCCCGTCGAGCTTGGCGATGGAATCGGCCAGGGCGGCGGCGTCCTTGACGTCGGTGGCCGTCACGCGGGCGCCCTGTTGCGCGAGGAACCGGGCCACACCCACGCCGCCGCCGAAGAGGCCGATGCCCATCACCGTCACGCGCTTGCCTGCGAGGTCTGCCGAACGCATGGCCCTGTCCGTCTCCGTCGGGGGATCGCTCGAGGAGGCACGCGCAGTATAGCCAAAAGCGGTCGGGGGTCAACCGAGGTTTGCGCTCGCGGCTTGACACGCTCGCGCCGCGGCGGTATTCTCCCGGTCAGGGGCCACGACGGGTTCCCGGCACGGCAGGAGGAGCATTCGTATGGTCCGCATCACCGAGCCCTTCCACGGCGCCGTGCTGAACCGCCGGCACGGCGAGAACCTTCCAGACGGCCTCCGCATCGCCGTGCGCGGCGAGGCCGGCCTGCGCGACGCCGTGAGCGTCAACGGCCAGCCCGCCCGCCGCGCCGGCCGCGAGTTCGTTGCCGAGGTGGTTCTCCGCGCGCGCGAGACCGACCTCCTCGCGGTGGCCGAAGGCCCTGCCGGGCGGGCCGAACACCGCGTGCGCGTCGTGTGGGACCGCCACTCGCGCCCCCGCTACCGCGTCTCGATTGACGACAACAGCTTTTTCCTGCGCGACATCGCCCAGAAGGGCTATCGCTCGCTCTTCGACTGCTTCTATCTGGCGGGTCTGAAGCGCCTGAACGAGCGCTATGGGGCGCGCTTCAGCCTCAACATCTACTACACGACTGGCCCCGACTTCTCGCTGCCGCAGTTCCCCGACCGCTATCGCGGCGAGTGGGCCGACAACGCGGGCTGGCTGCGTCTGGCGTTTCACGCCTGGGCCAACGAGCCCGACAGGCCCTACCAGCACGCCTCGGCCCAGAAGCTCATCGCCGACCTCGACGCCGTGGCCGGCGAGATTCGCCGCTTCGCCGGCGACGCCGCCTACGCCCCGCCCACCATCATCCACTGGGGCATGGTCCAGCCCGAGGCCCTCCCCGCCCTCGCCTCGCGCGGCGTCCGCGTCCTCAGCGGCTACTTCGGCCGCGCGCCCTGGGGCTGGGATGTCAACTACCTTCTCGACGACGAGCGCTCCGAGCACCTCAGCCGCCACGACGCCCTGATGGACTTCACGAGCGGCATCGCCTTCTCCCGCGTGGACATCGTGTGCAACAACGTGCCCCTTGAGCGCATCGTGCCCACCCTCGCCCCGCTGGCCGACGACCCGAACACGGCCGAGATCATGGACCTTCTCACACACGAGCAGTACTTCTGGCCCTTCTATCGCCACCACGTGCCCGACCACTTCGAGCGGCTCGACGCGGCGATTCGCTGGGTCACCGAGCGCGGCTACCAGCCGGTCTTCTTCCACGAAGGCTTCCTCGGCGGCCCCGAGCCCGACTGAAACGGAGGCTGCCCGTGGCGACGGAACGCATCTACCTCGACTTCAACGCCAGCACGCCCATCGCGCCCGAGGTGGCCGCTGCCATGCGGCCGTTCCTCGCCGAGCACTACGGCAATCCCTCCAGCCTCCACTGGGCAGGCCGCCCCGCCAAAGAGGCCGTCGAGCACGCCCGCGGCCAGGTCGCCCGCCTCCTGGGAGCCGACCCCGCCGAAGTCGTCTTCACCAGCGGCGGCAGCGAGGCGAACAACCACGCCCTCAAAGGCGTCTTCTTCGCCCTCCGCAACCGCGGCAACCACATCGTCACCTCCGCCGTCGAGCACCCCGCCATCATCCAGCCCTGCCGCTTCCTCGAACGCATCGGGGCGAGGGTCACCTATGTGCCCGTGGACGGCACGGGGCTGGTGGACCCCGACGCCGTGCGCCGCGCCCTCACGCCGCAGACGATTCTCGTGTCGGTGATGCACGCGAACAACGAGGTGGGCACCGTGCAGCCGATCCGCGAGATCGCCCGCATCGCCCGCGAGGCAGGCGTGCTCGTCCACACCGACGCCGCGCAATCGGTCGGCAAGATCGCGGCCGACGTGAATGAGCTTGGCGTGGACCTGCTCTCGGTCGCGGGGCACAAGCTCTACGCCCCGAAAGGCGTGGGCGCCCTCTACATCCGCAAGGGCGCGCCCATCGAGCCGCTCGTCCACGGAGCCGGCCACGAAGCCGGCCGCCGCGCCGGCACCGAGAACGTCCTCCTCGACGTCGGCCTCGGCGCCGCCTGCGACCTGGCCCACCAGTGGCTCGGCATGCCCTACGTCCGCGAGTTGCGCGACTACTTCTGGTGGCAGCTTCAGCAGGCGTTCCGCGGCAAGATCGTCCTCAACGGTCACCCCACCAAGCGGCTGCCGAACACGTTGCACGTCAGCTTCCTCGGCCAGTCGGGCTCGGACCTCCTCGCCGTCCTGCCCGAGCTGGCCGCCTCGACAGGCTCGGCCTGCCACGCCGGCCTTGTCGAGCTATCGCCCGTCCTCAAGGCCATGGGCGTCTCGGACGAGGTCGGCCTCGGCGCCGTCCGCTTCAGCCTCGGCCGCACCACCACCAAGGACGAAATTGACCGCGCCCTCGACCTCCTCCGCCCCTTCTCCCGCGGCCCGGCCTGAGGCCGAGCGCCCGGCGGTAGCACACTACATGTTGTAGCCGTGCACTGGCAGACCACAACATGCCAGAGTCTCCCAGAGTCTCCCAGACTTCCCGGTTCATGCGCGGGATCTCGCATTGCCACCACATGTAGGGGCATATGCACGGGCGAACCACAATATGTAGCAAGTCGCCCGACTCGCCTGAGTCGCCGGTTCGTGGAGCACGTCTCACGCATCCCCAGGGGGGCGCAGTTGTGGGCGGCCAGTCCCTGCACCAGGCCCTTGGGCGGGGGGCTGAGGGGCATCCCTCCCACCCAGCGGCTACCCTATCTTTCTGCGCTCCCAGAAAGCGACCATGGCGCCCGTGGGGTCGGTGATGACGCTGAACCACCCGAAGCCCGGCACCTCGGTGCGGTCGCGCAACACCGTGGCGCCAAGCTCCTTGGCCCTCTGCGTCGTCGCCGCAACGTCGTCCACCCCGATATAGGCCAGCCAGTGCGGCGGGCAGTTGGGCACAGGGCACTTCGTGATCCCCCCGCCCACCCCCTCGCCCACGTGGACCACCGTGTAGCTCCCGTCATCGAACAGGATTTCGTCCAGCCGCCAGTCGAGCAGGCTGGCGTAGAACTCCTTCGCCCTCGCCACGTCATCCGTCTGGAGCTCCACGTGCACGAACGCATTGCCCATCGTCGCTCCTCCTTCCCACGGCGGCGGGGAGAGGTGTCAGGCCCCCAATCCTCACTCACGGCGGCACTCGTAGCCGCATCCGCGTCCTCACCGGGTGCCTGGCACGTTCCGCTCGTTACGCAGGCGCCCTGTGGCGGATGGGCTCCTCCGAGAGGCAACGCAGGGTCTACTTCCGGACCGCCTCCGCGCTGACGGTGATCTTGACGACGTCGCCGACGGGGCCGAGCATCTTGCCCATGCCAAAGTCGGAGCGCTTGATGGCGAACTCGCCGAAGAACCCGATGCGGTGCGCGCCCTCGGGGAACTCGGCCTCCTTGCCGCCGTGCAGCACCAGCGTCACGGGCTTCGTCACGCCGTGCAGCGTGAAGTCGCCGGTGATCTCGTAGGCGACGTCCGCCCCCGGCGGCGCAGCCGCCGCCTTTTTCACCGCCGTGCTCTTGAAGACGATCTCGGGGAACTCCTTGACGCTGAGGAAGTCCTCGCTGCGCAAGTGGGCGTCGCGCTTCTCGATGGCCGTGTCTATGCTTGTGGCCTTGATCGTCACCTCGCAGCTCGACGCGGCGGGGTTGTCGCGGTCGAAGGCGGCCTTGCCCGCGATCTCGTTGAACCGCCCGGCCACCCAACTGATGCCCAGGTGCTCGATCTGGAACGTCGCGGAGCTGTGCGCGGGGTCAATCACGTAGCTGCCCGCGCCCTCCGCCGCCGCGGCCCAGCCCGCGGCGCCCAGAAGAGCAACCAGCCCCACAGCGGCGGCCAGACGACGCCAGTGCGACCTGTCCATCTGCGGCCTCCTCAGTTACGGCGACACACACTCCCCCTAGGCCCTCATTCTAGCGCCCCGCGCGTCCGCGCGCCACCGGACTCTCGTCGCACGGCGCCAATCGGCGGAAACGCCAGGCGGCGGAGAGCAGGGGGTTGACTCCTCCGCCGGCCGTGCTACAGTGTGGCGCAGGCGGCGGCCGGGTCACTGTCCCTGGGAAGGAGCCAGCGATGGACTACGAGCGGATTCTGGTGTTCGGCGCGCACGCGGACGACGAGTTCCCGATGGCCGGCACGATGGCCAAGCTGGCCGATCAGGGGGTCGGGGTCTACGTGTGCACGATGACGAACGGGAACGAGGGCTACCCGAGGCCCGAGTGGCGCGACACGATCGTGGAGATGCGCCGCCGCGAGGCGGCCGAGGCCGACCAGGTGCTGGGCGTGACCCGCCGCTGGATTCTCGACGTGGAGGACATGGGCCTCGCGCTCACCAAGGCCACGCTGAAGGAGTGCATCCGCATCGTCCGCGAGGCGCGGCCGCACGCCGTCTTCACCCACGGCCCGCACGACCGCCACGGCGACCACCTGGCCACGCACACGCTGAGCATCCAGGCCACCTGGCACGCGGGCGAGCCGGTGGCGGCGGAGCTCGGGCCGCCCTGGCGCACGCCCCACGTCTACTACTACAAGAGCTGCGCTCTGCCGCTGCCGACCGTGGTGTTCGACACGACCGGCTACGCGCACAAGTTCGCCGAGGCGCGGGCCACGCAGGTCTCGCAGCACACCTTGTTCCGGCACACGAAGGAGGAGTTCCTGGCCGAGGCCGCGCGCATCAAGGCCGAGCGGCCGGCAGCGAGCGAACGCTTCTGGATCGTGGAATCGAACGTCCTGCCGGACTTCCTGCCGATGAAGTGAGGAGAGAGACCGCGAATCACGCGAATCTACGCGAATGAGGAGAGCATCAACCGGGCTGCTTGCCGGGCGCAAGCCGCTTCATGGCCGGGGGGCGGGTCCTATGACGGGGATCGGATAGCACGATGCGCTCGTACTCCAGGTCGGGGTAACTGCCGAAGTTCACGAGCAGCCCGAGTTGCATCCCAGTGGCACACAGGTAGTCGAAGACCTGGGAGCGATGCTCATCCGTAAGCTGAGAGGCAACCTTCAACTCCACAATGATCTTGTCGAAGCAGACGAAGTCCGGGACGTAGTGCTTCTTCAACGGCCGCCCCCGATACTCCAGTCGGAGCCCTCTGTGCGGGTCGAAGGGTATCTTCTGGAACTCGAACTCGATCTCCAGACACTCCTGATAGAGCGGCTCCGAGAACCCGTTTCCCTTGTCATTGTAGACGTTGAAACAGGCTCCAACGATGGCATAGCTCTCCTCGGGGTAGACGATCTCTGCCATCGGCTTCTCCTGCTTCATGCTCCATTCGCGAAGATTCGCGTGATTCGCGGTCGTTCCTCTCTTACCTCAGCAGCGGCAGCTTGACCGGGGCGTTCGTCTCGTAGCACCGCTGGGCGGCGAAGACGACTTCGTGGGTCTTGATGGCGTCCTCGAGATTGCAGTGGGACTCCCGGCCCGCGAGGATGCACTCGACGAAGTGGTCCATCTGCCCCTGGAAGGGGTGGTGGGTCACGTCGGCGCTGTCGGGCAGGATGGTGGGCAGCGTGACCCAGCCCTTCTGGCCGGGGAACTTGTGGCTCCAGATGCGGTTGTCGCGGATCGTGCCCCGGTCGCCGAAGACCTCGATGGGGAAGGTGTAGGGCATCACGCAGTCGGCGTTCACCGACACCTTGCCCACGGCGCCGTTGGCGAACCTTAGCAGCACCACCTCCAGGCCGTCGTACTCCATCGGCTTGTCGGTCTTGAGAAACTGGTTGGTGAGGTAGTTGAACTCCGTGTCCGAGCCCTTGCGCCAGCCGCCGCGGTAGGCGAACACCTCCACGGGGTCCGCTGCCTCGTATCGGCCCTGGGCCGCGAACCAGCGGCAGGCGTCCACCGCGTGGCACCCGCCGACAAGCAGCGCGCTCACCCCCGTGCTCGCCTTGCGCGCGTCGTCGTAGCCGCTCCACCACGAGCCGATGTCGTGCTCGTAATCCGTCTCCACGTAGTAGATCTTCCCCAGCGCGTCGTCGGCCACCATCGCCTTGATCGTCTCGAACAGCGGGTTCCAGCGCAGCACGAAGCTCACCACCGTCTTGACGCCCGCCTTGCGGACGGCCTTGCGCATGGCCCGCATCTCGTCGAGGCTGTTGGCGATGGGCTTTTCGATGACGATGTGCTTCCTCGCCTCGGCCGCGGCGATGGCGTTCTCGGCGTGAAGGTGCTGCGGCGTGCATACCGACACGATGTCCACACCCTCGTGGCGGAGGGCCTTGTCGAGATTGTCGTAGAGCCCCACATCCTTGAGCCCGGCCTCCTCGGCCCGCCGGCGGGCCGACTCGAGCTTGCGGCTCGACACCGCCACCACCCGCGTGTGGGGGTTCCTGGTGAACGCCGCAATGTGCTGGGTGGACACCCACCCCGCCCCGTGCACGAGCACGCCGAGCTGCTTCGCTGCCATGGCCGCTCCTCCAATGAAGGGTCCTCACACTTTGCCGCGCGGGCGGGGCGTTGTCAAGGCCGTCTCTCGTCCTTGCGCTCCGCGCGGGGACGAGACCTCGGCCGCTCCGCGGTCACAGGCACGAACGCGGAGCGGCCCCATCACCGCCCCCACGCGGAGCGCAGGCGCGAGGGGCGGGGGGCTTTGTGAAGGAGGCCGCCTTGACTCCGGCCCCGTCCCTCGCCATAATGCCCGCGGGTCGGCGGGAACAACTCACCCTCGTCCCGACACGCGGCGTGGGGACGAGGCTTCGGCCGCCCCGCGGCCGCCGGCACGGACGCGGAGCGTCCCCATCGCCGCCCCCGCGCGGCGCGCAGGGGCGAGGAGGCGAACGGAACCCACATGCACCTCTCCATCACCGTCCTCGGCACCACCACCTGCACGCCCGAGAAGGACGCGAACACGGCGTCGTTCGTCGTGGACCGGCGGGTGGCGGTGGACACGGGCTGGTACTTCACCGACCGGCTGCTGGCGTGCGGGATCAACCCGCTGGACATCGAGGCGGTCGTCTTCACCCACTGCCACCACGACCATATCCTGGGCCTGCCGCAGCTCGTCTTCTACTACGGCATCCAGGGCAGCGAGCGCCCCAAGCGGCCGCTCCGCATCTACGGCCCGGCCGGCGAGATCCGCCGCGTGGTGGACGATGCGCAGCGCTTCCTCCAATTCGACCGCTATCCCGAGCTCCGCTTCGGGATCGAGGTGACGGAGCTTCGCGGCGGCGCCGAGCTGGACATCGGCGGCCTGAGGGTGCGCACCTGCTCGGCCCGCCACAGCGTGCCCGGCTTGTGCTATCGCTTCGAGAACGCCGCCGGCGCCTCCGTGGTGTTCTCCGGCGACACCGCGTTCAACCCCGACCTCATTGACCTGGCCCGCGGGGCGGGGCTGCTCGTGCACGAGGCATCCTACGGCGCGAGAAGCGTCCGCGAAGACGGCAAGTGGGGCCACTCCGGCGCGCCCGACGCCGCCGAGGCCGCCCGCCAGGCCGGCGTCCGGCGCCTGGCCATCGTGCACTGCGCCCAGGCGAAGCTGGCAGAGGCCCTGGAGGCCGCCAAGGCCACGTTCCCTGCCTCGTTCGTCCCGGCCCAAGGCGAGGAATTGCAGGCGAGCCCCAATGGCTGAGAGGGTAGGGCGTGCCTCCTGGCACGGCGGGAGCGATGCGCGTGCCCGCAGGTGCCGGCGGCTCCCGCGGCCCGGCGGTCGTTTCAAGCTTGTCGAGGAATCTCCCAGGGGAGGCAACCGACGTGACGAGAGCCTGCTCGACCACGGCACGACAAGCGCCTGGGAGGTTCTTCGGCCGGCGCAGAACGACACGGCGCGAGCCCGGCAGTGCTTCTCCGTGTCTCTGTGGTTTCCCCTCTTCCCCGAGGCCCTGCGATGACTGAGCGCGAGCGGTTCCGCGAGACACTGCTCTTCGGCCAGCCCGACCGCATTCCGTTCTCGCCCGGCGGGCCGAGGGAGTCCACCCGGGCCGCGTGGAAGGCGCAAGGGCTCGAGAACCCCGAGCGCTACATGGACGCGTTGTTCGACATCCTGGGCTTCCGGCCCGACCCCCCGGAGAGGCCGGGCACCTGGCTCGGCGTGTCCTTCCAGATGATCCCCACCTTCGAGGAAAAGGTGCTCGAGCACCGCGACGGGCACTACATCGTGCAGGACTGGATGGGGGCGATCACCGAAATCTCGGACACCTACGACTACACCTACATCCGCTCGGCCAAGGACTTCGTGACCCGCAAGTGGCACAAGTTCCCGGTCGAGACGCGGGCCGACTGGGAGGCGATGAAGGCGCGGTTCGACCCGCAATCGGCGGGCCGCTTCCCCGCCGACTTCGAGGCGCGCTGCGAGCGGAACCGCGACCGCGACACCGCGCTGGGCATCCACTTCAACGGGCCGTTCTGGCAGCTCCGCGAGTGGTGCGGCTTCGAGGGCCTGTGCCTGAAGATGATCGAGGAGCCGGCCTTCGTGGCCGAAATGGCCGACTTCTGGGCCGACTTCGTCTCGGCCACGATGCGGCCCATCCTCGAGCGCGTGCAGCTCGATTACGTGGGCCTCTCGGAAGACATGGCCTACAAAGAGCACGCGATGATCTCGCCCCGCATGGCCCGCCTCTTCCTCCAGCCCGCCTATGAGCGCTGGGCGGCCGAGATTCACGCCAGCGGCTGCGACATCATCGACATGGACTCCGACGGCTACGTGGGCGAGCTGATCCCTCTCTGGATCGAGTCGGGCATCAACGTGTGCGACCCCATCGAGGTGGCGGCGGGGAACGATATCGTGGCGTTCCGCAGGGCGTTCGGCCGGCGGATGGCCTACAAGGGCGGGGTGGACAAGCGGGCGATCGCCAGGGGCGGCGACGTGATCGAGGCCGAGTTGGAGCGCATCCGTCCCGTCGTCGAGGGCGGCGGCTTCATCCCGAGCTGCGACCACGGCGTGCCGCCCGACATCTCCTGGGAGGACTTCGTCCACTACGCGCGTCTCCTGGCGGAACTCACGGGCTGGCGCTGAGACGCGAGGCGGATTGACTTCGCGGGGTCCTGCCCCTATAATCCGGGGTGGCGGCGGCGCAGCAGGTCCGGGGGTCACCATGGTCCCTGCCGATCTCCACGACAAGACGGTTCGCCTCCAGGCGAATATCGAGCGGGTGTTCATCGGCAAGCCCGAGGCGGTGCGCCTGGTGCTCGTGGGGCTGTTCGCCGGCGGCCACATCCTCATCGAGGACGTGCCCGGCGTGGGCAAGACCACGCTGGCCCGCGCGCTCGCCCGCTCGATCCGCAGCAGCTTCCGCCGCATCCAGTTCACGCCCGACCTCTTGCCCACCGACATCCTGGGCGTGCCGATCTACAACGAGGCCGAGGACTGCTTCATCTTCAAGCCCGGCCCGATCTTCGCCAACGTGGTGCTGGCCGACGAGATCAACCGCACCACGCCGCGCACCCAGAGCAGCCTGCTGGAGGCGATGAACGAGGCCCAGGTGTCGGTGGACGGCGCGACCCACCCCCTGCCGCACCCCTTCATCGTGCTGGCCACGCAGAACCCGCACGAGTTCGAGGGCACGTTTCCGCTGCCCGAGTCGCAGCTCGACCGCTTCCTCATGCGCATCGAGATCGGCTACCCCAGCCGCGACGACGAGCGGCGGGTGCTGGCGACGCAGCGCCTGGCCAACCCGCTGGACACCCTGGAGCCGGTGCTCGACGGCCCCGACGTGGTGGCCCTCCAGGCGGCGGTGCGCGAGGTGCGGGTGGACGACTCGATCTCCGATTACATCCTGGAGATGGTCGCGCGGTCGCGCCAGGCGCCCGAGCTGGAGATCGGCGTGAGCCCGCGGGGCGGGCTGGCGCTGTCGCGCGCGGCCCAGGCCCTGGCGCTCCTCGATGGCCGCGGCTACGTGTCGCCCGACGACGTGAAGCGCCTGGCCGTGCCCGTGCTCGCCCATCGCGTGATTCGCCGGGCGGCGCTCTCGGCCGGCAAGGGCGCCACCGAGCGCCAGATCATCCGCCAGATCGTCCAGGCCACCCCCGTGCCCGTGTGAGCCTCTATGGGCTTCTTCCCCGCCATCGCCGGGCTCGCCGCGCCTGTGGCCGAAGTGGATTGGCGCGGCGTGGCGCAGGCCGTCACCGCGGCATCGCTGCTCGTGCTGCTGGCGATCTACGCCGTGAGCGCCTGGCGGCGCGGCCAGCGCTCGCTGGCCGGCCAGCGCATCACGCGCTCGGGCGTGGCCTTCTCGCTGCTCACCCTGGCCGCCGCGCTCGTGGCGCTGCACACCAAGATCAACTTCCTCGTGCTGCTCTTCGGCATGCTGCTGTCGGCCCTGGTGCTGTCGTTCGCGCTCTCGCGGGCCACGATGCGGCGGCTGAGCTTCGCCCGGGCGCTGCCCGAGGGCGTGCACGCGGGCACGCCGTTCACGGTCGAACTCCGGGCCGCCAACGGCAAGCGCTGGCTCGCGTCGTATTGCCTGGCCGTGCGCGACGAGCTGCCCGAGGGCCTGGCCGCCGGGCGGCCGGGAGGCGTGGCCCTGGTGCTGCGGCCGCGCGAAACCCTCGCACTGTCCTACACGGCCACGGCGGCGCGGCGGGGCGTCTACCCGCTGCGCGCCGTCACCTACTCCACGCGCTTCCCCTTCGGGCTGTTCCATCAGGGACGCTCGCGGCCGGTCCCGGGCGAGCTGGTGGTCTATCCCCGGCTGGGCGTGGTGTCGGCGGAACTGCTCGGGCGCGCCCGGGCGCTGGCCCTGGCGCGCCACCGCTCGCGCGGGGCGCGCGGCGAGGAGGAGTTCCGCGACCTGCGCGAGTACCGCCACGGCGACAACCCGCGGCGCATCCACTGGAAGACCTCGGCCAAGCTCGGCAAGCCGCTCGTGCGCGAGTTCGAGTCCGTGGCCAGCGAGCGGGCCCTCCTGCTGCTTGACACGCGGTGCCCGGCCAGCGGCGACGAGCGGCTCGAGGCGGCCATCAGCTTCGCCGCCTCGCTGGCGCGCGACCTGCTGCACCGCGGCTTCGCCCTCGGCCTGGCCGCCTACGCGCCCGACCTCGTAGTCGTGGGCCCCGCCCAGGGCGCGGCGGGCCTGCGCCTGCTCCTCGAGGCGCTGGCGCGCCTCGAGCCCGCCCCCGCCCGCACCCTCTCGGAGCTCGCGGCCGAGCCGCGCGTGCGGGCCCAGGGGCGCCTCCTCGCCATCCTGGCCGTGCGCCAGGCCGACGACGATGCCGCGGCGGCCGCCGACCTGCTCCGGCGCCAGCAGCCCTGGGTCCTCATGGTGGACGCCTCGGCGCCGTCGTTCGCGGACCTCTTTCAACTCCGTCACGACGGCACGAGCCAGGACGAATAGCGGTTGGGCCAGGCGCCCCGTGCGCCCGCAGTGGACACCGGCCGCGTGTTCAGGGTAGAATCACGGGGCAACGGCAGCAGTCCAGATGGAGCGACCATGATTCGAAAGCTGAACCTCCTCGTGGCCATCGCCGCCCTGGCCGGGGTGGTGGGCATCTTCGTGCTGATGCGGCGGCCGCACTCCGACCCGAGCGCCGCCCACCCCCGCGAGGGCGTGGTGATCCAGGAGAAGGTGATCCACGTCTACGGCCGCGGCTACACCCTCGCGCGCCTCGCCCAGGTGGCCGCCGAACTCGGCCAGCCCGAGGTGCTCACCTACAACCCCAAGCGGCGCGAGGCCACAGCCAATGCCAGCCTCATCATCCACGGCAGCCTCCAGATCGGCGACCCCGGCGACCCCGCGCTCGGCGAAACGCTCCTCCTCAACACCATCGTGTGCGGCGACCTCCAGGTGCAGGTGGCGCCCGACGGCGAGCTGCGCCTCTACCATTCCGTCCTTCAGACCGTCAGCCAGGTGATCACCGAGGACAAGTGCAGCCGCGGCTACTACTTCTTCGCCGACGGCCGGCTCGTGGCCGCCGACAGCCGCATCCTCTACATGTCCGGCGCCCGCGGCAAGACCGTGACCGGCAACTCGCAGGCCGACGTCGAGCGCGTGGCCTTCGCCCTCAGCGACGACGTGTCGTTCCACGCCTACAACGCCGACGGAGCGAAGCTGGCGATCCGCGACTCGCAGTTCCTGTGCGAGGGCCGCTACGGCGTGTGGGTCGAGGGCTCGGGCGGCGAGCCGCTGCGCCTCGTGCGCTGCCGCCTCGCGGGCACCGAGGCCGACCTGTACCTCAGCGGCCGCCGGCCCGAGGCCGAGCTGATTGACTGCCAGTTCTCCCGCGACAAAATCCGCTTCATGCACAACAGCGGCCGCGTGGCCGTGCGCTGGACCGTCACGGTGAAGGCCGTCGAGCGCGGCACCGGCAAACCCGTGGCCGGCCTCGACATCGTGGCCGCCAACGAAGGCCGCGCCGCCGAACGCGTCCGGGGACGCACGCGGGAGGATGGCACGTGCCCCCTCGTGCTCACCGAGTACTTCGCCACGCCCGCCTATCCCAGCGGCGGCGAGCCCGCCAACGCGCCCACGCCGCACCGCATCGCCGCCGTGGCCGCCTCGGGCAGGGTGCTCGCCGAGGTCCGCGGCCACGCGGTCCACGGCGCCCTGGACACCGTGACCCTCGAGATCCACCCCGAGGATCGGGCCTCCCTGCCCTGAATGACGCGCCGCGCGCCCGGCGCCCCCCGGGCGGGGCCTCCGCGCCCCGCGGCTCCCCGGCCCTCCACCTCGCGGGGCAGGGACGCCCCGCCCACACGAACTCCGCCCCCCGCCCCGCCCCGGCGCCGTTTGGCAGGCAACGGCCAATTGGGTATGATAGCCTGACAGGGGAGGGGAGAGGCGCGCAGAGGGTCTGGCCCGCGGGCCGCATCGGGGCGGAGCCGCGGGAGGCAGGCCTTCGGGAAAGGGACGGACCTCGCAACATGTCCTCCGCCGTGCTGGTCGAGCTCGCCGGCCTCGTGGTGTTGTTCCTGCTCTCCGGCTTCTTCTCGGCCTCGGAGACCGCGCTCTTCTCGCTGAGCCGCGCGCGCGTGCAGCGCCTGGGCGAGACCGGAGGGCTGACGGGCCGCACCGTGGCCGCCCTGCTCGCCCGGCCCCAGCGCCTGCTCATCACCATCCTCGTGGGCAACATGGTCGTGAACACGGCCGCCTCGAGCATCATCGCGGCCTCGATCACGCTCCGCCTCGGCGACCAGGGCGTGGCCCTCGCCATCGCCCTCACCACGTCGCTGCTCCTGATCTTCGGCGAGGTGACACCCAAGACGCTGGCCGTGCGGCACGCCGAGGCCCTGGCGCGCGGCGTGGCGCTGCCGCTCCTGTGGTTCTCCAAGGTCATCGCGCCCGTCCGCTACGTGCTCCGCTCGATCACCCGCGGCCTCCTCGCCGTGCTGCGCCGCGGCCACATCGAGAGCGCCAACCTCCTCACGCGGCACGAGTTCGCCGCCGCCCTCGAAGTCGGCGAAGAGGCCGGCGTCATAGACGAGCACGAGGCCGACATGGTCGAGCACATCATCGAGTTCCCCACCATCGCCGCCCGCGAGCTGATGGTGCCGCGCACCGAGATGGTCTGCGTGCCCGAGTCGGCCACCATCGAGGAGGCCCTCAAACTCGCCCAGCGCACCCACCGCTCGCGCCTGCCCGTCTACGGCGAGAGCGTGGACGACATCTGGGGCGTCTTCGACATCCGCGACCTGCCCGCCTGGCGCAGCCGCGGCGTGTGGCAGCAGACCCTGCGCGACTTCGTCCGCGAGCGCGACGCCGCGCCCAAGCCGCCCCAGCGCCCCCTGGTGCGGCCCGCCTTCTTCGTGCCCGAGTCGCGCCGCGTCGGCCAGCTCCTCCGCGACATGCGCGAGGGCGGCAACCACATGGCCGTGCTCCTCGACGAGTACGGCGGCACCGCCGGCCTCGTGACCCTGCGCGACCTCGTGGACGAACTGGTCGGCGGCGTGCTCACCCGCGAGGCCGACAGCAGCCGCCTGTGCCGCAAAGGCGACGGCTGCATCCAGGTGCTCGGCGAGGCCCGCGTGCGCGACCTCAACAGCGACCTCGGCTTCGCCCTGCCCCTCGACCGCGCCGACACCATCGGCGGCTACGTGCTCGACCTCATCGGCGAGCTCCCCAGGCCCGGCGCCGAGGTGCACGACGAGCACTTCACCTACCGCGTCCGCCGCCTCAGCGGGCGCCGCATCATGGCCATCGAGGTCCGGCCCCGCGACCCCGAGAGCGAAGTGTGGCAGCGCGTCTGGCAGGGCGGCCAGTGCGCGCCCGCCGCCGAGGAGGCGCCCCCGCCATGATCACCGCGGCGATCCTCTTCGTCGTCTTCTGCCTGCTCCTCGAGGGCGTCTTCTCCGGGTCCGAAACGGCCCTCATCTCGGCCGACCGCGCCCAGCTCCGCGCCGCCTCGCGCCGCGGCGACCGGCGCGCCACCCTCGTCCTGCGCCTCCTCCAGCGCTCCGAGGCCCTGCTCAGCACCACCCTCGTCGGCACCAACCTCTCCGTCGTCGCCGGCACGTCGCTCGCCACCCTCGTCGTCGGCCACTACGTGCCCCACGAATGGGAGACCACCGTCACCACCCTCCTCATGGCCCCCCTCATCCTCATCGTCGGCGAAATCGTCCCCAAGTCCATCGCCCGCGCCGCCGCCAACTCCATCGCGCTCCGCATGGCCGGCCTCCTGCGGGCCGCCCAGACGGCCCTCTCGCCCATCGTCTTCGTGGTCTCGCGCATCGCCGAGGCCGTGCTCGCCCTCCTGGGCAGCCGGCCCACCAACGACAACCCCTACGTCACCCGCGAGGAACTGATGGTCCTCGCCGACATGGGCGAGGACCACGGCGCCATCGTCTCCGAAGAGCGCCGCATGATCCACAGCGTCCTCGAACTGCGCGAGCGCCCCGTCGCCTCGGCCATGGTGCCCCTCGTCAACATCATCTCCGTGCCCGTCACGGCCACCGTCGCCCAGCTCGACGAGGTCGCCGCCCGGGCCGGCTTCTCGCGCTACCCCGTCTACGAGGGCCGCGTGGACAACATCGTCGGCATCGTGAGCGTGGTGGACGTGCTGCGCAGCGACCTGCCGGGCGACCCCGCCGCCACCCCCATCGCCCCCTTCATCCGCCGCGAAGTCAATTACGTGCCCCAGACCAAGCCCGTCGGCGACCTCCTCCGCGAACTGCGCTACGGCCCCGTCCCCATGGCCATCGTCGTCGAGGAGCACTGCGGCGTCGTCGGCCTCGCCACCGCCGCCGACCTCGTCGAGGAGATCGTCGGCGAAATCTACGACGAGCGCCTCGGCGCCCCCCCCAGCCTCATTGCCCCCGGCAGCAACGTCTTCGAGTGCGACGGCACGATGGACGTGGATGAGCTCGCCGAGCTCACCGGCCTCGCCATCCGCAAGGAAGGCTTCGAAACGGTCGCCGGCCTCGTCACCAGCCTCGCCGGCCGCATCCCCCGCAAGGGCGAGCACATCTCCTTCGGCCCCTTCCGCGTGGACATCCTCGAGGCCACCCCCCGCCACGTCCGCCGCCTCCGCTTCACCCGCGTCAGCAGCGGCGCGCGCTGAAGCCCCTCTGCCCTCGCCCCCGTGCCCCACGCCCGCGCTCGGCCGCCAATCGCCCGTTCTCGCTCTTCCGGCCATACCTGCTCACCCTCCCGAGGTGCCCGGTATGGCCGGAACCGCGAGGACCGCCCATTCTCGCCCTTCCACCCATACTGGCTCACCTCCTCCCCCCAAGGGTGAGCAAGTATGAGCTCCTGCCCCGCCGCCCCGCCGCATCCGCGCATCCGCCTGCCGACATCGGCATCCCCGGCACCGGCATGGGCGCACACCGCCCCGGGTGTGGGCCGGGATTGTAGGCAGGGTGATGGTCTCTGGAGCCTGAAGGTCTCGCATGAGATAGCCCAGGGCAACGCCCTGGGTTCAGCGGGATCCACGAGTCCAGCCCTGAAGGGGCGAGATAGAAGCTCTCGATTCCGCCCTGTCAGGGCTGCCGCGGGGCGGTCTTGTTCCCAGGGCGT